>Ga0207421_10003949_pt1 | contig 17404 bp, 17 predicted proteins | sample SodLakKL_010_SED_4_FD_187542 | JGI IMG/M metagenome (GOLD analysis project Ga0207421, IMG submission 187542) | Alkaline sediment microbial communities from Lake Tanatar, Kulunda Steppe, Russia - 8KL_010_SED (SPAdes) (version 2) | ecosystem: Environmental > Aquatic > Non-marine Saline and... | reverse complement strand
AAAACAGTTCGCTGATAAGATACAAACGGCGAGTGATCAGACAGCATAAGAGACCAGTCAATCAAGAACCTGCAACTTTATTACCTAGTGTCACAACCAGCGAATAGACTCAGTAGTCAACCGGATTCCGTTTCCCCGCTGGCAGCCCCCACCCTCCATGCCCCCACCGACAGCCGTCGACGGAACGCCGAAGTCACTACTGAGTCGCCCGTTGTTGTCAGGACTGGCCCGAAAAGTGCCACCGCGCCCGGTAGGGATTTGTACCTGCCGCCAGTTAGTATGGTACATGATGACACAACTACTCCGCGACAGCCGAGTTCCGCCGACTGTCGACCTGCGAGACGGCGAGAAACCGCCGGGAGCAACACACTTTTCCCCGAACCAGCCCGACCTACGCCCACTAGTGGCGAGCCAACTATGAACGAAGTCCAACTCGAAGTGGCGAAGGCGTACCCCAACGATTCGGGACGTGGTATCGCTCGCCTCGACCCTGATACACTGCTGCATCTCAAACTCTCTCCGGGAGACATTATTGAGATCGAGGGTGGCGAAACAACGGCCGCGAAAGTCTGGCGAGCCGACCGACAAGACTGGAACACCGACACCGTCCGCATCGACGGCTTCACGCGCCAGAACGCGGATGTCGGCATCGGCGAACGCGTGACGATCCGGAAAGCCGAGGCCGAAAAAGCTGACACACTCGTGTTGGCCCCACCGGAAGAAGCCAGCGTCCAGTTCGGCTCCGATGCGGCGGGTATGGTCAAACGCCAGATCCTCAAACGACCAGTGGTCGAACGCGATATCGTCCCCGTGATGAGCAGCACGAACCATCCGTTCATGCGCTCGCCCGGTCAGGCGATCCCCCTGATCGCCGTCGAGACCGAGCCGGATGGCGTCTGTCTCATCACTGAGGACACAGAGGTCGAACTCCGCGAAGAACCCATCTCCGGCTTTGAAAAGACCGGTGGCGGTATCACCTACGAGGATATCGGTGGGCTCCAAAACGAGATCCAGCGCGTCCGCGAGATGGTCGAGCTGCCGATGAAACACCCCCAGATCTTCAAGAAACTGGGGATCGAGCCACCGCAAGGTGTGCTCTTGCACGGCCCGCCGGGTACTGGTAAAACCCTGCTCGCCAAGGCGGTCGCCAACGAAACCTCCGCGAGTTTCTTCTCTATTGCAGGCCCCGAGATTATCTCGAAATACTACGGGGAATCCGAACAACAACTCAGAGAAATTTTCGAAGACGCCAAAGAGGAATCGCCAGCGATCATCTTCATCGACGAGTTGGACTCGATTGCGCCCAAACGCGAAGACGTCACCGGCGAGGTCGAACGCCGTGTCGTCGCCCAGCTGTTGACAATGATGGACGGCCTCGAAGCACGGGGGCAAGTGATCGTTATCGCAGCGACCAACCGCGTCGACTCAGTTGATCCCGCACTCCGTCGACCCGGCCGCTTCGACCGCGAGATCGAGATCGGTGTGCCGGACGAGGTCGGCCGGAAGGAGATTCTTCAGATTCACACCCGCGGTATGCCGCTGTCGGATGACGTCTCGCTGAGCCATTTGGCCGACGAGACTCACGGCTTCGTCGGTGCAGACATCGAGAGCCTCACGAAAGAGGCCGCGATGAAGGCTCTCCGGCGCTACCTCCCCGAAATCGATCTCGACGAGGAGGACATTCCACCAAGTCTCATCGACCGGATGATCGTCAAACGCAACGACTTCAGCGGCGCGCTCAACGAGGTCGAACCCTCGGCGATGCGCGAAGTCCTTGTCGAGTTGCCGAAAATCACGTGGGATGATGTTGGCGGGCTTGATTCGCCGAAACAGCAGGTCAAAGAGAGCGTCGAGTGGCCCCTCACTTCGCCTGAAAAGTTCGAGCGGATGGGCGTCGAAGCACCGAAAGGTGTCCTCTTGTACGGCCCGCCTGGCACTGGCAAGACGCTGATGGCCAAAGCGGTCGCCAGCGAGACGAACGCCAACTTCATCTCGGTGCGTGGTCCGCAGCTCCTGAGCAAGTGGGTCGGCGAAAGCGAAAAAGCGATCCGCCAAACATTCAGAAAAGCTCGGCAGGTCAGCCCAACGATTATCTTCTTCGACGAGCTCGACAGCCTCGCGCCCGCCCGTGGGCAGGATATGGGCAACAACGTCTCTGAGCGGGTTGTCAACCAACTCCTGACCGAACTCGACGGGCTCGAAGAGATGGGCAATGTGATGGTGATCGGTGCGACCAACCGGCCGGATATGATCGACCCCGCGCTGATTCGGTCCGGTCGATTCGATCGACTCGTGATGATCGGCCAGCCCGACGAAGAGGGACGAGAACAGATCCTCAAGATCCACACCGGCGAGACGCCGCTTGCGCCGGATGTGAGCCTCCGAGAGATCGCCGAAATCACCGACGGCTACGTCGGCTCGGATCTCGAATCCATCGCTCGGGAGTCGGCCATCGAGGCGCTGCGGGACGACGACGACGCCACGGAAGTCGAAATGCAGCACTTCCGACGCGCCATGGAGTCAGTCCGGCCAACGGTGACTGAGGACATCATGAACTACTACAACGAGATCGAAGATCAGTTCCGCGGCGGCGGCCGCGATCAGCTTGGCGAGCGACGAGATGGCAGAATCGGCTTCCAGTAGGCCGTCGACTTCCTTTTAAAAATTAGTAAATCAACTCGTCGTTGTTCTCGATCATATACAGCGCGCGGGCTGCGATGTTGACCGAGTGGTCACCGATCCGTTCGATATCCCGGATCGTCAGCAGAAACCGCGAGACGTCTTCCATGAACTGCTCGATATCCTCGTCTGAGTTCATCTGCTCGCTTTCGATCAACTCTCGCACAACGGTGTCGCTGGCCTGCTCGCAGAGAAAATCCAAATCGTCATCCCGGTCGTCGACCGCATAACACAACTCGACGTCATCCTCAGCGTAGGCCGTCATCGCTTCGTCCAGCATTTCGAGCGTGACCGTTCCAAGCTCTTGAAGATCGATTTCAGGGAAGATGTTGGTCTCACCGTCGGTGACGTAGCTGCTGAGATTCGTCGCCAGATCGGCGATGCGTTCGAGATCGGTGATGATTTTGAAAGAGGCTGCAATAAACCGGAGATCACCAGCGACCGGCTGTTGGAGCGCAATCAGGTCGGTACACTGTTTTTCGAGATCGAGATACTGCTGGTTGATCTCGCTGTCGCCGTCGATCACCTGTTGGGCGAGCTCGTGGTCATTGGTTTCGAGCGCCTCAAGTGCCATTCTGAGTCGCTCGTCGACCGTCTCGCTCATCTCAAGGACGTCGACGCGAAGCTCCGCAAGCTGTGATTGATACTCGTTTCGAGGCATACCCCTCTATGAGGCAAGCCGATAGAAAAGAATTACCCACTAACAGTATGTAATGAACGTTGACCACCTACTCGCCGGCTGGGGGTCGACCGCTGGCCGGACTATCCAAACTTGCCGGTGATGTAGTCTTCGACCCGCTGGTTGTCGGGGTTCTCGAAGATTTTCTGGGTGTCGTCGAACTCGACGAGCTCGCCGCCAGTCAGAAAGACGGCCGTTTTATCCGAAATTCGGGCGGCTTGCTGCATGTTGTGAGTGACGATCACAACCGTATACTCCTCGGAGATGTCGGCGATCAGATCCTCAATCTGTGAGGTAGCGACGGGATCGAGCGCGCTCGCGGGTTCGTCCATCAACACGACCTCGGGGTCGGGTGCGATCGCCCGCGCAATACAGAGTCGCTGCTGTTGGCCACCCGAGAGTTCGAGGCCGGATTCATCAAGCTGGTCTTTGACTTCGTCCCACAGCGCGGCTCCCTTAAGCGCCTCCTCGACGCGCTGGTCGAAATCGCCGTCGTAGCCCTGGATTTCGAGGCCGTAGGCGACGTTGTCGTAGATCGATTTGGGAAACGGATTGGGCTGTTGGAACACCATCCCGATTTTACGGCGCAGGGCAACGGGGTCGACATCGTCGTCGTAGACGTTTTTCTCGCTGAACAGGAGTTCACCTTCGATGCGGGCTGCGGGAATGAGGTCGTTCATTCGGTTGATACATCGCAAAAAGGTAGATTTCCCACAGCCCGATGGGCCGATGAGCGCAGTGACCTGTTTTTCAGGAATCTCCATCGAAATGTCTTGGAGCGCCCGTTGGTCGTTATAAAAAACGTTGATGTTCCGTGATTCGATAATCGGTTCGTCGATGAGTGAGCCCGAGTGAGTGGTTCCAGCAGACAGATTCGAGCCCGGTGTGGGCGAGGCGATCGTCTCTGTGCCGTCAGCATCGGTCTCGGGTTCACTCATGAATGTATCCCGATGTTATCTCGGCAGCCAATAGCTGTTGCGGAAGCTGTCGATTTGCTCGGGCGTCGACCGTGAACGCAACTCATCCAAACACGAACCATTAAAACGGCTGGTTGTCCAACGTGGTGTATGATTCCACTCGAATCCGCACCCATTCCAATTGAAGCGACCGCGGCGGCGGTGCTCGTCGTCAGTATCGTAGTATCGATTCTCTGGGTCGCCTCGCTCTTCCGGTAGTCACTGCTTATTATCAGTAGTCACTGTTTACTGTCGGTAGTCGCTGCCTACTGCCGTCAGGTCGCCTCACTCCGTCCGGAGTTCCGCACGCGCTGCAAACCAGTCGGCGGCGGCCGCGACAGTCTCTTCGTCGACGCCACTGAACTTCACGCGAACGTACTCACCAGGGTAGCTGCCGACGTGCACATCGAACTGCTCGCCGACACTCGAAAGACGGTCGAGCAGCGCGCTTTCGGGTTCGTCGACGATCAGTGTCTGTGTGTACGTCGGCTCGCCGTTGAACTCCTCGGCAACCAACTCGAACATTTCTTTCATCTCGCTGGGCACACCCGGCAAGACGTAGATTCCCTCGATGACCGCACCCGGCGCGACGCCCACCTTGTTGGGGAGCATTCGCGCGCCAGCCGGTAGATCCGTGGTTCCTTCGTCTAACGCTGCGGCTGCATAACCACCCTGTTCGGTGAGCCACTCGTGGGCTGGTTCGTGGTGGGTTAACTCGCGGCCAACTGCGGCAGCCACACCCGCCATCGTCACATCGTCAGGAGTCGGTCCCAGCCCACCGGTGACGACCACGGCGTCGTACGCCGCACGATACTCGTTGATGACTTGGGCGATCACCGCGATCCGATCCGGTAGCGTCGTGATGCGTTCGATTCGACAGCCGCGGTCGGTCAGTCGCTCGGCGAGCCACGTGGCGTTAGTATCGACCGTCTGGCCGACCAGCAGTTCGTCGCCGACGGTGACGATGGCGACGTTCATTGTTCGTCCTCATCGTCTCGGTCGCCGCCGAGGCCCATCGAGAGCCGAACTTCGTGCAGGCGGTCAATCTGTCGACGGTAATAATAGAGCCCACCGGCACCGATCATCGAGAGGAGAACGACCGCGCCACCGAAGATGTACAGATCACGCTCCAGATAGTACTGGGCGACAATCGTGCCGCCGGTGACCTCATCCCATGTGATGTGAACCCGGTTGTCGATCACTTCGGTCTGGGCACCGCGTGGGTTGGTGTTACTAAACAGGAAGAAATCCATCCGATACTCTTCGGGCAAAACGACCTCATAGGAGCCCTCGACGAAGACGGGCAGTGCGAACCGCCGTGGTGTTGCACCGGCCGAGAAGGCCACTTGGCCGTCAGCTGGCGCGGTTACATACACTTCGTCGGGCGTCTGGTCGACATCACCATTCTCACTATCGCGGAGTTCGGTGCCGTTGATTTCGGTGCCGTCCTCATACTGGAAGCGGACCGCAGAGATGTCGAGCGGCCCCTCAGTGCCGAGGCCGGTCGACTGGTACAGTCGAAGCGTCTGGCCCTCCTCGACGCGATAGACGGCTTGGACCTCATCAGCGGTGTGAAGGCTCAGGTGGCCATCGCGGTCGGTCTCCCACTCGTAGGGTTCGGCTGGCTCGCGGTCGAGTACTTCGTCGTCGATCTCGCCGCCACCAGTCACCCAAGCCAGACAGCCCGCAGTCGTCGCGAGCAGCGCGACCGCTAACACCGCAAAAACGAGTCGACGGTTCATCGACCCTCCGGCAGCGCGGCTCTCTTGGGCGGGCGATCCAGCACGGCAGTCTCACACAGAGCAGTCATATCCATAGCGGCGTGTGATTCTCTCGTTTAGTCAGTGCTGCCGAGGACTGTTGAGCCTATCGCAACGGACGCGACCGCTAAGTCCGTCGACGGCCAACCCACTGTATGGCTCCGTCGCTAGAAACCCCGCTCGATATCGGCGGCCGTCGGCTCAAAAACCGGCTCTACCGCGCGCCACTCTTGGAGTGTGCAGGCAACGGCCCCGACGCCGTCGAGACACTGATCGCCGATCTCGAACCTGCCGCTGCAGCCGGTGCGGGACTGATCTGTCAGGGTGCGACCATCGTCCGGGGGCCGGGCGGCTGTGCTGCGCCCAACATGACCTTCGTCGATGACCCCGAATTCGTCGACGAACTCTCGCGGCTGACCGACACGATTCACGACCACGGCGCGGCGATTGCAATCCAACTCGAACACGGTGGACTCCGAAGCATGGAAACCTGGCACCGCGGCTTTCGTCGTGCGAACCCCGACCTCCAGCAGTTGGCCGTCTCGCGGCCGCCGCGGCCGCTCCGACTGCTTGAGCGACTCGGGTTTGTTTCGTACACGCCGCACGTGTTGTCGACCGAGGACGTCTACGAGTTGGCGGCGGATTTCGGCCGCTCTGCGGCATGGGCTACTGAGGCGGGCTACGACATGATCCATCTGGCGGGCGCGAACATGGGGATCATCCAGCAGTTTCTGTCACCATTTTATAACAGGCGAACTGATGAGTTCGCCGACGGTGTGCGGTTTCTCGAACTCGTTGCCGACGAGATTCGCGGGCGGTGCGGCGACGTTCCGCTGCTGACAAAGGTACCGGCCGAAACGGCCACCCCGCCGGGGATCGGCCCGCATCTTACCGAAGCGGATGCAATCGAGATCTGCACGCGACTCGAAACGGTGGGGTTCGATGCGCTGGTTCCCGTCGCGGGCTCGGTTGTCTGGGATATGAGCATTATCAAAGGCGAGCATCCCGGCCGTGCGTGGGGTGACGAACAGTTCCGCGAGGGGTACACAGCGGCGTTCGGCGGGCCACTGCGTCGTCGACTCGTCGTGTTCGGCAACTGGCTTGAGTCGCAGTACTACGGGTTCGAGCCGGCCTGGAACAGCGGGCTCTGTCGGCGTGTTCGCGAGCGCGTCGACATTCCTGTGCTGGCAGAGGGCGGCATCCGCACGCGTGGCCAAATCGACGAACTGCTGGGTTCGGACTGCGAGTTGGTCGGGCTGGGTCGGCCCTTTTATGCCGAGCCTCGGCTGCCGGCGCGTCTTCTCGATTCGACTCCCGAGACGGCGGTTGTCTGCGAAAACTGCAACAACTGTACGGTTCCGCAGGCGACGGGTGCGCCAGGGGTCTGCCGGACACCCGCGGTGCTCCGAGAGGCGGGTCGACTGCGCAAGGCCGGAGCCTACGAGTCGGTTTCGTCGAGCGACGACAAGTAACATAACAGACAACTCATTACAGTCGACTGTCAGACATCGGCGAGTGTATTTTATACGCCGAGGGAATGAGAGAGATATGGACCGGGCAACAACGTTCGTCACCGGCGCACTCGCAGGGCTGGCGACGGTGGCAGGCCTGCAGTACTATCGCTCGCGGGCGACCGAACCGATCGAGTACGAAAGCCGACAGGTCGGTGACGTCGAACTCCGAGCGTATCCGACCGTGGTCGTCGCCGAAACTGTCGCCGACCGTGAGGCTGCCGGCCGTCGACGGCTCGAACAGTATCTCGGCGGGGCGAACACGATTGCCGAACGAATTCCGGCGACGACACCACTGCGAACCCACACCCAATCGCTCGAAGTGACGGCCCCACGGGCTACCGACACACGGGAGACGCCGGTTCGGGTTACCAGCTATCTCCCATCGACGTACAGCCCCCAGACCGCGCCGGAGCCGACTGACCCCACCGTCCAGTTGACCGTCGAAACTCCCCGACGGGTGGCGGTACAATCCGTCCCGCGGTATCCGTCGACGGATCGACTCACACGCGCGAAAAACCGGCTGTTTGCGGCGATTGAGACGAACGGTTGGGTGGCTATCGGCTCGCCGTTCGTGTTTCGCTACGACAACTCGCTGGTCGGCTCGCTAACGGGTCGCACCGAGATCGGCATTGAGATCGCCTAAAAAAAAGACGGCTACTCTTTTTGGGCGACAGCGACGACGGTCGAACCCTCGACAGCGATCAGGCGGTTTTCTTGATTTACCAGCCGAATCGATCCTAGCGTCACCGACTCGTTTTTCTCGGGGACTCTGACGGGCCCTGCTTCTGCTGGAGCAGTCGGCTCGGGAATCGAAATCGTCGCGTTTGTCGACGAACTACTCTCGGTTGTCGACTCACTGCCGGTTTCGTTTGCTGGTTCGTCCGGCTCATCCGGTTCGACCGGCTCAACTGCGACTAAAAACTCCTCGGTGGTGGCATTGATCGACACGCGGTGGCCCCCAATCACTGGATCGGCAGTCGCCGGCTCCGAGGCAAACGGCGTTCGGGTGTCGTTGTCGTGTGTCAGCGAGACGCGATACGTTGAGCCGCCGCCAACTGTCTGCCACCCCTCACGGTCGACTGTGACCGTCTCGTCCCATCGCGGGCCGCCGAGCCGGACGGTGGTTTCGCCGCTGTCAGCCAGCCGACCCGCGGAGGTCTCGGTCGACCAGATATGCCGATCGGTGTGTCTGACGATCACCCCGGAGGTGTTGAGCTGAGTCGACTCGCCGAAGCCCTCCAAGGGGATCACACTCAGTTGGCCGTCGGGGACGTCCTCGCCGTAAGTGATCTCATAGCCGTCGACCTCAATCGGCTCGCCCGGCAGAGGCGCATCGCCGGCGGTCGTCAGGTTCACTGGCACTGCGGGTGCGGCGACGATGAGTGCGCCGCCAAGCAGGATGATAAGACCGAACTGCCGGTAAGTCATCGAATCAAAGCGTTCGATGAGCGTCTGCGGGTTGGGTGTCGCCTGCGTCGGAACCATCGGCTCGTCGCGAGCGACGACTGCGTAGGTGACGATGGCGACCAAGACGAACACGAGCGCGAGCCCGAGCGCACGGTACAGGACGTAGACGTCGTTGCCACGGAACCAGTAGACCGCCCACAGCGACCGCGAAACCGCGAACAGCAACACGCCAGCCCAGACGTGACTCGCCGGCGGCCGCGGCTCGTCGCGGTACCACAGCAGGCCAAGCCCGATGAGGACGCCCAGAATCAGGCCGATTGCATGGCCCTGGACCGCAATCGAGGCGAACCACGGCGTACTAAAGCTGCTTTCGGCGACCGCGATCTGTTGGGGAGCCAGTGCGGCATCCAGCAGTCGACTCAACACGCCCTGGCCGACGCTGGCGATCACCACAACGAGTGGGTACCGGACGAGCGCGAAGCCAGCGAAGGCGAAAACGACCGTCGAAAAGCCGATGATGGGGCCGAGTGCGACCAGCGTCCCAAAGATGCCGACACCGACCACAAGCGTCGGGAAGATAATCGTCGCACGGACAGCCGGAGTGACCCAGAGCCGGCCGAGTAGTGTGTCGGTCGAGCGGTCGGAATCAACCGCTGTGTAGTGGCCCCACCAGTATTCGGCCAGCGTGCCGAAAACAAGCGTTCCGAGGAGGTTGCCCGTCAGATGACTGAAGCTGGCGTGCGAAAAGCCAGCCAGCAGCATGCCGAACGGATCGAAGTAGCTCCAAGCGCGAAACGGCAACACGACCGGATCATTCGGGGTCGCAAGGCCGCCCTGCAGGCCATAGTAGACGACAATCAGCAGCCAACAGACGATCAGCGTCCCCCATGGAACGCCGCCGACGAACCGCTCGCCAAGCGAGTCGACGAGCCGTCCGGGCCGACGCAGATGGACGAGTATGCCGACCGAGGCAATAATGGCGACAACCAACGCCAGTCGCTGCAGCGGCAGCGCCGACAGCGTTGGCTCGATGGCGTCGACGACCAACGGTGAACCCGCAGTACTCGACAGCATCTACACCGAATCCGGCCGATCTCGACTCACAGCTACAGTTTGCTTTCGGCGTCGTCGGCCAACTCTTTCATCCGTTTGCCGACCCGGCCGGCGTTCGAAAACTCGTCTTCGCTCATCGCGGTCGCCAAGGCGTTGCCCAGTACGAACACCGCGTGTTTGTGCTCGCTTTTCGATTTATGAACGTGTGAGGGATCAACGCTTAACTCCTCGTAGGGATCGAACAGCGTCGAGTCGACCGACCCTTGGGCGCGGAAGCTCTCCATGATGGTAACCATCTGTTCGTGGAGCTCCAGCAGTTCGTCTTTGTGCATGGCTGTCTGTATGAACGGTCGTAATTTAAGCGTTGTTGGCGGACGGTTCGAAAATCCGAAGGGTCAGAAGACGTACTCGTCTTCGTGGCCCATCATGCCGTCGTCTTCGAAGCCCGAGCCAGTACCTCCTGCCGGGTCGTCCATTGGACCGCTGGTTTTGTAGGCTTTCAGGCCGGTCGACAGGAGGTTTTCAACCGCCTCTTCGCGGTTGAGGAACTCACCCTGTTCGACAAGCTGGGCGATCTGCATCTCTAAATGTTCGGGGATGTTGATCTCGACTTTCGGCATCTGAACATTCGGGGATTACCGGAGTGCCCATTTAAAACTGCCGGCGTTGTCGACCCAGTAGCCTGCGGGCGGTTGCGATGTATATACACTCCCCGGCCGCCTGTATGTGAGATAATGAAAGATACAACCGATCTGTACCGCGCGTTCGGCGACAGTCGGCTGCCGCCCGGCCAGCGCGAGACCGACGGCTTTCCGGTGCTCTCGAAAAGTGGGACGCCCACAGTCGACCCTGAGACGTGGACGTTCGAGGTGTTTGGTGCGGTCGACGAACCGCTGGAGTTCTCGCTGGATGCGTTCTGCGCGTTGCCAAGCGAGACCCAACTGCAGGATTTTCACTGTGTGACCGGCTGGAGCAAGTTCGACTGTCAGTTTACGGGGGTGACGTTTCCGACCATCGCCGAGCGCGCTGGGCTCACAAACGAGGCGGCCCATGTCATGTTTCATTCGGCGGATGGGTATACGACCGATCTCGCAGTCGAGGACTGCCTGCGCGACGAGGTGCTGTTTGCGTTCGGCTACGACGGCGAGGATCTGCCGGCGGACCACGGTGGGCCCGTTCGGGTTGTGACGCCCCACAAGTACGCCTACAAGGGCGCAAAGTGGGTAACCGGTGTCGAGTTCCTTACGGAGTCCGAACGCGGCTACTGGGAACAGCGCGGCTACTCACAGACGGCCAACCCGTGGGCCGAACAGCGATACGGGTAACGGCGTGCCGTCGACCGATAGTCACCCTAAAGAGTGCCGAGTGCCGATAAGTCGCTAATGGACTCGCCGCCTGCGGCCGACCAGCCACGACTCGTCAGCCGGTCGGTTCGGCTCGACGGCGAGCTACCCCCGTTTCGCGCACTACTGGCCGCGATGGCCTCGCCCCGCACGGTCTGGGACAGTGCAACCGAACCGACTGTGATTGCCGGTGGCGCGGCCGCAACGCTCACCGCCGAGGGTCCCGAGCGGTTCGGCCATATCAAAGACGCCGCCGAAAAGCTGTTTTCTTCGGGTGATGTCCACGCCGGCACTGAGGCGGCCTGCCCCCGGCTGTTCGGCGGCTTTACGTTTCATGCCGACCGGCCAAGCAGAGACGACAGCGCGGCAGTCGACACCGACGGCGGCAAACCGGCTGAGGCAAAACCCACGCCATGGGCGGCGTTTCCTGACGCACGATTCGTCTTTCCGAGACTGCAGGTGACGATCACCGACCGCGGCCCGTGGCTGACAGTCAACGCGGTCGGCCCCGAGGCCTCAGTCGAGGCGGTCGAAACACGACTGGAGGCCGAACGCGACCGGCTTGCCTCGCTGGCTGCGGCCGACCCCGAGACACCACAGCCGGGAATCGCCGCGCGTCGACGCACCACCACACCCGATTCCTGGCGGGCGGGCGTCACCGCGGCCACCGACCGGATCGCCGACGGCAGCCTCCAGAAAGTGGTGTTGGCCCAAGCGCTGGAAGTCGACCTCGCGGCCGACCTCGCAGTCGGCGATATTCTCTCGCGACTCGGCGAGAAATACCCCTCCTGTAACCGGTTTTTAACCGAACCAGCGGGCGACGAGCCGCCGGCGTTCTTCGGAGCAACACCCGAACGCCTCGTCTCGCTGCGCGGCCGCACCGTTGAGACAGACGCACTGGCCGGCACGACGGGTCGGGGCGAAACCCCTGCTGAAGACGAGTGGCTCGCTCGCGAGCTGCTGGACGACACCAAAAACGTCCACGAACACCAGCTGGTCGCCGAAACCATCTGCGAGCAGCTTGAGCCGTTTGCGGCCTCGATTTCGGTGGGTGACCGACAGATCCGTCGACTTGCTACCGTCCAACACATTCATACACCGATTACCGCCGAGTTGGCCGCCGATACACACGTCTTGGATCTGGTTGAAGCACTGCATCCCACCCCTGCGGTTGGGGGGTTGCCGCCGGATCTGGCTCTTGAAACAATCGGCGAGACCGAACCGTTTGATCGCGGCTGGTATGCCGCGCCAATCGGCTGGATCGACGCCGCCGGCAACGGGACGTTTGCGGTGGGTCTCCGGTCGGCGGTAGCGACCCGCCGGCAGGCCACCCTGTTTGCGGGTGTGGGGATCGTCGCCGACAGCGATCCAGATCGTGAATGGGACGAAATCGAGTTGAAGTTCCGGCCGATTCTCGACGAGCTCGAATCGACCGACAGCGCGTGAGGAGCCAGTAGCCCGGTTGGTTACGGCGCGCCAGCAAGCACGAACATGCTTTCGTCGTCGGCTTCGATCTGGCGTTCGCTGTCGGGATCGATCCGGAGGGCGTCGCCGGGAGTCATCGAAACCGCCTCATCGTCGACAGTTACGGTGGCTGCGCCCTCGACGAGTACGTACACTTCTTCTTGGTCGTTTTCGGCGTGGTCGTGCGCTTTGCCTTCCCAGCCCGGCTCGCAAGTGAGTACCGAGACGCCGAGATGTTCGCACTCTAGCTGTTCGCGCAGGAAATGCAGGCCGCCGCCGGCCGGCTCAACGTCTTCGTAGTTGGCTTTGGTGTACGACATCACCAGAAAGTAGCCCGCCGGCCCGCAAATGTACTGTGGCCGTCGACGAGAATCCGGTGAGTGGCCCACAGGCGCGAACCTGCAGTCGACACCTAATCGTCGGATTCGGCTTCGGCATCCGCACCCGGCTGTGCGCCGGTCGCGGCATCAACACGCGATGGCTCGGCGAGCCCGTGGACGAGGGCGTTTTCAGTCTGGTTGTCGAACAGATGAAGGCTCGTTTTGTCGAACACCACCGAAAGTGCCTCGTCCGTCTCAAGTGGGGTTTCGGGGCCGACACTCATCAGGATCTGACCACTTGCGCTGGGGTCTTCCATGTCGACGGTCGCACCGCGAGAAGTAACCAGATAGACGAAGATCTCGTCGCCCATCGGCTCGGTGACATCGGTGTAGGTCTCGACCGGCGCAGTCACCTCGCCGGTAGCGTTTTCGGCTGGAATTACGTGTTCGGGTCGCACGCCAAGAGTCACCTCCTGGCCGGGCGAGACCCCAATCTCCGAGGGATCGAACTCGACGTCGACGTAGCCAGACTCGGAGCTGAATCCGTTCGGAGTGATCTCGCCGGTCATGAAGTTCATCGCGGGCGAGCCGATGAAGCCGGCCACAAACCGGTTGGCTGGCTCGTGGTAACACTCCAGTGGGGGATCGATCTGTTTGAGTTTGCCGCCGTCGAGAACGGCAACTCGGTCCGACATCGTCATCGCCTGGGCCTGGTCGTGGGTGACGTAGACGATGGTCGTATCCAGCTTGTTGTGGAGTCGCTGGAGCTGGGTTCGCATGTGGACCCGGAGTTCGGCGTCGAGATTTGCCAGCGGTTCGTCCATCAAAAACACGTCGGGTTCCCGGACGATAGCCCGCGCGATGGCGACGCGCTGTCGCTGGCCGCCGGACATCTCGGTTGGCATCCGATCCAGCATGCCGGTGAGCTGGACGGTGTCGGCGGCCTCTTCGACACGCCGGTCCATCTCTTCTTTCTCGAAGTTTCGGAGTTGGAGGCCAAACGAGATGTTGTCATAAACGTCTTTGTGTGGAAACAGCGCGATGTTCTGGAAGACCATCGCGATTCCCCGGTCTTTCGGCGGGAGGTTCGTCACATCGCGGTCGCCGATCTCGACGGTGCCGCTGGTGGGCTTGGTGAGGCCTGCGATCATCTCGATTGTGGTCGATTTCCCACAGCCCGAGGGGCCGACGAGCGTGACGAACTCGCCATCTCGGATGTCGAGATCCATGTTTTCTATCGCGACGTTGCTACCGTACTCTTTTCTGATGTTTCTGAGGCTGATGGTTGCCATTATTCTTTCAGTGCTCCGGAGGTGAGTCCGCTGACGATTTTTTCCTGGGCGACGACAACCAGAATGGCCACGGGAACAACCGCGACGATGCTGGCTGCGGCCATCAGGTCATACCGAACCTGGAACTGCGACTGGTAGGAGATGATACCGTCGACGATGGGTGCCCAGTCCTGGGCGGCCGTACCGGTCAACAAAAACGAGAAGAAGAACTCGTTGTAGACCGCGATAAACGTGAGAATGCCAGCTGTGGCGACGCCGGGCGCAGACAACGGCACGATCACGCGGAACAGCGCGCCGAGTCGCGTAGTGCCCTCGATTCGGGCAGCGTCTTCGAGCCCGTCGGGGATCTGACTGTAGAACGTCGTCAGAATGAAGATTGCCAGCGGCATGAAGATTGCACTCAGCGGGATGACCACGCCGGGGGGCGTGCTGTACAGCTCGGGTGGCGTCAGCCCCAAAAAGGCGATCTGCTGGCTGAACAGCTGGAACAGTGGAATAAAGAACGACGCCGGTGGGAAAAAGCTGATTATGAGGACGGTCAACAGCAGCGTCCGCTTGCCGCGGAACTCGAGTCGACCAAAGGCGTAGCCGGCGAGGCTGGCGACGACCAACACGAAGACGGTCGTCAGCGCGGCAAACACGAAGCTGTTGAACAGATACAGATGCAGCGGGATCTGCTGGAAGATCTCGACAAAGGAGCTGGGATCGAAGCCAACCGGCAGGAGCCCAACCCCCTCACTGACGCGGTTGCTGTCAGACAGGGCGATCATCAACAGCCAGTAGATCGGAAACAGCGTGGTAAACAGGAAGAAAATCACCACGACAAAGAACATCGCGCGGTAGACTTTCTTCGGGTTCTCGATCGCGCTGTCGACCCAGCTGGTGAACGGCCCGCGAGGCGTGTCAGCTGCGTCGGCCTGCTGGCGGCTCATTGGTATGACCCCCGTGGGCTAAGCTTGAGCGCGACCAGATAGCCAACAATCACCAGTGCGATAATGATCGCCGTGAGAAAGGCGACGGTTGCGGCGGCGGCGTACGCCTGGGTGACACCGAACATGGTGTCGACGACCAGACACGAAAGGGAAGGAACGGTGCCACAGCCAACGCCCGAGGCCTCGATAATCCCGTAGATCCGCATGGCGTCGATGGTCCGAAACAGCATCGCAACCATCAGCGCCGGGAAGATCAGCGGCAGCGTGATGTGGCGGAACCGCTGCCACGGCGAGGCACCGGCGACTTCGGCGACATCGTACAGGCTCTTGTCGACGCTCTGCATGCCGGCGAGGATCAGTAACGCCATGAACGCCGAGGTCTTCCAGATGTCGGCGACAGTGATGATGACAAACGAGTTCATGCTGTTTGTCAGGGGGTTGGCTTCGAACAGCCCGATGGCCTGCAGTGGATCCGACAGAAAGCCGACCGAGGGGTTGAACAGCAGGAAAAACAGCATTCCCTGAATGACGATTGGGATCGCCCACGGCAGGATGATCGCCACCCGAACCCAGCGTCGACCGCGGTACTCTTTGGCCATGATGTAGGCCTGTCCGAAGCCGATCAGCGTCTCAAATAGTACACTGATGACCGCAAAGGCGATCGTGACCAGCAGTGCCTGGCGGAAAAACGGCGTCGCGCCGGTGAGATCGATCAGCGGTCGAGACAGCAGCGGGTTCTGGTTCGTGAGAACAGTGACGTAGTTTTCGAGGCCGACAAAACCGCCGGTCTGGGCCGGGCCGAACAGGGTGTCTTCGAGCAGCGAGATTCTGAACGTTCGCCACAGCGGCCACAGTGCAATCGCGGTTAACACGGCGAACGCCGGTGTCAACAGCAGATAGGCGTACGACTCCTCGCTGAGGTTTTCCATCCAGTCGAGCAGCCGTGAGACCGGATTCCAGCCGGGCTGCTGTCGCTGTTCAGTTGCCATGCTCGCCTCCGGGTGTCTGTAAACGGGGTACAGTGCGTTGGGCCATGTTAGAACTCCTCTAAGTCGGTAAATGCGGTTGCCAGATCACTCATCGCCTCCTCGGGGCGTTTTCTGCCTTGGAGGGCGTCGTTGATCTCTTGGTGGGCCTGTTGGGACTGCTGGGACCACACCGGGGTCACCGGCCGGGCAACCGACGTGTCGCCGGCGATCTGCAGCGGCTCGGTGTACTCGCCGAAGGCGGGATGCTCGCCAGCAACGCGGTCGACGAGATCAGGTTGGTGGGGAAGCAGCCCCGGCCCGTCGAGTTGGGCGGTCTGGACTTCCTCGGAGTGGAACGCCCGCAGCACTTCGAGTGTCGACTCCATGTCGGTGGCGTTCGGATTGGCACCGACCAGCCAGCCGCCCAGTGCCGCGGTGGTGCCGCCGAGTCCATCGTAGGTAGCCTCGTCCTCTGGGACGCCGTAGGGGATCGGCATCACGCCGAGTTCCTGGTCGTCGTCGAACTGTTCTTGGGCCATGCCGATGGTGTAGCTCCAGTTTCGCATCGCCACCGCGTCCGCGTCGCCGACAAACGCGCCGTCGGTTTCCTGTTCGCCCCAGCTGAAAACGACGTTCGGCGAACACTGTGTGATCTCCTGGCTGGCCTCGCTGGTGCCGTGTACCATATCGCGGCCGACACGGAGGGCTTCGATCACCGGCGGCTCCTCGACGGTCACTGGGCGGTCGCCAACCGGCCCAAAGAGGGTATCGAGCCCGCCGAAGTACGCCCCGCCGTACGTCGACATCAGCTCGTTGAACGTACAACACGACAGCCCGGGATAGCTGTCGGCCTGCCAGACGTAGCCGTAGCTGACAGCCGACTGCTCGTGAACCTCGGCGACAGCCGCAGTCCAGGTCTCCCAGGAGGGTGGGTCGGTCGACCAGCGGTCGAACTCGCTGTCGGAGTAGCCCGCCTCGCGGAACAGATCTTTCCGATAGTGCATCGTCGGAAAGTCCGGAAAGAAGGGCAGGGCCCA
>Ga0207421_10003948_pt1 | contig 17406 bp, 14 predicted proteins | sample SodLakKL_010_SED_4_FD_187542 | JGI IMG/M metagenome (GOLD analysis project Ga0207421, IMG submission 187542) | Alkaline sediment microbial communities from Lake Tanatar, Kulunda Steppe, Russia - 8KL_010_SED (SPAdes) (version 2) | ecosystem: Environmental > Aquatic > Non-marine Saline and... | reverse complement strand
TCAGTGAAATGGGTGGTGTTGATAAGGCATTTAGCCATGCACGTGAGCTTGCCTTTGAAGGGGAGCGGGAAGAGGCGAAGAATCTGCTGCGGAATATCATTCAAGAGTCACCGAACTATATTGATGTCAGATTGTTTCTTGCCCGAATTCATTACTGGGACGGAGCCTACGACAAAGCCCGTGAGGAACTGAAAACGATCGCAGAGCTGAACGAGGACCACCGGGAATCCCTGAAGCTTCGTATTGACGTTGAATATAGCAGCGGGAATATGATTAAAGCACTTCAGTTGAGCCGGAGAGCCGTTAAAGAGAACCCGGCAGACACCGATCTCCTGCTTCAAAAAGCGAAAATTCTCACGGCAAATCAGAATGAATCTGAGGCACTGACCGTATTGGCCAGTGTGGAACAGATCGAACCCGGTAACAGCGATGCCACAGCCATGCGACAACGTATCCGTACATCCCGGCAGAATTATTCGCTTACCATTGGATACTACCACGACCGTTTTGACCGGATATTCGATCCGTGGCAAACTTCATATGTGCAACTCGGCCGGTCAACTCCCGTTGGAACGGTCATTGGAAGGGTAAACCATGCCAACAGGTTTGCCACCGGCGGTTGGCAGGGTGAACTCGATTTCTATCCATCCATCCGGCCGGGGACCTATGGATACCTGAATGCCGGCTATTCGAACGCCGCCATATTTCCGGAGTACCGTTTGGGTGCCGAAATCCACCAGAGCCTGCCAAAATCCTTTGAATTTTCAGCAGGTTTCCGCCATATGAGGTTCCGTGCAAGTAATGTCACAATTTTTACCGGATCGCTAACCCGGTACATTGGCAACTGGATGATCACGGCGCGGCCCTATTTCACCCCAAGTGATGTCAGCTTCTCCCGGTCCATCCAGCTCATAACCCGAAGGTACTTCAGCAATGCGGATACCTATCTTGGAATTCGGGGCGGGCTGGGCTTCTCGCCGGATGAGCGCCGTTTTGTCGGCGAAGATGACGATATTCAATTTCTCCGTTCTTATACGCTCGCCGCAGAATACAATCACCGCATCCGAAATCATCTGATTGGTTTCGGTGGAATCTCACACTCTGGCCAGGAGCGGCCTTTCGATGATGATCTCTTAAAAAGCCTCACCTTTCATTTAGGGATGACCCTGCGTTTTTAGCCCGTTCCAATTTCCGCATCCATTCCATTGGCCGAAAGTGTGTTACTGCAACATGCGCCGCAGGCCGATTACCCGCTCATTATCCGGAGCTGACCGTTCCAGTTCTTCAAAAATCTCCCGCGCCCTTGTTTCATTGCCAAGCATATACAACGACCTTGCCTTGCCGGCCAGCAGGTCCCGGTCGTCAGGGGCCTTGTCAAGGCCTTCGGATGCAATAGCTACAGCCCTGCTGTTCATACGCTGCCAAAAATAGAGGTCAACCCGGGCAACATAGGCATCAATATACCGGTCATTCCGGTTTATGACATCCAGATACAGGGAATCCGCCTCAGCATACCGGCCTTCCCAACCGTAAGTCCGGCCCTTCAAAACCCGGGCATCATGATAATTTGGTGCCAGTCGCAACGCTCTGGCGAGTATAATCCGCGCATGATCATACTCTTCATTATATGCCCGCTCCCTCGCCAGCTCAAACAACTCCTCAGCTTCCAGATGCATCAGGTTTTCCGATTGGAGGAAAGCCTCATCCGCAGCCAGATCCTCCGGTGCTGCCACAAAGCGCGTATCAACCGGAATCAATTTGTCGTTCGTCATAACATGATGATTAACGCTTCTGAACTCCGCAAACTCATCCATAAGTAAATCCCGATGTGCCCGGTCATCAACAGGCTGGAGATACATGGTATGGTCAATCCGGAACAGCTGGTTGCCTGACAAGAAATACTCCTTTTTCATGTAATCCATCATCTCATTCTTATTCCGGATGAAAGGAATGGTATGAATGGAACGGAACTCTTTTTCCATATCGATCGGTTCCCCGACCCAGTGCACCCTCTCCGGAAGGTCAAGTCCATAACTGTGATGAAGATGGCCCAAAATAGTCGGTGTTACGTTCATATGGGTTGATACAGAACGAAAGGTGGCCGGCTCTCTGACAAGCGGGGAATAAATTATGAACGGGACATGAAACCGATCGAGCCGTGACTTATGAGGAATGGGCGCAATACGATGATCACCGGTGATGATAAACACCGTATTCTCGTAGTCGGCACGTTCCCGGTATTGTCGGATAAGCTGTTCAATGGCATGATCGGTGTACAGCAGAGCGGCAAAAATTTCTTCATAATTATGCACCACTTCCTGCATCCTTTCCGTAAACGCGCCATCCTTAAGCCGATCCCGAACTTTTCCAATATATTGCTGCTGATCGGGTATAATAAACGGTTCGTGGAAATTCAATGTGAAGAACATATCCAGTCGGGGGTGATCCGGTGGATGGTTATCCACAAAATCAAATGCACGCGTAAACAGATCATGATCGGCATAACCCCAGGTGAACCCGCCTTCAATTTCATCCATCTTCCGGAACTCATCCCCAAAATGACTCGCATCCAGCAAAAAATCGGTCCCCTGGCGCTCAAGAAAGATATCAAGATTATCAAAACCGGCCGAATATCCGGCATAAAACGAAGTGTAATAGCTGTTGTGACGCAACAGGCTGATCAATGAGTAATGGTAGGGCATTGCAAATCCATACTCCATAAACCCTCGCCGGCCGTACGGCAGTGACGCGGTAATGGATGGGACGGCAGCAAATGATCTGCCTGACATGGCCAAAAAATTGGGCCAAAACAAACTTTGCTGTGACAAACTGTCCAGAAATGGGGTAAATCCGGGATACATCGCATTTTCACCCATGAAGGTCCCGCCCAGTCCCTCGACCAGAATGAGTACGATGTTGGGCGGTGATTCTGCAACATCAAGATACGGAGCCAGCACATCCTCACCGGGAGCCTCCCTTAAAAGTGGGTACTCGGGCCCCTCGTAATAATCAAACGATTCACGGCCTGACCAATCGGACAACAGATATGATTTTGACTGGCGGTAGAAATGCGCCCCTTTATTAACCACTACATTGTAGCTGACTTCATCGGAAAACTGATCCGTTGTTGGATATGTGAGGAACCAGCCGGCTGTTCCAGCCAGTAAATAAATCAATACTCCGATTGCTGTGGTTCTTCCCGGAGTAATATGCCTTAGAAATAAATGAAAAGAAATCAGAAGCAGCGGAAACAATAAAAAGGGTAAAATCCGGGCGAAATTGATAGTAATGGAGGTGTTCACCGTATCAGAGAGTTCCAATACATTATACCCGAAAAAATCACTGCCCAACAACACAAAAACCTCGCCGTAGTACTGTAAAAGAGCGATATTCACCAGCAGAATCACCCCGGTAATGCTATAGAATAGGGCGTATCCGAGCAGCCTGTTAAACCGGGTGCAGAGAAAAAAAACAGGCCAAAGAATCAGACCGATTATTGCGACAATCAAAAGATCCAGAAAAATGCCCTGCACCATCAACCATATGAATCCGTCCGGGGTTATATGGTTGGCAGTGCTTAAAAGATATTCATATCCCCGAAGCAGGATAAAAACCAAACCGAATGAACATAATGCGGGGAAATAGTGTGTCAGGCTTTTTAGAATTGTTTTCATTCGTCCCGCAAAGTAATTGTACCGTCCAAATAATCATCCGGTTTATTAAGAATACCTAAAGATACATATTCCCCTCCCCAAATATCATGCCGGTTGATCAGCGATTTATATAGACTGTAACCGATCCCGTAAAATGACGTATACCTTATATCAATATATTGCATACGTTGAATAACGTTGTTCGTTATCCGGCACTCAAAATCCCGTAATTTTTCAAAACTGTTAACTAATTCTCTTACTCATGATAGATCTGTGGATGTTTTTAACGATTGCTGTTGTCGTCTATGGTATTGTTGAGATATATCAACACAAAACAAAAATAGACCGGAATAAATCCATCGAGTCAAGTTTGAGATCCAATAAAAAACTGGAAGAGCGATTGGAACGTCTGGAGCAGCGAATTGGCAATCTCGAGACGATAGTGGTGGATGAAAATCAAGGGGAACATGCTGCGGAAAGTGGTTCCGGCACCTTTGACCGTACCGAATTTACCGGCGAACCCGGCAAGTTGTCCAACAGTTTACGAAAATAGCTGCAACTACATGCAAGTGCTCCCTGTAAAGCACCCGCCGGAAACTGCCATATCTTCAATAAGGGGCACAATTTTCCGGACTCTGACAAGTTATTGATTTTATGTGTGATATATTATCATTTACACTGAAATCTATTTGTCATGAGAAACCAGCGGTACTGCTTATTACTGCTATTTCTGGCACATACAGCCACCGTTCACGCACAGGATGGGATAGCCGTTGAAAATGCATTTCCGAGTCTGTCATTCACCAATCCCATAGACTTTCAGATTGCCGCCGGTGTTCCGGATACCGTGTTTATTGCAGAACGGGGTGGTACCATTCAGCGAATTCGGAACAGTCCCGAAACCACGGAGTCAACGGAGGTACTCGACATCAGTTCCGATGTTTCCACCCAGATGGAAGGCGGTTTATTGGGGTTCTCCTTTCATCCGGAATTTCATGTGAACGGATACCTTTACGTCTACTACACACCCGATAACCCGTTTCGATCCGTTATATCCCGGTTTGAAACCGATCCTGAGAATCCGGAAATATTTGATCGCGACAGTGAAATGATATTGCTGGAGATCGACCAGCCGGCTGACAATCACAATGGCGGCCAGATACGATTCGGCCCCGATGGATATTTGTATATCGCACTCGGAGACGGCGGTGGACTTGCCGACCAATATGAAAATGGTCAGGACCGGACCACCCTGAAAGGGAACATCCTGCGGATTGATGTGGATAATAGTGAAGGTGACCGGAACTATGCCATACCGGATGACAATCCCTTTGTCGGTAATGAAGAAAACTGGCGTGAAGAAATTTTTGCCTGGGGGTTTCGCAACCCGTTCCGTTTCAGCTTTGATTCCGAAACCGGTGATCTCTGGGTAGCAGATGTTGGCGAATGGGACCGTGAGTCCATCCACATTGTCGAAGCCGGTAAGAATTATGGCTGGAACATCATTGAAGGAAGCATCTGTTTCCCTCCCGGCAGCGAATGCGATACCGCCGGACTCGAAATGCCGGTTCATGAATACGGATTTGATGGCGGCCAGTCAATTACAGGCGGATTTGTCTACCGGGGCGAAGCCAATCCGGATTTGTATGGCCGCTATTTTTATGGCGATTTTATTTCCGGTGACCTCTGGTCGTTTCATTATGACGGGGATGAAGCGACCGACAACCAGAACTTTCATCAGCTCAGCGCCAACAACCTGACCTGTTTTGGAGAAGATCATGACGGAGAGCTCTATTTGTGTATGATGAGCGAGGGTAATATCTACCGCCTTAATATGGATTCCGAACCCACGCCCGCCGAAACACAACCCGATATTCCAAAAACGGCAGTACTGGAGCAGAACTACCCCAACCCTTTCAACCCGGCAACCGTAATTCGCTTCGATTTACCGGAAAACAGTGATGTGAGGCTGAAGGTATTTGACATGCTGGGCCGAAAAGTAGAGACACTGGTCAGTGGCCAGGTTCCGGCCGGACGCCATGAGGTCAATTTTGATGCATCCGGCTTGCCAAGTGGAATCTATATTTACCGGCTGCAAGCCGGATCTTTTGAACACACCCGCAGAATGACACTGGTTAAATAAAGAAAATTTCCCGACGGGATATAACCCCAAACTATTGCAGGATATGGCCTCTTCATGAAACAATCCGTGGCATTATTTTTTGCTTTGATCCTGACATCATGGCTTTCCGGACCACGGACATCGATGGCCACCGCAACCGAATCCGAAGAAGTTGCTGAAACCGAATATCCTGATGAAATCCCTGACGAAAAAGATGTTGTTCATATTCTGCTGCCCTATGTCGGTTTCGACTCCGATATCGGTTTTACCGGTGGTGTGATGTGGAACCGATATTTTTATGATGAGGGATTGAGCCCCTTCGGAAATATTACGGAAATCCGGGCCAGTGCATCCACCAAGGGTATGATGCGTGGAAGGGTGACACATGAACGGATCAAAGCCTGGGAAAGTCCGTTTCGTTACCGGGTAGAACTGGTTATGGAGCGGCTGCTATCTGACAACTATTTCGGAACCGGCAATACTTCCGAATGGGATTCCGGTCTATGGGATGACAAATACTACAATTTCGAGTCCCGGGCGGTCGACGTGACCCTTGATGTGCGCTATCCCTTGCTTTACGCGGATCACCCCGACCAACTGGACCTGTTGCTTCTGGCAGGGGGGCTTTACTTCCGCGCATACGAACCGGGGGATGAATCATCCCTGTTGTTCGATGAGGGGAGACCGGTTAATAACCGGACTTTCCTGCCCTATTTTGGGACCGGCCTGCTCTGGGACAGCCGGGACAAAGAGTTCGATCCGGGAAGTGGATCCTTTGCCGAAATAGAAATCCGCGGCTTCCCGGACTTTTCTTCCGGTAGCAACGGTATGCTCTCCATCAACTCCCAACTACAGGGTTTTTACAGTTTCAGCAGGCTGGACAACCTGACACTGGCGGCACGCATCGGTGGTGAATGGACATCCGGCACGGTGCCTTTTTGGAAACTGCCCGAAATCGGAGGGGAAGAGACCTTGAGAGGCATGCATTTAAATCGGTTTCGCGATCGTGCCAGTTTGTATAACAGCATTGCCCTTCGAAAATGGCTGCTCACTTCTTCGTTTATAGATTTTCGATTCGGCCTGCAGGTATTCACCGAAGGTGGACGGGTTTTCGGCAGTGATGATGGTTTTTCTGACATCTTCCGGGATCATCACCGGTCTGTTGGTGGATCCCTGCTGCTCTCGGCATTTACCGAGGACTTAATAATTCGTGCCGATTACGCCCGTTTTGAAGGTGCCGGACGGATCTACATCAACATCGGATTTGTTTACTGATGCCAACCGATTCGGCAATAGAATCCCGACCCGGCCCGGTTTACTTGATGAGTGTCATCCTTCCGGACAGGCGGGCGTGTGTTGTCTGATTTGCCCTCATTTCAACCACATAGAGATACATGCCAGAGCTTTGCGCATCCAGGTTCACAGAAACCGAAACCTCGCCGCCCTGTGAAAAACCTGATTTTTCGGTAATATAACTTCCGGCCGAATTGTACACCGTAACACTCCAGCTTGCCGTACGGGGAATGCGAAAACGAATGCGGGTTCCCGGATTGAACGGATTGGGATAATTTCCAAGAAGTTCGAATCTGTCAGGCCGGTCGCTTCCATCAGCCACATTTGTCGGCGGGCCCTCCCCGGCTCCCTCCTCAATCCATTGTCGAATCAGATTAATCTGCTCGTCATCCAGGTAGGGGCCACCCTGCGGCATACGATCACCAATGGACGGATTCGCTTCGATCTTCTCCACAATCGGGCTGTCATCGGGCTCACCCGGAACCACAACATTCTGATTATATTGCTCACCCACACTGCTCATGACCGCACTGTAGGATCCAAGAGTGACACCGCTCATTCCGCCATGGCAAGCGACACAATTGGAATTAAAAATAGGCTGAATGTCTTCATCGTAAACAACCTGGCTCTGCGCAAATGCCGGAATCATGAAAATAAAAAAAACGGATACCGTCTGTATGTTGTATCTCATAGGAAACCTCAGTCAAATTACTGTAACGATCGTCTAATTGTGACATCTTATTGAAAACATTACAGTAAAACAGCGACGGGGGTTGCCTTGGGGAGCTAAGGATTGGTACCGGTGACAGTGATACTCAAGACCCGGAGCGGTTCCCGGGGTATGGAATGGGCACCTTCTTTCTCCAGCCATTCCTGAGGAATTGTAATTTCGCGCTCTTTTCTGATTTCTACATCCCGAAACCCTGTCTTGGTAACCAAATCGATATAATCTGCCTTCTGTATCGCACCTGATACACAACCGACATATGCCTCTGCTGCTCTTTGAACAGACTCCGGCACCTGGCCCTCCACCACAATATCCGAGATACTGAAATGTCCGCCGGGTTTCAGCACACGATAAATTTCTGAAAACGCCTTTTGTTTATCGGGCACCAGGTTGAGTACACAGTTTGACAATACAACATCAAACTGGTCCGACGCCAGTGGCATAGCTTCAATATCACCAGTAACGAACTCCATATTTTTGAAATCCATCTTTGCTGCATTCAGCCGGGCTTTCTCATTCATGGCATCCGAAAAATCCAGGCCGGTAAGCCTGCCCGAATCGCCGACAATGGACCGTGCAACAAACAGGTCATTTCCGGCGCCGCTGCCCAAATCGAGTACGGCCTGACCCGGTTCCAGGCCTGCAAATTCAACAGGAATTCCGCATCCCAGTTTCAGGTCGGCTTCCGGATGATATCCTACCAGATCCGTGTATGATTCGGCCATGGATATACTGTTACCTACGGGATCACAGCAATCGGACGCGGACGGTCCGCAGCAACCGGCATCCATTCCGGCTGATGATTTTTCAGCAATTTCGCTGTATTTGCTTCGTACCAGTTCTTTGAGATTGTCTTGCGCTTTATTCATTGTTGTCATGGTGAGTATCTGTTTACAGATGATAATTTCATGTCAGGAGGTTGATACCAATAATTGCCACGCACGAAACCCAATCAATTGTCCATTCTCATACCGGTCATGATACATTCCGGACAGTATTTCCGGGGTTCAAATCCCATGACCCGGCCCTGGCGGTCAAACTCGAAATGACAACACTCCAGCAGGAGCTCCTTGAGTTTTTCCCGTCCACGCAGGACTCTGGATTTTACAGCCGGGAGGTTTAATCCAAGCCGTCGTGCCGTCTCCCGATGGGAAATTCCTTCAAGTTCCGTCAGTAACAGCACAATCCGGTACTTTTCGGGCAATTGATCAATCATCTCCCGAAGTTGAGGTTCAAGCCGTTTTACCAGTTCTCTCCGGTCGTCCGTATCAAACGGATTATCCGGCAGATCCAACAGATCCGGAGCAGAATTACGGTCAGGGGATGAACGCCGGTCCGGGACTGAATTCCGGTTCTTTTTCCGGTAATAATCGATGATCCGGTTCCGGGAAATCTGAAAAATCCAGGCATCCACCTTATCCTCATCTCTGATATTCCCGATGTTATTATGCACACGCAGGAAAATATCCTGTACCAGATCATCCACCTGATGCGTATCCGCGACACGGCTTGCTACAAACCGGCGGATCTGATCGTGCATACGTTCATATACCGGAGTCAGCGGATCCGTCATGGGTTGTATGGATTACAATATGATTTGGGTTCATGATGGTTTGGTATGGTCAACCTTTCACCATGATAGACGCACCGGTTTCCAAAAAGATGCATACCCGAAAATACTGGTTTTTGAAAACCGGTTACAATCTCATTATATCAACGGCACATTATTCCCGTTCTATGATATTTCCTTCCTGGTCGGATATGACCACTTCCACGCGCCGGTTCTGCTGGCGGCCGGCTTCCGTTGCATTACTGGCAACCGGATGTTCGACACCAAATCCACGCGTCTGGATCCGGTTCTCCGGAATTCCACGCTCCTGCAGCGCATCCTTCACGGCATTGGCTCTGCGTTCGGAGAGTCCCAGATTGTACTCCTCAGCTCCGACACTGTCGGTGTATCCTTCAATCAGTACGTTTCGTTCAGGATACGTTTCCAGGAAATTGGCCAATTCTCTCACAGAGCGCATACCACCAGAACGTAATGTCGCTTGATCAAAATCAAAAAGGACATCTCCCAGGGTCAGCACCAGGCCCCGTTCGGTCTGTCTGGCTTCCAGTTCATCCACCCTGTTTGCCAGCTCTTGCGCTTCACGGCGGGCCTGCTCCGCCGATTCCCGCTCTCTCTGTGCCTCTTCAAGTGCAAGGCGCGCACGCTCTTCGGCCCGCTCTGCATCGCTTAGGCGCACATCGAGCAAAACCTGCTGGCGCTCCGATTCGGCACGTCCGATCTCATTTTGTGCCGCATTCATCTTAGCGGTTTCTTGTGCAATGACCGTTTTCTGTATAGCCAGATAGGCATGATGATCAACATAAACCTTGTCTTCTTTGGCTTCCCACAGTTCCCGGCTCACTTGCAGCTCCTCTTCGGCCTCTTTCAGTGCAACCGGTGCAAACCGCACAATGGTGCTGTCTCCCGCTGCCGAATCGAACTTCTCTGCTGCTTCATTCAGCAGCGGGTTCTCGGCCGGCGGACCTCCGCAAGCAACAAATAACAGCAAAAGGGGTAACATCCATATTAGTAGCTGATTTTTCATATCACATCCTTCGGATTATTTAATTTCTGTTTCTATTTCGTTCAATTTCTTCTTTGAGAATGCGGATACTCTCTCTCAGTTCGGTCACGGCTCTCTGGGATTGTCCAGACATCGTTTTGATTTGAGCGAGCTCGGCATCCACCCGGGCATGTTCCGCCAGACGAATCGCTTTCTCATAATCCCCATCGTCCATGGCATTTTTAGCTCTCTCCAGTTTTCTTCTGGCCTCACGCAGTTCAAGAGGCGCATACTCATCGCCCCCAACCTGTTCGGCCTGCCGGATAACGGTTTCTGTCTCCGCAAGCTGTTGCGTCGGGGGATTGGTGCTGCCACAGGCCGTCAAAACTCCTATGCCTGCCAGTATTCCAAGTACTTTTCCATATCGTTTGATCATATTGGAGTGGATTTCGGATTAATGTTGCAAAGAAAGCACCCCACCCCAGAGGGGAGGGATGTGGTGCCACGTTTGTTGCTCGCTGGCAGTGTACCGGGTCTAAAAAGACGATCACCAACCTTACTTGCCATTAAGATTACTTCGGTTGCAGCAGAGACTTCAGCTTCGGCTATACCGGAACTCTCAAGGAGAGCTCGTATGCCTGATTGCTATTCAGCAGTAAATGATACCCCTGGTTGATTCCTGATTATTATACCATCGAAATTTTCAAATGACCACTGTTTTTTTGAATATATGTTATATGGATAATTTCAATTATAACAAGGCCATTCAAATAAATCACCCTGCAAGACAAACCATATAAATAAATGTGTACTATCATACTGATTTTGCTCGCTGGACGAACCAATTCCGGAGAGGTTACAAAAAAATTATTCCCGGGCAGCCTGAAGATCGGAAAGGCAGTACGCATCCAGGCCAGGAATTGAGCCGTCAAACAGGTTTTCGAAAAAGTTGGTCGTATTCATCGCATGATACATGATGCAGGAATTTTCGCTGCAGTGCGGGCCATTCTCCTGATGAGGCTCCTGCATGTCAATGCCGTTGTCAACCAGGCCAAAAAGATGGCCATACTCATGAAGCAGCACGGTTCCTTCAACGTTACTGCGCGACGGGCCCAGGGCCGGACTGCTGACGTCGTGAATGGTTTCTCCGAAATAGGCATTCGAGGTGTTGTAATAGGCAATGCCAAGGACATTTTCGTTTGTATGTCTGCCATCCACAAACAGATTATATGACGCCAGGACCGATCCTTCCGTATAATACCGCCGGTGCTCCTGTTCCAGTTGCCGGATATCATTTGCTGTATACGCATCCTGGCCTCCCGAAGGCACCTCTTCCGGCTCGGTGATGATCACATCAGATTTGCCGGAATGCTCTGTCAGAAAACCGCGTAACTCTTCCAGGGCATTGTCGGTCGGCCGGTATCCCGGCATATACTGAATTTCTACAATCAGTTCATCAAACATGTCGTTCTGCAGGAATGCCAGAGCCGAGGACCCCGGTGGCCGCACATGCGAAAAAGGTTCTCCGTCACCCGGTCCGTTATTACTGTCCGTTGGCTGATTGTCACAGGAAACGGCAACGAGGAGAGCTGCTACGACCAATAATGGCAGCTGGTATTTCAGTGGTAATTGGTTTTTCATGTGATCGTGAGTATTTCTTGAAATTTCAGGAAGCAGATCCCCCGGAAGAACGACTTCGCGACTACTCCCGGATGACCTGTTTTTAACGTCTGAGCCGGGGAATACATTCTCCGGTCAATCGCTGCTGAACCACCCGCGTATACGGCCAATAATTGATCGGCCCTCATCCTCATCATCGACTATTTGTGCTTCATCGCTGTCACGTCCGGAAAAAAAGTCCCTCACCCGGTCGGTGAATCGCTCGTCCCGGTAATCACTGCAATCGGTAGAATAAACGGAGGCCACCTGATGTTCGTGAAACCGATCCGGAACCGGATCCAGACCCTGAGCCTGTTCCCGCTTCTGCAAAAACAACCCTGCTACCGGCAATGCCGTTTGGGAGGCGAAACCGGCATGTTCCGGCATCTGAACCCGGGGTGTCGTTCCACCGACCCAGGTTCCAAAAACCAGGTCGGGAGTCATACCGATAAACCATCCGTCCGAAAAATTTTGCGTGGTCCCGGTTTTTCCGGCGACGGCATGGGTGATGCCGAATTGTGACCGCAAGGCGGATGCGGATCCGCCGTTTACAGTCCTTGCAAGCATATGAACCATCGTGGCGGCAGTCGCTTCGGATATGGCAGGCTCTGTATGACCGGCAGCATCATACCCGTAAAGCAGATCCGGTGCCAGGCCCGATGTCAAACCCGTTGCCGGATCCGTGCCGTCCAATCCCGTAGAGCGTAACGGTTTCCGAAAGTCATAAATAAGATCACCTTCCGAATTGTAGATCGCGGTTATAAAGCGTGGATTCGCCGGTATCCCCCGGTTCAGAAACGCGGCGTAAGCCCTGGTCATCTCCAGAAGGGAAATTTCGGCGGTTCCGAGCGCAACGGAGGGTTCCGGCGGAATGTAGGAATGTATGCCCATTCTGCGGGCCGTTTGTAGTACAGAGTCGATACCGGTCTCCATCATCAGTTCAACAGAAATCGTATTCACCGAACGGGAAAGAGCCGCCTGGATGGAGTAGTGTCCGCCGTACTCATCCTGCAAATTGGCCGGGGTCCATTCATCATGGGACACATAGGTCGACAACAGATTTCTCCGGTAATCACAAGGCCTCGCTCCGGCCTCCAGCGCGGCGGCATAAACCACCGGTTTAAACGCCGATCCGGTCTGACGGCGGGACCGGACATGGTCAAATTGAAATTGACGATGCGGAATACCGCCAACCCAGGCTTTGACCGCTCCCGTGGAGGGATCCATCGCAACAAAACCGGCATTCAGAAAGGAGAGATAGTGACGGATGGAGTCGCGGGGGGATGCGGTCACCGTCTCCGGACCATCCCAGGTAAACAGGTCCATCGGTACCGGTTCATCAAACGCTTCGCTGATCGCCTCGTCCGTGGCTCCGCGCTCTTTCATTTTTTTGTAGCGGCCGGAAATGCGCCACGCCCGGTAGACCATCGGATCATACTCATCAAATACCGGCTCGTTTTCGCGATGGTTGTCAAAGACCGCCTGCAAAGCGGAAAGTTGGGCTTCAACAGCATATTCGGCCGATGACTGCACCCTGGAATCGATCGTGGTTTCGATCCGGAGTCCGTCAGTGTCCAGATTGTAGCGGTGGCCATCGTTTGCCGGATGGGTGGCAAGAATTTGTTGGAGCCGTGTCCGGAGGTGTTGCCGGAAGTGAGGGGCATTACCTTCACTCTGTGCAAGCCGGTTATATTCGAGGTCGAGCGGACGCCCCCGGGCTTCTTCTGATGTATCGGAACCGATCATTCCGTAACGTTCCATCTGCAAGATCACCAGGTTCCGGCGCTGAAGCGCATTGCCGGGATTACGCCGTGGATTGTAAAACGTCGTAGCCCGCAGCATACCGGCCAGGGTTGCAGCCTGATGAAGCTCGAGTGCGGCAGGGGTCGTATTAAAAAATCGTTCCGATGCCGTTTTGATGCCCCAGGTATCCTCGCCGAAAGAGACCGTGTTCACATAGAGCTCCAGGATCTCTTCCTTGGAATAGAGGCGTTCCATTCGCCTGGCGATCATCATCTCCCGTAATTTATCGGCAACGATGTTCACCGAACCGTGACGCTCCCTCGGATAGAGGTTTTTGGCCAGCTGCTGGGTGACGGTGCTTCCGCCGCCGGCGTCCTGCCGCAATAAAAGAGTTCGCACAAATACGCGGCCTATAGCCCGTAAATCTATCCCGCTGTGTTCATAAAACCGCACATCCTCGATCGCCAGGAGCGCATCAATGAAATCGGAACTGACATTTCCGAAGGAGACATTGTCCCGGTTTTGAAGATAATAGCGGCCCAGGATTTCGCCATCCGATGTGTAGACCGTTGAGGCCACATGATGACGGATATCACGCAGCTCCGCATAATCCGGAACCGACCGGTAGATATGCATCAGAAAAATCACAGACAGGACCGTAACAAGAATTCCTGTCCCCAGCATAAATAACGGGAGCCATCGCCGGCATGCATGCCAGAAGTCCTGAAAAATCTTTTGCCTCTTTTCGTTCATGTGTTATATACTTGCGAATTAACCGGGTTAATAGCATATAACAAACGAGACGCTCCGGATACCTACCTGATTCTTGAAAAAAACGAAACAATGTGCAGGCTCCGGAGAAAGGGAGCACTCTGGATGCCGGCACATCGCTTGTCGGGTTTGCCCATGTGTTCAAAGAAGCTGGTTAGTGAGAGGACCAGGGGGTGCCATGAACGATGATGACGGGCGGCCCATGTCCCGCTTTGTCCCAGCGCACGGAAGATCCGTTATAATGGAAATGTTGCGAAAGGTTCCAGGATGACATATGGGTTACTGCAAAAGATTATGTAATTTCTGTGTACGCAAATGACCTGTACGTTGTTTTTGCTGATTTTGTTATGGATTGATATCGTTTATTGAGATTTTTCACGGTGGGTGCGCTATGGAACGAGCGGTTCCGGCATCCTGCGAAGCCGGTCGGTGAAAAAATGCAGCAGCGGCAATCCGGTAACCGGCAATATGAATCTTCAAATACATGGCGGGAAAAAACTTGAATACGAAAACCGGTCGTTCTCCCGAACAGCAGGATGAACTGTTAAGGAAACTGGAATCACGCTTTGAGAAACACATGAACCGTCATGACGGATTACTATGGGCGGATATCCGGGAAAAACTGGTAACGAATCCACAAAAACTGCGGTCACTTTGGGATATGGAGCGTACCGGCGGGGAACCGGATGTTGTTGGGTATGATGAAGAAGCCGATGAAATCCTTTTTTTTGACTGCGCGAAGGAGTCCCCAAAAGACCGCAGAAGTGTCTGTTATGACCAGGAAGCACTGGAGTCGAGAAAGAAATACAGGCCGGAGAATAACGCTGTCGACATGGCGGAATCCATGGGAATTGACCTGTTGACCGAAGCGCAGTATCTGGAACTGCAAACGCTTGGAAATTTCGATACAAAGACCTCAAGCTGGATAAAAACTCCGGCTGAAATGAGGAAACAGGGAGGGGCACAGTTTGGCGACTTCCGGTATGGCCGCACTTTTATCTTTCATAATGGTGCCGAAAGCTACTTCGCCACCAGAGGATTCCGTGGTTCGCTGAGGGTTTGAACGATATGCTTCCAATGATATACATGCTTGATCTGCTGGGTACGGCGACGTTTGCAGTCACCGGTGCGCTTGCGGCAGGACGGAAACGGATGGATGTGTTTGGTGTGGTGGTTCTGGGTTGTGTGACCGCTGTAGGCGGAGGCACGCTGCGTGATGTGATTCTCGGCAATCACCCGGTTTTCTGGATTTCCGACAATATATACCTGCTGATTGCCGCACTGGCAGCAGTCGTAACCTTCCTGATCGTCCGGTATCATAGAATACACACGAAAGTCCTGGCGTACGCAGATGCGGGCGGCCTGGCCATTTTTACAATCATCGGATTCCGGCACGGGCTTGATGTGACCGGATCCTACATCATTGCTATCGTTATGGGGGTCATGACCGGCGTGGTTGGCGGCATGATCCGGGATGTACTTTCAGGTGAAATTCCACTGATCCTCCGACGGGAAATTTATGCATCCGCAAGCCTCTGTGGTGCTGCGCTTTTTGCATTGCTCCACTACTTTCAGGTTCCGGGCACCTGGTCGGTCATTACGGCGGTTTTAACCATTCTGATCATCCGGATCGCCGCGCTGTACTGGAATGTGTCTCTGCCGCTTTTTCGGCTGAAGGATAGTCAGGAAATTGATTGAGGAGTATCTGAACCGGGATCCGGATGGGTATGGACAGGGCCCGGAACCCGGGGATCTTCGAAGGAAACCCACGCTGCGCCCGGAAGCATGCCGGAAAGGACGAAAAAAAGCATTAAGCAGAGGAAGGCCCTTTTAAGGTTGCTTTTTAAGGGACACATTAAAAAAGGAGAAAATTAATGTTTACTTTTCTTAAATGTCATATTTTGATGTCGGATTCATGGGCATACATTAAAAGTTGATTTATTTAATGGCAAAGGAACAGAGTTACACCGTCAACCCGGATCGTACACAGCCGTGGAATGATCTGCCAGAACTGCCGATTGCGCCAGCTCTCTATCGGGATGTGGATATCTATGAACAACTCGGCCGGGCGAAAGAAGCATTGGCATTACTTGCGGGACGAAGCATTGCAATTCCCAATCCCGGGGTGCTTATCAACTCCATAACCCTGCAGGAGGCCAAGGTATCAAGTGCTGTCGAAAACGTGTTCACCACCGATGACGATCTCTATAAGGCGTTAAGCGATTCAAAAACAGACGGTGATGTTCCGGGTCCGGCAAAGGAAGTACTGCGATACCGGGAAGCTCTTTGGGGGGGGTATCACTATCTGAAAGAGAAAGGTGCGTTCGACCGGGACTACTTTGTCAGGCTGTATCAGATTATCCAGGAGAGCGGGGACGGAATTCGTCCGCCGTTTGCCAGAACATTTATTCGGATGGGGGGCAGCGGTCCGAATGCGGGAAAACCGGCCTATACCCCGCCTCGGGGCAAGGGAGTAGTGGAAGCCAAACTCGACAATCTGATCGACTTTCTGAATGACGAGCAGTCGCAACCGGATGATCTGTTGCTTAAAATGTGCATTGCTCATTATCAGTTTGAGGTGATCCACCCGTTCCGGGACGGTAATGGCCGGGTGGGACGAATCATGAATTTGCATGTGATCACCCGGAGTCATCAGCTGGAACTGCCCATTCTTTACCTGAGCCGCTATATTCTTGAGCACAAGCAGGACTATTATGAATGCCTTGCGGGTGTATCACAACGCGGCGACTGGAAGAGCTGGATACACTACATGCTGAAAGCGGTGGAGTGGACATCGCAACTTACCCTCCGGAAGGTGAACGACATTATTGAAACCAGAGAGGAGATACTGGAAGTGCTGCGTGAACAGACGGACATCCGCCGGCC
>Ga0207421_10003945_pt1 | contig 17413 bp, 14 predicted proteins | sample SodLakKL_010_SED_4_FD_187542 | JGI IMG/M metagenome (GOLD analysis project Ga0207421, IMG submission 187542) | Alkaline sediment microbial communities from Lake Tanatar, Kulunda Steppe, Russia - 8KL_010_SED (SPAdes) (version 2) | ecosystem: Environmental > Aquatic > Non-marine Saline and... | reverse complement strand
ACTGGGAAAACCAAAAGCTTCACACCGGAATTTGTTCAAATTATCTTAGCAGTTTACGTCCTGGTGATACTGTTAAAGTAACGGGACCAAGTGGTAAACGCTTTTTGCTTCCTGAGAACTCAGAAGACTTTAACTACGTCTTCTTTGCTACCGGTACAGGTGTAGCCCCTTTTCGCGGTATGATAAAAGACCTTATGAGAAATGGTCACAAGGGCAGTATTACGCTTATATTCGGAGCACCTTATCGTACTGACTTATTGTACGAAAGCTATTTCAGACAGCTTGAGAGCGAAAACAAAGATTTTCATTACGTAACGGCTATATCCCGGGAGGACCCCAGAGAAGACGGCTCCAGGCCTTACGTGCAAACGCAGTTGGAAGACCGCAAAGAACTGTTATACCCGATATTGAAGCAGGAAAATACGCTGATATATGTTTGTGGTTTAAAAGGAATGGAAACGGGAATAATTCAGAGTCTTGCATATCAGGGTTTAACAGACTACCTGGATTTTAAAAAACCTCTAAATGGTGATCCCTACAAATGGGAAGCTGATGTAATGAAAAAAGCAGTTAAGCCAGGCGAGCGAATGTTCCTCGAAGTGTATTAAATAAGCAAAATGATGCTCATGGGAGGCAGGAAAGTCAATCATTTTTAATTGTGATGACTTTTAGCTTTAAAAAAGCGCTTTTTTGTTCTAATTTAGCATTTCAAGAATCTATTCCATCAAATCTATTAGAACAACTGCTTATGTCCCCCTCATCTGCAAAACGTCTTATAACGCTCGAAGAATTTATTATTCAGGGTCAGAACAGATTCCGAGGTGCAACCGGAGAGCTTTCTCAGTTGCTCAGAGACATTGGTCTGGCTTCAAAAATTATTTCAAGAGAGGTTAATAAAGCGGGCATAACCAATATTCTTGGCCTCGCTGGTTCCCAAAATGTACAGGGTGAGACTGTTAAAAAGCTGGATATATTTTCTAATGACCAAATGCTTCACGCTTTTGCACGATCTGGCATCGTAAGCATGGTAATCTCAGAAGAGAATGAAGAAATTATCCGGATGCAGTCATCCTCAGGAAAATACGTAGTGTTCATGGATCCCCTGGATGGTTCATCTAATATCGACGTAAATGTAGCTATAGGAACCATTTTCTCTGTTTTCATGCGAAAATCAGACTCCGAGGACTATCCGGTTGATGAAGACGCGCTCCAGCCCGGAATTAATCAGGTTGCTGCCGGATATGTACTTTATGGCTCGAGCACGATTATGGTTTATACCACCGGAATAGGCGTTAATGGATTCACCCTTGATCCCAGCATCGGAGAGTTCTTTCTGTCACACCCTGATATCAAGATTCCGGAGTTTGGCAGCTTTTACAGCATCAACGAAGGAAACTATAACGGATGGTCGCCAGGACTCAAAAAGTTCATCGAATACTGTAAGGAAAAGGATGAAGCAACAAAAAGACCGTTTACTTCACGATATATTGGATCGATGGTAGCCGATGTACAGCGCACTCTACTTAAAGGTGGAATTTTTATCTACCCGGAAAGTATAGCCAAACCCAAAGGTAAACTTCGGCTCATGTACGAATGTAACCCAATGGCATTTCTGGTCGAACAGGCAGGAGGCATGGCCGTAGATAAACACGGAAACCGTTTACTCGAGCGCGAAGTCACAAATATTCATGAGCGCAGTGAGATTTACATGGGCAGCCGCGATAATGTGCAGTTGTGTGCCGACTACATGAAACGATACCGCAAAACGGTTTCTTCGGGAACCAAGGCGTTCGAGCCCGCAGAAGTTTAATTTGCATTATTTGTAGAACACATAAAAAAGGCCATCATTTTAGAGAAATGATGGCCTTTTTTGGTCAAAGTTGTGTGCTCCTACATATCTCCGTAGAAATGAAAGTTATCCGGAAGTCCCTCGGTTTCTGCATCTGAAGAAGAGCTAGACTGAACCCGTGCTCCGCTGATTGTGTAAACACTTATCAGGTAGCCATCTACATAAACTTCATCGATACTAAGTGTACCAGTAATTCTTAGAGGATCGTACGTGTAAGATGAAAGCGGACGCTCGGTTTCAATCATTAGCGTTTCGTTAGCGCCGGGTGGTGGCACGTGCATACATCCCATAAAGGGTGCCTGCAGCAGGATAAACTGAGTGATGTTCTCAATACGGTCGAAAGGGACCATGTATCCAACTACTTCAATCTGCTTACCATCGAGTGCCATGAGTGCATCGGGAACCTGCGCATTTTGCCGGTGAATAGGATATGACCTGAAATCTTTAAAATAAACGCGCTGTACGGCATCAGTCTCAGATAGTGTGGCCGGCTCCGATCCTGTTTCAGCCAGGGCAGGAGCAGAGAACAAGCCTGCAGAGATAATAAAAATGAAAAATAGTGACTTCATCGTTTTAATATTTTGAAAGATTATAGGTTAAGGAGCAAGGTTGGTAACCACATCAGTGCGGTAAGCCTTCACTGCAGGTATAATTCCGGCAACTATGCCTAAAAACACGAATATCGCTAATGTAACGAATTGCTGGGCTTCTATTGCATAAGCCGATATTATTATTCCTGCAGAATCTGCAAGATAAGGAGCTACGGAGCCAACAATACCCATTCCCAGCAGCAGACCGATAAGGCAACCCAGTGTTGTGATAAATCCGGCTTCCATTAAAATAAGAGAAAGAATCGTTGAACGCCTTGCGCCAAGCGAGCGCATAATGGCAATATGACGCCGACGATCTTCCATGGTGTTATAAATGGCGGCAAGCACTCCAAACAGTGCTACTATAAATACCAGCCAGCCGATTGCACGGAGTACCTGCTCTGCATTTCCTACTATCGACATGAGCTCCTGAATTTGTACGGCCGGAATTACAGCCATAAGCTCGTCTTTATAGACAAAGAAAGGATCGCGCATCATGTTTCTGGCCAGCAGGGGATTGGCCGGAGTTGGCATATTCAGCATTCCGGCAAGTTGTATAGCTGCAGCCTGATTATTGAATTTAATAAGTACAGCATCGAGCTTTTCAACACGCTCTTCATACTCTGCCAGGCTGAGAGTGTACTGTGAACTTATGTGCTCATGTTCGTGGTCATCGTGGCCATGATTATCCCCATGCTCATGCTCATCATCATTGTGGTTGTGCGAGTGACTATGGTTTTCGTGATCATGTCCATCACCATGGCTGTGGTCTTCTTCATGCGAATGCTCTTCTTCGTGAAGTGGATCATGATAGTGTACAGCATACGTCGAATAAGTACTGGTAAAGATTACGTTGTCATGTGCAGTTCTGCTGGGTGAAAGTATCCCGACAACTTCGAGCTCATATTCATCATGTACATGCGGCTCAACGTCTTCATTATCTATTTCGGCAACGCCGTGGGTCATGGCAAAACGATGCCCGACGCTTATGCCGAGTCTTTCTGCAGCGCGGCTTCCGATTACGGCCTCAAAAGGTGCTTCGAAATTACGGCCTTCGGCCATTTCAAATCGCTGGCCCACGCGGGGTTCGCTTTCACCAATAAAAGCAGCTGATGTACCAATTACACGAACGCCACGATAGTTATCACCCACAAAGAACGGGAATGCCCGCTCTATACGCTGATCATTAAGAGCAGCCAGATAAACGGCATTTGGAATAACACCCGTCGAGGTTTCCAAATGATACATGGTATTGAGCGTTGTCTGCATTCGACTGCCAGGGGCAGCCAAAATGAGGTCGTATCCGACAGAGGTCTGTGTATAGTTCTGCTCCGTTTCGCGCTCAAGAGTTTGAACTGCGATAACGAGGGCAGCCGCGAGAGCAACAGAAGCTACGGTGAGCAGCGTACTCAGCAGGCGCAGCTTCATGTTTTTAAATACAATCAGTACTGGATTCATAGTGCCATAGCCCGGTTTAGAGTTTCAAGATCAAGCTGCACCTCGAACTGGCTCAGCACCTGCTCTTCATGACTTACAAGCATAAGGGTTTTTCCATCTGCAACTTCTTTAATGAGCTCCAGAACTTCAGCTGATGTTTTGGGATCCAGCGAACCGGTGGGCTCATCGGCAAGAATGATTTCCGGGTCATTTGCCAGTGCCCTCGCTATACAAACGCGCTGCTGTTGTCCTACCGAAAGCTGTGATGGCTTATTGTGTAGCCTGTCTTTAAGACCAACTTTCTCCAAAAGCTCCGCCGCTCTCGAAGTATCGAGCTTTTTATCTGCAAACTGCATCCCAAGCTTTACATTTTCGAGTGCTGTAAAGCCATCAAGAAGGTTGAAGGACTGAAATATGTAGCCAATGTGATTTGCTCTGAAACGATCGCGGGCAGCTTCAGAAAGCGTAGTAATATCGGTGTCCAGCAGGGTTATGCTGCCTGACTCTGGGAGAATCATACCGGAAATGCAGTGAAGAAGTGTGGTTTTGCCCGAACCTGACGTTCCGCGCAAAGCGGTGTGCTTTCCGGCTTCCAGCTTTAGAGACTCGATGTCGAGAACGGGAACACTTCCCGCCCCAGACGGGTCGGGATACGCCTTAATTAGACTTTTAATATCAACTACTGACATGGGTGATATGGAATTGAGTTGTTTGATTATCTGATAAATTCAATAAAATGCCCTTCCTGAATATCGTGGCGGGCTGTGTACCCGGCGTTTACTTCAACCGCGTAAATAGCGGGGTAACCAGACCGAAACTGCTGCTGAGAGTGCGGAGGAGTATTGGAATGAATACGTACTATCTCAAAATCCTGGTTCACAAAGATAATATCCAGCGACAGGGGAGTGTTGGCCATCCAAAAGCTAAGCTCCTGCTGCTGTTCGAAAACGAAAATCATTCCGTTGTCTTGAGGCAGTTCGTACACGTTCATTAATCCTTCTTGCCTGGCAATCTGTGATTCCGCTACTGCAACATCTACAGAACTTATATACTCATCGGCATCAGCAGAAGCTTTAAAGTGCACCACAGCGGTAAAGTCGAGAGTTCTTGCTGTAGCAGTAGGTGATGATCTTTCAGTATCGGAGGTATCATTTCCACAAGAGCTTGCAAAGAAGAGCAATAATAGGAAAGTTGCCGAAAAGCGTATCATAAAGGAAGATTTAGCGGTTTCTGAGAATTGATGTGTTAAGTTAATAATCCGTCTTGTAAATAAAAGGAGTTATAAACGTTAAATTGATAATGCGTATTTCCAAATAGATGAGAGGATGAACATACCGAAAACAGAATTCCTTAATCATCGGATGGTATGATTACCAGGAATAACCTTTCTTTAAGAGCCGTTTCCCGCCGATTATGTTCAATCTATTGTTACTTACGAATTTGTATACAGCATGATAAAGCCTTATATTATCGAACTGTAATAAAAGTGAGAGCTCACAAGGGTCTCACTTTTTTTGTATTAAGATTATTTCAAATATGCAGCTAAAAGATTCACTTTTATCGGAACTCACTGAAATCGTTGAGAGAACTATCTCCAGAGACGATATCTTTATGGTAGACCTGGAGTTGAAAACCGGAGGCAAAATGCCGGCCCTTTCTGTTTATCTTGAATCCGACAAAGGTGGTATAAAGCTGGATGATTGCGCCGAAATAAGCCGGAATCTTCAAACAGTAATTGAAGCTAACGAGCTTCTAGGTCAAACCTTTACCCTGAACGTTTCGTCTCCGGGGCTGGATAGGCCGCTAAAGCTCAAAAGGCAATACGAACTCAATAAGGGTCGTACGGCCAGAGTGAAGGCTATTTTGGGAGAAGAAAATAAAGTGGCAATGGTCGAGGGTAAGCTTACCACTACAGACGACAAAGGCATTGGTCTTGAGTCTAAAAGCGGCACCACATTTATAGAATTTGATAAAATAATTGAAACTAAAATTGTACCGTCAATTTAGCGGCGACAAGTTCGGAGAAATGCATGACAACTGATGTTTCAAAATTAATAATTCAGTCATTTGCAGAAATTGCAAAGGACAAAGGAATCGACAGGGATATGCTCCTTTCGATTCTGGAAGATGTATTCCGCTCTATGATTCGTAAGAAATACGGATCAGACGAATCCTTTTCCGTAATTCTTAACCCGGACAGGGGAGACATTCAAATGCTTCACATCCGTGAAGTTGTGCCTGATGACGAATTAACCAATCCGGTAACAGAGATTGCTATTTCTGAAGCCAAGAAGCAGGATCCGGATCTTGAATTATTTGACGAATTTGCACAGGAAATCTTTATACAAGATTTTGGTCGTCGTTCCGTAATGATGGCTCGCCAGACACTGGCTCAGCGAATTCGCGAAATTGAAAAAGACAATGTGTTTGAGGAATACTCAGAACGCGTTGGTGAAATTGTTTTGGGAGATATTTACCAAATCCGTTCTAAAGACGTGCTTATAAATCATAACGGTACCGAACTCGTTATGCCGCAAAAGCAACAAATCTACAAAGATCGGTACAGAAAGGGTGATACTATTCGCTGCGTAATAGAAGAAGTACGGCGCGACAATGGTAACCTGTCAATAATTGTTTCCAGAACATCTCCTGTGTTTCTGGAAAGACTGTTTGAAAATGAAATTCCCGAAGTTTATGATGGCATTATAGAAATCATAAAAACCGTTCGTGAACCAGGTGATCGCTCTAAAGTAGCTGTTATATCTAACGATGAGCGCGTAGATGCCGTAGGCGCATGCGTAGGAATGAAAGGAATTCGAATCCATTCTATCGTTCGTGAGTTATGCAACGAGAATATCGATGTAATCAACTACACAAAAGATAAAATTGAATTCATAAAACGAGCGCTTCAGCCGGCCAGAGTACTTTCAGTAGATCTCGACCCTAGTGGAAAGCATGCCCGCGTTTATGTTCCGGCAGAGCAGGTTTCAAAGGCTATAGGTAAGGGCGGCGTAAACATCAGGCTGGCATCTATGCTAACAGAATGCGAAATCGATGTTTATCGTGAGCCTGATTTTGAAGATGATATTGAGATTTCTGAATTCGGAGATGAATTCGGAAGTGAAACAATCGATATCCTGTATGAAATTGGATGTGATACAGCTCGTGCTGTATTAAATCTTAGTGCAGGTGAACTTGTGCGTAGAACCGAAGGTCGTATCGACGCTGAAAAAGCTGATTTGATTTTCAAAACAATCCGCGAAGAGTTCGAAGAAGATGAATTAAACTAACGTATTTAAACCGGTAGGAAGAAATATTTCTATGTCGCAAGGTGCAAAACCAAAACGATTATTCAAAGTAGCCCAGGAATTCAACGTATCTACTCAATCTATTGTAGATGCACTTGGCGAGAAGGATTATAAAGTCGATAACAAGCCGTTAACGAAAATAACGCCGGAGATGTATTCGGTGCTTGAAACCACCTACGGCGAAGACAAGGCTCGCTACGAAGAGCACGATCAGTCTCGTGATGCATATCGTGAAAAACGAGACAGCATACGTGCATCGGGGTCGAAGTCTGTAACCCTCGACAACTTTCTGGAACCTGAAGAAGAAACTGCACCTGCCTCTCCGGAAGACGCTCTCGCTCCTCAGGACGAAAAGCCTGCACCAAAAAAGCAGGCCCCCGAGCCAACTTTAGAACCTTCTCTTGAGCCTGTTGAGCATAAAAAACCTGCTGCTAAGGAAGAAAAGCCCGCAGAAAAAGTGGAAGAAAAATCCAAAGAGGTTAAAAAACCTGAGACCGAACCTGAGGAAAAAGTAGAATTAAAACCTAAGGACCCCGAAAAAGTAGTTGCCAAAAAAGAAGAGACTGAAAAGCCTTCTGAGAAAAAACAAGTAGAAAAGGCACCTCTTGAGAAAGAAGAAGAAAAAACAGCGGCTAAAAAAGAAACTCCTGCGGTAAAAGTCCCGGAAGAAAAAGCAAAACCTAAGCAAAAAACCGAGCCAGAGCCTGAACCTGAAAAAGAAGCAGAGCCAGAGCCAGAAGAAGTGGTTGAAAAGGAAACTATTCGTGCACGCTCCAAAAACAGACTTCAGGGCACAAAAATATTAGGAACAATTGACGTCGCTAACGGCGATGAAAGTGATTCCGGCAAAAAGCGTAAAAAGAGAAAACGTAAAAAAGCTGGTGAAACGACAACAGTTGAAGAAACCAAGCCAGTTAAAGGTAAGCCTAAGAAGGATGAACCGGTAGACGACGCCGCCTCGCGCAAAAAGAAAAAGCGCATCAAAAAAGGCAAGAAGTCGGAAGTAACCGAAAAAGATATTGAGAAGAAAGTAAAAGAGACAATGTCGTCTCTTCAATCCGGTAACAAGGGTAAGCAGCGCCAGAAACGTCGTCGTCAAAAACGCGATGAAATGGCAGAGAAACGCGAAATAGAAGCGCTGCAGCAGGAAGAAGAAAGATCAATTATTGAGGTCACGGAGTATATTACTGTGAGCGATATAGCTGAACTTTTCGACCTTACTCCAACGCAGGTTATTACCAGTTGTATGAACCTGGGACTTATGGTTTCAATCAACCAGCGTTTGGAAGCCGGAACAATCGAGTTAATTGCCGAAGAGTATGACAAAGACATTCGTTTTGTAGATGCCGATACGGTAGCAGAAGAGATATTTGAAGAAGAAGAGGATGCTGAAGCTGATCTGAAGCCCCGTGCACCAATCGTAACCGTTATGGGTCACGTAGATCATGGTAAAACATCTCTTCTCGATTACATAAAGCAAACCAAAGTTGCTGAAGGCGAAGCAGGCGGTATTACCCAGCACATTGGTGCCTATGCCGTGGAAGTAGCAGATGGCAAACGCATTTCTTTCCTTGATACTCCTGGTCACGAAGCGTTTACCGCTATGCGTGCCCGTGGTGCTCAGGTTACTGATATTGTAATTCTGGTTGTTGCAGCCGACGATTCTGTGATGCCTCAGACTATTGAGGCCATAAATCACGCTCAGGCAGCCGGCGTTTCTATTATTGTAGCAATCAACAAAATAGATAAAGAAGCCGCGAGCCCGGATCGAATCATGCAGCAGCTTTCCGAACACAACGTTCTGGTTGAAGACTGGGGCGGAAGCGTTCAGTGTGCCAAGGTATCTGCACTTACGGGTCTTGGAATAGATGAACTTCTCGAAAAAGTACTCATCGAAGCCGAACTGCAAGAACTTACAGCCAATCCGGATCGTAACGCAGCTGGTATCGTGCTGGAAACAAAACTTGATAAAGGTAAAGGTGTTGTAGCCAACGTTCTTGTACAACGTGGTACACTTAGAGTTGGAGACACCTTTGTAGCAGGTAATCATTATGGTCGCGTACGGGCTATGGAAAACGAGCTTGGTAAGCGCATTGAAATGGCCGGACCATCCACACCTATACAAATGACCGGTTTTGATGGCCAGCCTCAGGCTGGTGATAAGTTCAACGTTACTAACGACGACAAGATCGCTAAAGATATCGCGCTTAAACGTCAGCAGATAAAACGTGAGCAGGATCTTCGCAGGGTGAAACACATGAGCCTCGATGAATTCAGCCGCCGTATGTCTGCAGGTGATGTATCAGAACTCAACATCATTATTAAAGGTGATGTTGATGGCTCGATTGAAGCACTTTCGGGTTCACTTCAGAAACTGAGTACACAGGAAGTTAAGGTGAACATCATTCACACCGGTGTTGGAGCCATTAGCGAGTCAGACGTGCTATTGGCTACCGCATCTAACGCCATTATTATTGGCTTCCAGGTTCGCCCGACAGCAAATGCAAGAAAGCTTGCCGAAAAAGAAGAAATCGATATCAGGCTGTTCAGTATCATTTATGAAGCTGTAGACCTCGTACATGATGCCCTTGAAGGTATGCTCTCACCTGAACTCTCAGAGAAGATTGTTGCTAGCGTAGACGTTCGCGATATCTTCAAAGTACCAGGAATCGGAACTATTGCCGGTTCTTACGTAACTGAAGGAAAGATTACCAGAAATACTAAGATTCGCCTTATTCGCGATGGAATAGTAATCTTTACCGGAGAGCTTTCATCGCTCAAAAGGTTTAAGGATGATGCCAAAGAGGTAGCGGCAGGATATGAGTGCGGTATCGGAATTAAGAACTTCAACGACATTAAAGTCGGCGATATAATTGAAGGATTTGAGGTTGTTGAAACCAAGCGTACGCTTGACGAATCCAACTAACCAACGTCTTTCAATACAAATGGAGATCCAATGAGTATCCGAACCGAACGTGTTGCTTCTGTGATAAAGCAGGATTTGAGTAGAATCCTGCTGCAGTATCAGAACAACAATATGATTACAATTACCGAAGTTAAAATGACTCCGGACCTTTCAATTGCTAAGGTATATCTAAGCGTTATTGACCCCGTAGGCAGTGAGGATTCTGTTTACGAACTTATACAGGCTAATGCTACAAGCATACGCCATGAGTTAGCTGCTCTGGTAAGACATCAGCTAAGAAAAGTACCGGAAATACAGTTCTATAAGGATGATACGGCTCAGTATGCCAGTAAAATGGAAAACCTGTTCCGTAAAGTAAAAGACGAGCGACCGGAGGATAACGAGGATTGAATTCCTCTAAAAAGACACCCGCACCCGTAGATACTTTTCCGCTTTTTTCAACTGACAGTAAAGAAGCGGATGTGCTGAATTATGATTTCAGCACCGGTGCCGTCTTTTTACTCGATAAACCCAAACACTGGTCCAGCTTCCGCCCGGTGGGTTTATTGCGAAAACTAATTAATCTCAAAAAGGTTGGCCACGCCGGTACACTCGATCCGATGGCAACCGGACTTCTTGTACTTTGTGTGGGAAAGGCTACAAAATCTATATCCCTTATACAGGATTCGCAAAAAGAGTATGTAGCAGAAGTTCAGTTTGGAAGCTCAACCCTCAGCTATGATGCGGAAACTGAAGTTGATCAGGAGTCCGATTACTCCCACATTACTTCAGAAGCAATATGCGAACAACTGGCACAAGCTTTTTCCGGAATCATCAAACAAGTGCCCCCCATGTACTCTGCGCTAAAAGTAAAGGGTGAACGTCTCTATAAAATGGCCAGGCGCGGGGAGGAGATAGAGCGAAAGGAAAGAGAGGTAGAAATCTTTGAAACAGAACTGGTACATTTTGACTCTGCTTCCGGGAAAGCTGAAATCCGTATTCTATGCGGGAAAGGAACCTATATCCGTTCTATTGCACACGATCTCGGACACCTTTTAGGCACGCATGCTCACCTCACAGGATTAAGACGAACTAAAAGCGGTTCATACACCGTTGAAAAAGCGCTCACTGTACACAATCTTGTAACACTGTTCAACGCTCATGACGACATTGACCTTTCTTGAAGATGTAACCCATCATCCGAATACGGCTGTAACGGTCGGAACATTCGACGGCGTGCATCTTGGACATCGTACGCTCATCAAAAAGCTTGTAGCTGAAGCCCGGCGCATTAACGGAAGAAGCGTACTTGTGACCTTCAATCCCCACCCAAGAGAAGTACTGCATGGTGGTCACAACACCGTGGGCCTGTTAACGACTATAGAAGAGCGGGCCGAGATCCTGCATGAGCTTGGTGTAGACGTAATGGTGGTCATACCGTTCGACAGGGACTTTTCCCTGCTCAGTTCACAGGACTTTATCCAAAAGATTATCTACAAGGAGATAGGGGTAAAGGAGTTCATAATTGGGTACGATCATCAGTTTGGCAAGAATCGTGAAGGAACCATTAAAACGGTAGAAGACCTATCAAAACTTCTTGGCTACAATGTCCATCTCATCCATGCTCATGAAGTTGAGCATCATACGGTTAGTTCCACAAAAATACGTAAAGCGCTCGTAAATGAGGGTGATGCAGCCCTTGCTAAGTCTTTCCTTGGGCGTGCATACCCGTTAACCGGAATGGTAGTTCACGGTGATAAAAAAGGCCGTCTGCTTGGCTATCCGACGGCCAACTTACGTGTTGAAAATCCAAGAAAGGTAATACCCGCAAACGGTGTTTATGCTGTGGAAGTCGACTATGAAGGGAAAAATTACGGAGGGATGCTAAATATTGGTATTCGACCTACGGTTACTAACTCGGAAGAGCTTCGGATTGAAGTAAATATCTTCGATTTCAATGAAGATATTTATGGTAAAAACCTGCGTTTACGCTTCCATGAGCGCATCAGAAATGAGAAAAAGTTCAACGGCCTTAACGAGCTTAAATCTCAGCTTTCAGAAGACAAAGAACATTGCATAAAAGTTCTTAAAACGCTATATTAACTAGCTTATAAGTTAAAGTTTTCTACTTTAGCATGGTATTAATCTAAAGCGGAAAGGACGTATTCAATGAATATTACTTCTGAAGAAAAAAAGGCCATTTTTGAAAAATTTGGCAAAAACGGTGAGGACACTGGTTCTACCGAGGCGCAAATCGCACTCTTTACCGAGCGCATTAACCGTCTCACAGACCACCTGAAATCACACAAAAAAGATCATTCGACCCGTCTTGGTCTGTTGAAACTTGTTGGTAAGCGTCGCCGCTTGCTCAATTACTTCATGGCTAAAGACATCGAGGCCTACAGGGTACTTATTAAGGAACTCGGAATTCGTAAATAATTTCAGTGACTTTCGAAAGGCACGGGTAAATCCGTGCCTTTTTTTGTATCCACCAATTAAACAGGGCTATTGAATTAAGAAAAAGCATTCTTACCCATTGATAACCCAAGCAGATAAAGCAGACAAATAAAAAGATAGAAATGAAACCAGATTTTAAATCAGTAGAATTTGCTCCAGGCAAAACGATGTACCTGGAAACCGGCCGACTGGCTAAACTTGCACACGGTTCAGTAGTAGCCCGCCTGGGCGACACTATGGTACTTGCAACAGCAGTTGCGAACGCCGAACCAAAACCCGGACAAGGCTTTTTTCCACTTAGCGTGGAATTCCGCGAAACTTACGCAGCCGGAGGTAAATTTCCGGGCGGATTTATCAAGCGGGAAGGTCGTCCTTCAGAAAAAGAAATTTTATCAGCGCGCCTGATTGACCGCACCATCAGACCACTTTTCCCAGACGGGTACTTAAATGAAGTACAGATTATTGTAAATGTAATCTCCTCCGACGGACAGAACGATGCTGACGTTCTTGGTGCTGTTGCCGCATCGGCCGCACTTCACCTTACTGAAGCTCCGTACGACGGTCCTATGGCTCAGGTTCGCGTAGGCCGTATTAACGGGCAGTTTGTCATTAATCCAACTGTAGACGAACTGAATGAATCCGATCTTAACCTTACGGTCGGTGGAAAAGCCGATACCATCGTAATGGTAGAAGGCGAGATGAAGGAGACCAATGAAGATGATATGCTTGAAGCCATCAATCTGGCTCATGAATCCATCAAAAAACTTTGCGCATTTCAAGAAGAACTCCGTGCCGAATATGGCAAAGAGAAGCGCGAATGGGAAGCACCTGCAGTTAATGAAAGCCTAAAGGCTGAAGTTAAGGAGCTCGTTGGAACACAGTTTACAGAATTACATAGAAAGCAGCTCGACAAGAAAGCACACAACGAAGCCTACAAAGAAATAGTAGCTGCCATTACAGAAAAGCTTGTTGAAAAATATCCTGACGCAGAAGAACTCGAAGGTCAAATCAAAGAGTTCTGCAGTGAGTTCAGAAATGACGACATTCGCACGATGATGCTAAACGAAGGCGTACGTATGGATGGCCGCAAATCAACAGAGATTCGCCCTATCTGGAGCGAAGTTGGTTACCTGCCCCGCACGCACGGTTCAGCTATTTTCACCCGTGGTGAAACGCAGACGCTTGTATCGGTAACGCTTGGTACCAAGCGCGATGAGCAGTCTGTTGACACGCTTTTCGATACCGAATCCAAGCGCTTCATGCTGGATTATAACTTCCCGCCATTTTGTGTGGGTGAAGCCCGCATGATGCGCGGTACAAGCCGCCGTGAAATTGGTCACGGTAATCTTGCAGAACGCTCGCTTAAGCAGGTGCTTCCATCTGCAGATGAGTTTGCCTACACCATTCGTGTTGTTTCAGACGTGCTTGAGTCTAACGGCTCATCGTCTATGGCCTCCGTTTGCGGTGGCTCGATGGCGCTGATGGATGCAGGTGTACCTATGAAGAAGCCCGTTGCCGGTATCGCCATGGGACTCACAATGGGAGACGATGGCAAGTACATGATTATGTCTGACATCTCAGGCTCGGAAGATCACTTTGGCGACATGGACTTTAAAATCACCGGTACTGCCGATGGAATTACCGCCTGCCAGATGGATATTAAGATCCAGGGTCTGGATTCCAGCCTCATGAAAGAAGCTATGAACCAGGCTCGTGAAGGCCGTATGCATATTCTGGAAAAAATGGCTGAAACCATATCCGCACCACGTCAGGATATTTCCAAGTACGCACCGAGCTTCACCAAGATCGAAATCGATTCCGACATGATCGGCGCGATTATCGGACCTGGAGGTAAGGTGATACAAGCTATCCAGAAGGAAACCGGCACCGAGATCATTATCGAGGAAATCGATAATAAAGGTGTTGTAACGATTGCCGCTGATAGCGCAGAGAAGGCAAACGCTGCGCTTGCACGCATTAAGGCCATCGCCGGTAAGCCGGAAGAAGGTGAAGTATATGAAGGTACCGTTCGCTCTATAAAAGAGTACGGTGCGTTTGTGGAGATTATGCCTGGTAAAGACGGTCTTCTTCACATCTCAGAAATTTCTCATGAGCGCATCAACAATGTTGAAGACGTTCTCAAGGAAGGCGACAAGATTCAGGTCAAACTCATTAAAGTTGAGAGTGGCGGAAAGCTGCGTCTGTCCAGAAGAGCACTGCTTGAAAAGGAGTAACATACTTCTGTAACATCAGGTAGTTTCTAAAATTTCGATAAAAGCGCCATTGACCAGTTCATTGGCGCTTTTATTTTTACTTCGCATAGTTAAGAGGATTCAATACATGTCTGATCAGCAACCATCACATATTAAAAAAAGCACCCTGCCAAGCGGACTTCGGGTAGTAACTGAAGAAATCGATTCCGTACGCAGTCTCTCCGTTGGTATCTGGATTAAAACCGGCAGCCGGGACGAAACAGACCGTGAAGCGGGAATCACACACTTTCTGGAGCACATGCTCTTTAAAGGCACTAAAAAACGTTCTCCATTCGATATCGCTCAAACCATGGAGTCCGTTGGCGGCTACCTGAACGCCTTCACATCTCTGGAGCACACCTGTTACTACACACGCTGTCTGGACACGGCTCTGGAGCGCGCTGTAGACGTTCTTTCCGATATGGTTCAGAACTCTACCTTCCCCGTCGATGAAATCGAGAAGGAGAAGAAAGTTGTCGTGGAAGAAATGAAAATGTACCGCGACAGCCCCGATGATTACGTCTTTGAAATCTTCAACGGGATGATCTTCAAAAATCACCCCCTTGGTCGCCCAATTATTGGATTCGAACACACCGTAAACAGCTTTACACAGGATGATCTGAATACCTATCTGGCCAGGCGCTATAATCCGGCTAACTTAGTGCTCTCTGTTGCAGGTAACGCAACGCATGAGGAAGTGGTGAAGCTCGCTGAAAAATACTTCACTGCCGATAGTTCACCGTTTGAGGAAGTCGAAACGCTGGCCCTAAGCACCTACGAAAAGCAGCGTAAACGCGTGACTAAAGCTATCGAACAGACGCATCTCGTAATGGGAAGACGCTCATTAAGCACCAGCGATCCTGACCGCTACAAACTGCTGCTCGCCAACACGCTTTTAAGCGGCGGTATGAGCTCGAGACTTCATCAGAATATTCGTGAAAAATATGGCTACTGCTATTCAATCCATGCCTTTAATCAGACCTATAAAGATTCAGGTTTATTTGGCGTATATGTGGGCACAGACCAGGAGTATGTTGATCATGTTCAGGAGCTGGTCTACCAGGAGCTGGATCGTATGGCAAATGAAACGGTAGGGGACAAAGAGCTGTCAGAAGCCAAATCTCAGCTAAAGGGCAAACTGTTATTAGCCCAGGAGAGCATGAGTAACCGCATGACCCGCCTCGCAAAGAGCGAAATGTACTTCGACCGCTACATCACACTTGATGAACTTGTAGACCAGATTGATGCGGTAACTTCCGATGAGATTCGTAACTTCTCGCAGGATTTTTTCAAGCAGGAATATTTCACAGAAACTATTTTAACACCCGAACAATGACCAAAGAAAATCTTTCGACCATTCGCGATATCCATCAGTTTGAAGACAAGACGGCTACGCTTCAGGGATGGGTGCAAAACATTCGTACCAGCAAGGCGCTTGTTTTTATTATTATGCGTGATGGCACCGGGCTGAACCAGTGTATTGTAGCCAAAGACGACATAAGCGAGGAAATCTGGGAGAAGGCAAACTCCCTCACACAGGAATCCTCACTCCGCCTGAAAGGTGAAGTAAAAAAAGATGAGCGAAGCGTTGGCGGCTACGAGCTTCACGTTCGCGATCTTGAAATCATTCAGCTTGCTCAGGATTATCCCATCACGCCAAAAGAACACGGCGTTGAATTTCTGATGGAAAACCGCCACCTGTGGTTAAGAAGTCAAAGGCAGTGGGCCGCCATGCGGGTCCGGAACCAGATCATTTTTGCAATTCACCAGTTTTTCCAGAAAGAGGGCTTCATCCAGATGGATTCGCCTATTTTCACTGGAAACGCAGCTGAAGGTACTACCACGCTGTTCGAAACCGACTACTTCGATGAAAAGGCCTATCTGAGCCAGTCTGGTCAGCTTTATGGTGAAGCAATGGCTCTGGCTCATGGAAAGATTTACACCTTTGGTCCGACCTTCAGAGCTGAAAAAAGCAAGACCCGTCGCCACCTTACCGAGTTCTGGATGATTGAACCGGAAATGGCTTTCTACGATCTTGAAATGAATATGGATCTTGCGGAAAACATGGTCATTTTCATTGTTGAGGAAGTTCTCAAAAACTGCCGGAATGAACTCGACATTCTTGGCCGTGATGTTTCCAAGCTGGAAAACGTGAAGGGCCCGTTCCCGCGCATAACTTATACTGAAGCTGTTGAGCTGCTGACCGGTGAAAAGACAGCAGCGCTGCTCGATAGCATGGAGCGCAGTAACATGGATGAGCTTGATTCTATAAAAAAAGAAGTGCCGGAGCTTGAAGCGGAGCATGGTCAGGCCAAGAAAGGACGCAAGTTCCAGATTGACCGTCGTCTGAAAGAGCTGCGTGCACGCAGGGAAGAAGTGGAAGAAAACCTGCGGAATATTCCCGTTTGGCGTAAATCAGCGATGGAAAAGGTTTGGGGTGATGATTTCGGAGGAAGTGATGAAACCCTACTCACCATGCATTTCGACCGCCCGGTAATGGTACACGGCTATCCGTCTGCTATTAAAGCCTTCTACATGAAACGCGATCCAAACGACGACAAAGTTGCCCTGGGCGTAGATATGCTCGCACCGGAAGGCTATGGCGAAATGATTGG
>Ga0207421_10003944_pt1 | contig 17416 bp, 14 predicted proteins | sample SodLakKL_010_SED_4_FD_187542 | JGI IMG/M metagenome (GOLD analysis project Ga0207421, IMG submission 187542) | Alkaline sediment microbial communities from Lake Tanatar, Kulunda Steppe, Russia - 8KL_010_SED (SPAdes) (version 2) | ecosystem: Environmental > Aquatic > Non-marine Saline and... | reverse complement strand
TGGCTCAGCGATTATAATGGAGCTGGCCCGCCACTTCGCACAGAATTCCCCGGGGAGAACGCTCCGATTCATCTGGTGCGGCAGTGAAGAACTCGGGCTGCGGGGTAGCTTTGCTCACGTCAGGGAACAGGAAAGTGATCCGGATGCAATCAAATTGGTCCTCAACGTGGATGTCGCCGGGGGCATTCTGGGCAGAAATCGTGCAGTGGTTACCGGACCCGACTCGCTCAAACATTATGTTGACGTGATGTCCCGCTGCACCGGCGTGGCCTTTACCACCAAGCAGGATGTGTATTCCAGTGATTCTATACCCTTTGCCGAGCAGGGCATTCCCTCGCTGAACATAATGCGCTTCGGTGCGCCCATTCACAACCGGCACGATCGCGCGGAATACCTCTGTCCCGAACGACTGGAAGAACTGGGCAGATTCGCACTGCGCTTTCTGTCCGACGTAGATGCGGCCAGGGTCTTCCCTTTCGAGCGTGAGATCCCAGATGATGTGAAGAAGAAGCTGGATAAGTACTTCCAGCGCGTGCGCGGGGAGAATGACGGAGAGGAGAAAGGGTGAGTAACTCCAGCTCTGGTATAGGTATCGGGCGGGAACTGTCCCACCGGCAGCCGCCAGGGTCCACACCATCAACAGCACCGAACCGCCCCGGGATGGACCCCAGGCAAATGAGCGGGATGTGTCGTATCCTGTAGATGTAGTGCGGTTTGACGGGCTGAGAGCAATCTGCTAATTTGCACGTGACACTTATTTTCACATAGCATCTAAATACTCATCAAACTCATGTATAGGCCAGCACCACGGCGAGGGAGGCAAGAGGATTGTGCGATTCACCCTTGATGGACTGGACTGTCCCAACTGCGCGCAGAAGATGGAGAGGGCCCTCCGCCAGCTGCCGGGTGCGGATGAGGTCCAGATTAACTTTGCCGCACGCACCGTAGACCTCCCGGGGGAGCACCGGGCCCGTGCAGAGGAACTGATCAGGCAGATAGAACCGCATGTGCGCCTCATCCCGGCTGATTCGGCTGCCGAAGCTGGGCCCAAGGCGCCATCAGGCGCAGTGACGCTCGGGGTAGCCCTCGCTCTCTTCGGCGCAGGTCTGCTCATTCCCCTTCGTTTCCCTGCGGCCGTAGCGGGCCCACTTTTCGTTTTTGCCTCCTACGCGCTGGCGGGGGCCCCCATACTGCACCGGGCCGCACTCAACGTGTCCCGGAGAAAAGATGTGTTCGACGAACACTTCCTCATGACCATCGCTACCCTGGGCGCGCTGGCGCTGGGTGAGCTGCCGGAGGCTGCAGCGGTGATGCTCTTTTACCGGGTCGGGGAATACCTGCAGGATTTGGCCGTCAACAGTTCACGTCGCTCGGTGCGGGCACTTCTCGAGCTCCGGCCCGATTCCGCCCGGCTGCAGCGAGGAAACTCCCTGGAGACAGTGCGCCCCGAGGAAGTCTCCCGCGGGGATGTTATTGTGGTCCGACCGGGCGAACGGGTACCTCTCGACGGCACCGTACGCAGTGGGACCTCCTTCGTGAACACCTCTGCCCTTACCGGTGAGGCCCTCCCCGTCAGCATCACCAGCGGTGACGAGGTATTGGCCGGGACGATGAACGAGGACGGCGTACTGCACATTGAAGTTACCCGGGCCTACCGGGATTCTGCCGTGCAGCGCATCATGCGACTGGTGGAAGAGGCAGCCGGACATAGGGCCCCGACGGAGAGGTTCATAACACGGTTTGCCCGCTACTACACACCCGCCGTGGTAATTGCCGCCGCCGCCCTTGCTGTGATTCCGCCCCTCTTTATCCCGGGAGCGACCCTGGCCACCTGGGGATACCGGGCGCTGGTGCTCCTGGTCATATCGTGCCCCTGTGCCCTGGTTATCTCTATACCACTTGGGTATTTTGCCGGGATCGGGCTGGCATCGCGTCGGGGGATCCTGATCAAAGGAGCCAACTATCTGGACAGCCTGCAGAAGGTCAGCACCGTGGTACTGGACAAGACCGGCACGCTGACGGACGGCGAGTTCACCGTTCGTAAGGTCGAGCCGGAGCAAGGATTCACTCAGGAACAGGTGCTGTCGCTGGCGGCAACAGCTGAATCTCATTCTTCTCACCCCATTGCCTCGGCAATAAGGCGGAGATGGGACTCGCACAATGACTCGGAGGATCCCCCCGCCCCCGGGGAATACCGCGAGCGGGCCGGGGGGGGTGTAATAGCCGAAATTGCCGGGCGCAGGGTAGCCGTCGGCAATCACCGCCTGATGCGGGAGGAGGGCGTAAAGGGCCAGTGGGAAGGCGAACCCGACGGTACCGCCGTGCTGGTAGCCGTGGATGAAAAGCGCATCGGGCAGCTGTCCCTCGGAGACAAGACTCGTCCCGAAGCCTCAACAGCTCTGAAAAGGCTGCACGATATGGGTATCGACACGGTAATGCTCACAGGTGACGACCCGCAGGCGGCCCGCACAATCGCCGAGGAACTGCATATTGACCAATACCGGGCCAGCCTGCTGCCGGAGGATAAAGTAGATGCCCTGGTGCAGCTCCGCCGCGAGGCACCCGAGGGATCTCTGATCCTGTTCGGCGGGGACGGCATCAATGATGCCCCGGTCATAGCCGCCGCCGATGTGGGTGCGGCCATGGGCGCTTTGGGCTCTGATGCCGCTATAGAAACCGCGGATCTCGTTATCATGGATGACGACCTGCGTCGCATCCCGACAGCGCTGCGTATCGCCCGCCTGACCCGCCGCGTGGTTGTCGCCAATATAGTGCTGGCCCTGGGCCTTAAAGCCTGTTTCCTGCTGCTTGGGGCACTGGGTCTTACGACGATGTGGGGCGCAGTTTTTGCCGACGTCGGCGTCACGCTGCTGGCGGTGCTGAACTCCACCCGGATACTCGCGGCCGATCCTTCTTGATTCCGGAGGACATCTGCTACTTTATCTGGCAGATCACCTCGCGGACGCACCGGTTGAGCTCTTCCCGCTGCGCATCAAGAGCCCGCCACCCTATCGAGATGTCGTCATCATCCTGCCAGTGCAGATAACGCGGGATGATATGCATATGAAAATGCATCACTGACTGCCGTGCTGCCTCGCGGTTGGACTGCACGAGGTTTATCCCCTCCGGCTCGAGCGCCTCGTCAACAGCCCGCGCAACCCGCACCGTGGTTTGCATCACCCTTCCCGCCAGGTGATCAGGCAGAGTCGTTATATCCCGGTAGTGTTCCTTTGGAATCACGAGAATGTGCCCGGGACTTGCCGGGTAACGGTCGGCAAAGGCCACAGTATGTTCATCCTCGTATACACAGCTGGCCGGAGCTTCTCCCGCGACTATCTGACAGAATATGCAATCTTCTTTTCGCTGCAAAAGATATACCTCCCTCACGCAAATTCCCCTGTACATCTGGCCAACTACAGCAGCAGAGCCCAAATCTGCCGCGCATCAGATCCCTGAATGGCTGAGGCATTGACCTCTATTCTTCCCACATGACTACTGTCCACCCGGTTACCTGTGGACATATGCGGCCGCTGGCTTTACCGCCGAAAAAGATGGATCCGGCAGTAGTTTGCGGGGACAAGCGGAACGTCATGAGCAACTAGCAGTGACCGTTTGACACGGTGCACACCGGAGCCACACTGGTGTATGATGTTCCCCGGAAGGGGGATATCTCCCTGCGATCAAACGACGATTTTGCAGCCGATGGTGCGACCGGATCCTGGCCACATGAAAGGCCAGAACCGGGTGATGCTATAAGGCTGCAAAAGTGCAGCCCGGATGGGAAGCTGCGGCTCGCGTATCCGGGCCGAATCCTCAGCTGTACCGACAGGCAAGTCCGGGTGCTGGCCAGCTGGACTGAAACCGGGAGCTACCGGTGCTTCTCCATGCGAAAAGGTGACCCGGTCCTCGAGCACTTCTTCCGGAACCATTGGTATAACGTACTGACCCTCTGGGACGGGGCCACCGCCCACCTCCGCGGGTGGTACGCGGACATATGTCGACCGCCCTGCCTGTACCGGTCAGACCAACACTGGATTCTGCGGTACGAAGATCTGACACTCGACCTATTTGTTGACCCGACCCTGCGGACAGAGCTCGTGGACGAAGAAGCCTTCCGTCGTCACACCCTCCCCCACCTCTCCGAGGAAGAAATGCGGGGCTGCCTGGACGCCGTATGCCGCCTGACGCGCATGGCCCACCGCGGCACTGGACCATTCGCTCAGGTGCCGAAACGGGCCTTGGCCCGACGGATCAGGGAACGCTCTGACAGATCACGCCCGAAGTGACGGGCAGTTTCCAGCTCCAGCGAGACGGGATCATTTCCCCACGCCAGCAGGCGACGATCCTGCACGAGATCGTAACGCCCCCAGGGAACATCGTGCTGCCCGTCTCCCGAGTACACAACGACCGAACGCAATCCTTCTATGATGTCGACCACATGAAACAGACTGCGGTACACAGAATTGATGTCCAATAATGCATCAACCAGGCCGGCATCATGATACGGCATCCGGTCGGGTAGCGGTACCAGCCCGAACATGTTCTTCAGGGCAAGACTCCAGTCGCCACGGTCTGTCGCCGGGACCTTCATCCGGGCCAGGTTGAGCAGGATTCCTTTATGTCGCTGGGCAAAGAGTGACCGGGGAACTGCATCGTAGAACTCCTCAAACCGTACGGGGCCAGCGGCCTCTTCGACAATTGGCTGCACATCGGCACGGGTGGCCGCCTCCCCGGCTGCACAAACCTCCGTCAGGTTGAGCAGGCCCACGCCGGTCATATCCAGGATCTCATCCAGCCCGGTTGCACGCAGATAGTCACGTTCCTCATTGCGCAGCGCCTGCAGGTAAGCCCCCTCATCCTGCGGTAGATCAGCAACCGGCCCGCGCACCCGACCCACAGCATAGCTCTCCAGCAGCACAACCGGGCGGGACAGCACAGCGAAAAACTCTTTCAGCACCTCCGGATGAGTGTACATACCCTCTGCAGGCGAAGTGAGATTGATCTTAATCCATATCGGTCCCTCCCCGACGCCGAGCTCGCCCAGAACCCCAGAGAGGTCCTCCCGCGTTTCCATCACGTCCAGCGGCATCCCGGTCACTCCCTCCATTTTTCTCCAGGTTTCTTCCGTCCAGATGCTTCCATTATATGGCGAGCAGCCGCGGATGAGCAAGGTCACTGCCCCGGTGCGCGGAGGACGCAGGACTCGTCACTTTTCATGCTCCGCGTGCTTCGACTAAACTGGATGTGTACCCGGACTGGGAGGTGTCAGGCGTGAGAAACAGCAGCAACGAGAAGTTGAGCAGTGAACAGGTGGAAAAATACAGTCGGCAGCTGTTGCTGGACGAGGTGGGTATCGACGGCCAGCGTCGTCTCATGCGCTCCCGGGTCCTGGTGGTGGGCGCAGGAGGGCTCGGCTCGCCCGCGGCGATTTACCTGGTCGCTGCCGGCGTCGGGACCGTCGGAATCGTCGACGCGGATCGCGTAGAAACATGGAATCTACACCGCCAGATTCTTCACTTCCCGGAAGACGTGGGCAGGCGGAAAACCCGCTCGGCCGGGGAGCACCTGCGCGGACTCAACCCCGACGTCAATGTCACCGAACATGACGTGTTTCTCAACCAGCATAATGCGTTGCGGATCATACGCCCGTACGACGTGGTGGTCAACGGATGCGACAATTTCCCGACCCGCTACCTGCTGAACGACGCGTGCGTGTTGGCCGAAAAACCCCTGGTCGATGCCGGAGTCCTGCAGTTTCAGGGACAGGCATCCACCTACCTGCCGGGGCGTGGCTGTCTGCGCTGCCTGTTTCCGGCACCGCCCCCACCGGATGCAGCACCCAGCTGCTCGGCCGTCGGAGTGCTGGGAGCACTGCCCGGTCACATGGGAACCCTGCAGGCGATAGAGACGCTCAAGATCCTGCTCGCCGCGGGAGAGACTCTGACCAACCGGTTCCTGCTGTTCGATGGCCTGACTGCAGCCTATCACAGCTTCAAATGGGAGAGGGATGCCACATGCCCGGTGTGCGGAGATGAACCGCGCATAACCGACCCGCGGGCTGAGGATTATGAGACTTTGTGCGGCGCACCCGTACCAACGGAGGATGAGCCGCACGCACCCCCGGCCCATTTCATGGCACTGCGAACTGACTGGGAGGTGAGTGCCGACCAGCTGAGTACGTGGATCCGTAAGGGATGTTGTCGCGTTATTGATGTCCGTACCACCCCGGAACGTCGGGCCGCCCGGCTGTCCGGAAGCTGCCTCATCCCCCTGGATGACCTGCGTGAGATGTATGATAAGGGTAAAGGAGACCGGCTCCCCGACCAGCAGGATACCCAGGTGGTCACGTACTGCCAGGTAGGAGAGCGCAGCGCCGAGGCCGTCTATCTCCTGCGGCAGATGGGTTATGAAAATTCGTTCAGCCTGCGGGGCGGGATCCTGGGCTGGTCAAACGCGGGTTACGAAGTGAAGAAAGGAGAAGAGAATTCGTGAATGGGCAGTGGACACTGCCGGTGCTCGTGCTCGCCGCCGGTCTGATTACCGCCGCGGGAGCAGTCGCTGTACGGGCGATTGGCACGGGTCTGCGCCGGGTGGGCCGGGACGCGGAGGCTAGATTCTCGTTTTGCTTCGGTCTAATCATCGGTCTCACAGTCACCCCTGTCATTTTCCTCATGGCCCTACGGATGCACTCGGGATTTTTCCGCTGGGTTCTCACGGGACCGTTTCCCCTCAACCGACTGGACCAACCCCTGTTTCTGCTGGGTCTAGCGGCCATTCTCGTCGGGGGACCAGTGCTGGCACTGGCCGGGCTTAACCGCGTGTGGGAGAGGAATAATCAGCAGAGGTAAAGCGGTGACCTGCAAGCATCATCGCTGCAGGACACTGCGGAGCACGCGCCGGGATTATCTGCCGCCAGTTGAAGGCGAGGGACCTGGTGCAAGCTCAAAGAGTACCCCGGTACACTGCATTTCCGTCAGGGATGACGACCACTCAGGCCAGCGCCCTATCGATGTGCAGCCATGTGAGCTTTCCGGGGTCCGACTGCGGGAGAGACCAAAAGAAGAATCTCTCCCGCAGAAATGCATCAGATAAAGATCGGGCCGAGCACCAATGACACAACGGCCATCAGCTTTATCAGGATGTTGAGAGAGGGCCCAGCCGTGTCCTTGAACGGGTCACCTACGGTGTCCCCGACCACAGCCGCCTCATGTGTGGGCGTGCCCTTTCCACCCAGCTCACCGGACTCAATGTATTTCTTGGCGTTGTCCCAGGAGGCGCCCCCATTGGTCATCATGATGGCGAGGGCCACCCCGGCCACCAGCGAACCGGCCAGAAGGCCACCGAGAGCTTCAGGCCCCAGCACCAATCCGATAAAGACCGGCACCAGCACGGCCAGAAGGCCAGGCACCACCATCTCCCGGAGAGCAGCCTGGGTACTGATATCCACACACCGGACGTACTGCGGCTTGGTCTTACCTTCCATGATTCCCTCCAGGTCCCGGAACTGCCGGCGTACCTCCTCCACCATCTCGAAGGCAGCTCGACCGACAGCCTTCATGGCCATGGAGGAGAAGAGAAACGGCAGCATTCCGCCCAGAAACAACCCCACCATGGTCTCGGCCCTGGTCACATCGATGCGCTCCAGACCAACCGTCTGTGTGTAGGCAGAAAATAGGGCCAGTGCCGTAAGGGCGGCTGATCCCACGGCAAATCCCTTGCCCATGGCGGCGGTGGTATTGCCCAATGCATCCAGGGTGTCAGTCACATCACGGACACTGGAATCCATGTCGGCCATCTCCGCAATACCCCCTGCGTTGTCCGCTATGGGGCCGTAGGCGTCCACCGAAAGCGTCATACCTATTGTGGCCAGCATCCCCACCGCGGCGAGGGCAATTCCGTACAGCCCCGCGAAGAAGTAGGAAAGCAGAATCGCCAGCGCTATGGTAAGTATGGGCAGTGCAGTGCTCTGCATCCCCACGGACAGACCGGTGATGATGTTGGTAGCGGCCCCGGTCTTGGAGGACTCGGCTATCTCCACAATAGGCGAACCGGAAGTGTAGTATTCCGTTATTAGCCCGATAATGAGGCCGGCGATCAGGCCGGTCACAGTAGCATAAAACGGACCGATATCTCCAAGAAACCCGTTAATGATAAAGTACGCGGCGATCGCCGCCAGAATCGCACTTATGTACGTACCGTTGCGCAGGGCTCCGGCCAGGTCGACGCCGCCGTACCAGCGCACAAAAGATGCGCCGACCAGGGAGGCAATCAAACCCGCCGCCACCAGCAGCATGGGAACCAGGACCCCGGCCTCACCGAACACCACCAGCCCGATGGCCATGCTGGCGATTACCGACCCCACGTACGACTCGAACAGATCTGCACCCATGCCGGCCGTGTCTCCGACGCAGTCCCCGACGTTATCTGCAATCGCGGCCGGGTTGCGCGGATCATCCTCCGGTATGCCGGCCTCGACCTTGCCCACCAGGTCTGCGCCTACATCGGCCGCCTTGGTGTAGATGCCGCCGCCGACACGGGCAAACAGGGCTATGGAGCTGGCGCCAAGGGCAAATCCGTTGACAATGCCGGGCTCCCGGAAAATGACGTAGAGGAGTCCGAGACCGACCAGCCCAAGAGAAGCGACGGTAACACCCATCACCGCGCCACCGGAGAAAGCGATCCGGAGTGCCTCTCCCTGAGACTGCGAGGCGGCCTGCGAAGTCCGTACATTCGCCGACGTGGCGGCCTTCATTCCCAGGTATCCGGCCATGGCGGAAAAGGTCGCACCGACGACAAATGAAACCGCAGTCGCCGGGGCAATCTGCCAGGCCAAAAGGATCGCCACAACCGCAACAAATGCAATCAGAGCCCGGTATTCTCTCTGCAGAAAGACCATGGCTCCCTCATGAATCGCATCGGCAATCTCTCTCATCCTGTCCGTCCCCGTCGGGGCTCGCGACACAGACCGGGCAACCGCCAGGGCGTAGAGCAGTCCCAGCCCGCCGATCACGAGCGGAGTGAAGCTCATACTGTCCATTTCTCCCGAACCTCCTTCTTGCTAGAAAACCTCGAATCCATCACAGCCTGCAAATTCAATGGGCTGCACCGTCTCATACTGCGCTTGTACAGCCGCGAGGCGAGGGGGCATAGGTACCGCCCACCATCACCAGTCTATGGTTCCCGGCCGCCTATAGCAAACTACAGCCGGGGGCGATGCCGTGCTCAAAAATCCTCCGCCATATATGTCTCGCGCTGCGGGAACAGGCGACCCAGAAAATCCAGCCCGTCCACACTATGTACGCGGAGCCCATCGTTTTTCTGCAGCTGTTCGGGCGAGCGATATCCCGCATACAGTTGAGACAGCTCGCGGATATCCAGCTGCACGTCCGACGCATCGTCTGTGGGGCAGACCTCCGCCCGCCCACCGGAGACGGCAACGCTGAACTTTCCTTCGTTCCATCCGCAGAGGCTATCGCTGACCTCGAGCACTGCGGAATCCCGCAAATCGCGCGGAAATGGAACAGCCTCCAGGGCAGAGCACACGTCCACCACCCTGAACATGATCCCACGGTGGCGCTTCACCTCTCCGGTTGCCTGCCAGTCAAACAGCGGGTCGTTGGCCGGGGTATCAATGCGGAAAGTCCCGACCTGCGAGTCATGATCGAGCAGGAATTTCAGCAGCGCAGAATAGCTGTCCAGATCGGCGTATGCATAGTCCATCACATGCATGGTTCGGCCGTTATCCTCGGCGCCACGAATCAGATAGATCACATAGGCTGAGGCATCCCCGTGAGAATTGCGATACAGGTAGACGTAGGGGCTCCTCTTCTCCCAGCCGGTGAGGACGTTCCATTTCCACCACTGCTGCTCTCGCTTTATGGTGAGATCATAATCCTGTGCCCAGCACCGATAGATCCCGTCCAGAACCTCGATGTCTTCCTCGGAGGCACGGGAGAATGTCCCCTGCGGACCAAATCCCCGCACCAGTCTCCGCAGGTCTTCCGTGGAGAACTTGAAGCCGCTGGATTCGGCCGAGACCCCCCATCCCAGGCACTCATAAAAACGAGAGTAGAATGGCCACAGGGCCGAGGTGTATATTCCCCTGTCGCGCATCTGCACCAGAAGATCCCGCAGCATCCCCTTAGCATACCCCCGGCGCCGGTGCTCAGGCGGAGTGGCGACGGGACCGATGCCCCCTATCGGCACCCAGGTCCCCCGCAGCCGGCCGGTGAAATCAATCAGGCCACAAATGGACACCATAGCACCATCCACGAAGTACCCCTTCTTCTCCAACATCTCCGGCTCCGGTCGGCGTTCCTGCAGCTCCCGCACCTCCTCGCCGCTGCGGTGCGGGGCAAAGGCATAGTGGACGTGAGACAGCCATTCATCTTTTTCATCCTCGCCCTGCAGGGGGCGAAGCTCGGCCCGTTGCAGCATTTGACATTCCTCCTCATTAAGCATCAGGCATCTGCAACACACCTCTTCACTATACCGAAAAATCCCTGAGGCGAGAACCGGGCGGCACCTTCCTGCGGAGAACCCACTACCTCCGATCAGGAATGTGCCGCCCGGGGGACAAGGAAGAACGGAGCACAGCCGCCGATGTAAACCGGTCGCAATATCCCTATTTGGACCGATCTCCTTCGCCGTCATCGTCCTCTGTAATGGGGCGTCCAATCTGCAGCAGCTCCGACGCCTCCCCCGCGGTCAGCTCACCATCCTGAACCCGGGTCAGGATTTCCATACGCCAGCTCCTATCATCAACAGGAGAATGACTGAGCCGGTGGTCGTCTTCACCCTCCGCTTTCCCGAAGTAACGTGATATTTTTGCAGGGATCTCACGAGATAGCTCCTGCGAAAACTGAACCGCCCGCTCGGATACAGATACGGCCCAATCCTGCATCTCCCGCGAAAATTCCTCTATCCTGTCCCGGTCGACAACTTCATACACTGACGGCATTGGAGGAACTTCAAAACAGAGGCGACGCCCCCGCCGGGCGTCCCCCTCGAGCCATGCCGCCAGGTGATCAGCGCGGATCATCACCTCCGTCAGGCCAAACTCGGGGCTGTCTCCCGGTGTCCATTCGATCGCGTCGAAGGCTGCCAGGTTCTGATCAGTCCCTTCCTTCAAGTGCTTCAGATAGTCATTGTAAAGCCGCACCAGAATCTCACACCGTTCCGGCGAGGCGTCCTCCCGCCGGGCGGCTTCCGCACGATCAGCAATGTTTCGCAACAGGGCCGCATACTTGGCAGTATCCTGGGTCACAGTTCATCCCCTCTTTTCCAGCTGCCCGGCTTGCGGGCAGGTCGAGCCGGGGCCGTCCGCACAGCTTGGCGGGCACCCGGCCCCGGCCAGTCATTATCCTCTACTGAAAATCTATGTCCCAGAATCCATCCTGTCAACTTATTCTGTGCGGGGCAAGCGAGAACATGCATCCCCCGGCCCTCCCCCCTTCTCTATGATTTCCAGTATGCACCCACACGGAATGCAGATGCTAAGACAAGATTCGAGCGCTGTCTGACGGCGGGAGAGATATGATGTTGATGAAAATCCTGGAGAAGATAATCTCGCGTATGGCGCCCGGACATAAGTCACAAGACCCGCATCAAAAACGGGAGCCCGTCCCCATCTGTCCGGATCCCCGCAACAACGAGGCCTACATTCTGAAAGCCTACGGGAACAGCGGCGATGTGGTGGTGCGCAGGCTCAAGCTGGCCTCGGGTTTGGAGGTACTGGTGGCCCACATCGACGGCCTGGTGGACCACCGGATCCTCAGCGCCAACATTGTGGCAAGGATCACCGACGAATCCGACGTCGGGCTCAGGTCACCAGGCGAGGCACACCGGGTACTGAAGGACCGGCTCCTCACCGCCTGCCAGGTGTGGGAAACTGACGACATGACCGAACTGCTGCGGGCGATGACCTGGGGCAGCTGCATCGTGATCATCGAGGGACGCAGCACCGGCCTCTACTCCAATGTCGTGGAACACAAGGAGCGGGCGGTGGAAGAGCCCGGGACAGAGGCCAGCATCCGCGGGTCCAAGGAAGGATTCAACGAAAACCTGCGCACCAACACCAGCCTGCTGCGGCGAAGAGTGCGTGATCCCCGCCTATGGATCGAGGAGCGATCACTGGGCAATCTCAGCCGCACGCGTGTTGCCCTGATCTATATCAAGACGCTGGTGCGGGAGGAGGTGGTCCAGGAGATACGCAGCCGCCTGGATGGGGTGGAGATAGACAGCATACAGGAGAGCGGACAGCTGGAAGAACTGATCGAGGACGCCCCGTACTCTCCCTTTCCGACCGTACTGCGGAGCGAGCGCCTGGACCGGGCTGTCGGGGCACTCTTTGAAGGGCGAGCCGTGCTTATAATCGATGGAACGCCGTTCGTCCTCCTCGCACCGATCACCTTCTTCACCTTTCTCTCGGCCGCAGAAGACTACTTCGAGAGATGGCACGCGGGTACCGTACTGCGGGGTTTTCGACTTGCAGTCTTCATCACCTCCCTGATCCTTCCGTCCCTGTATGTGGCAATTACGACCTTTCACCAGGAGCTGCTCCCCACTATCCTCTTGGTGCGCCTGGCGGCGCAGCGAGAGGGAGTTCCCTTCCCCGCAGCGGTGGAGGCGGTGCTGATGGAAGCATTCTTCGAGGTCCTGCGCGAGGCGGGAGTCCGGCTCCCGCGCATAGTCGGGCCGGCCATCAGCATAGTCGGCGTACTGATACTGGGCGAGACGGCGGTGCAGGCCGGCCTTGTCTCCTCCGCTCTGATCATAGTGGTGGCCATGACTGCCATAGCATCGTTCGCCACCCCGGGGTTCTCCCTGGCCATCTCGGCGCGTCTGCTGCGCTTTCCCCTGGTACTTCTGGCCGGAACGCTGGGACTCTTCGGGATCTACTGGGGTCTGTTCGCCCTCCTGATTCACCTGGTCTCGCTGCGTTCCCTGGGTGTCCCCTACCTGGAGCCCATGGCCCCCACCGTGCTCTCCGGCCTCAAAGACACGTTGGTGCGGGCACCATGGTGGAAGATGGATGCCCAGCCCGAACTGATCGCGCAGGATGAAGAACGCGTTCCACCCGGAGCCAGACCAGAGCCCCCCGGGAAGAGACCTCCCGAAGGAGAGAAAAAGACATGAAGACCGGGGCACGCGAGCAGATCTCTCCCTACCAGCTGATAGCGCTTCTGTTTTTCGTCCGTCTGGCCCCCAGAACCCTGGTGTGCCCCACCACCATGACGGTCCCACGCACGCAGGATCTGTGGCTGGCCGACGCCGTCAGTGCAATGCTGGCTGTTGGATTTGTGTTTACCCTTTCCCGGCTGGGCCAGCGGCACCCCGGCCGGAGCATAATCCAGTACACCGAAGACCTGCTGGGCCGGCCGGTTGGAATGCTGATAGGAATGCTCCTGGCGGGGTATTTCTTTTTCGTCGCAGCTTACACCGCCCGCATGCTGGGCGAGGCCTTCAACATGTCGATCATGCCATTTACGCCCAACCTGGTGTTCATTGGGGCCCTGACGCTTCTTGCCGCCAACGCTGCCCGCAGCGGACTGGAGGTGGTGGCCCGCACCGGGGAGTTTCTGTTTCCCCTCATCCTCATAGTGCTCCTGCTGCTTTTGGTCCTCCCGCTCGGCCAGGTGGATTCGACGCGCTTTCTGCCCCTGCTGCGGGACGGCCTCGTGCGGGTAATCCCGGCCACATCAATCGAGTTCATGTTCTACCTGGAGTTCATGGTGCTGGGGCTGCTCATTCCTCACCTGCGCGCACCCGAGAAGGTGACGCGCTTCACCGTACTGTTTACTGCCGCCAACGGTCTGATGATGACGGCGATGTGCCTGATCATGGTGGGCGTCTTTGGTCCGACCCTCGACGCACTCGGTCTTCAGGCCTTTCTCCTGGCGCGGATGATCCGTGTAGGCGAGTTCTTCGAGCGGGTGGAGGCCCTGCTTTTGGCCTCGTGGGTACTGAGCACCGGGGTCAAGATTGCCCTGATGATCTGGGCTTTTTGCACCTGTCTGCGGCAGACCTTTAGCTTGCATCGCTGGCGGCACCTCCCGTACGCAGCGGCCGCCCTGCTCATAGCCTGCAGCCAGCTGTTTTTTGCCGATGTGGTGAGCATGGCCCGTCTGCTGGCCGAACCCTGGACCGTCACCAGCGTGACCTTCATCCTCAGCCTGACTGCCCTTCTCTGGATCGCACAGCTGGTACGGGGAGGGGGGGACACGGATTGAAGACCCGCAGGCTGATCTGTGCTGTCATGCTGCTTGCCATGATCGCCTCCACCGGATGCTGGGACAGGCGGGAGATCGAAAACCTGGCATTTATCAGCACCACCGCCATCGATCGCCCCGAGCGCGGCGACGGGATCCGGGTGTCAACCCAGATCATAAAGCCCTTCGCCTTCGGCCCGGAGGACCCGGGAGACCTGCAGGAACGTCCGATCTGGCTCGCCTCGGCGGAAGGAAGGACTGCAGGAGAGGCTTCGGCCAACCTGCGGGATGAGTCACCGCGGACACCTTTTTGGGCACACAATGTACACGTAATTCTGGGCGAGGAATTTGCCCGGGAGGGAGTTTCTGACATTCTCGGTTTCTTCACCCGGGATCCGGAGACCCGGAGGCGCGTCCACATGATGGTGGTGCGGGAGGCGCGGGGCGAGGACCTGCTGCACGCAGAGTTCGAGCTGCAGCGCCTCCCGGCACTTGGACTGGAACGCCTCCTGCTGGCGGCCGAACGCTTTATCGGGACAACACTTCTCAGTGAGCTGCACGACTTCGCAATAGACCTGGAGACGGAGGGAATAGAACCAATCATCCCTGCACTGCGCATAGCAGAAAGACCGCCCGAAGGGGATATCCACGGGGAATTGCAGCAGGATGAAATTTACGGAAGCATCCGTCTCGAGGGCGCGGCCGTCTTCTCCGGCGACCAGCTGGTGGGCTGGATTGACCGGGGGGAGGCAAGGGGTGTGGCCTGGACGCGGAACGAAATTCAATCGACAAAGATAATTATTCCCCACCCGGCCCAGGAGAATGAGCATGCGACGCTGCGGGTCATAAATGCCAATTCCGAAGTTGATGTGGGCTTGACGCTGGGTCGTCCCGCAGTCCGGGTAGAAATAGACGTCTGTGCCGATCTGGTGGAGCTCACCGCCCCGATGGATCCTTTCCTGGACTATCACAGGTGGCGCGCCATGGAAAAGGCGCTGGAATCAGCGGTCGAGGAGGAAGTGCGGGCCGCACTGTCGGCCGCACAGCGGGAGTACTCGTCCGACGTCTTCGGGTTCGGTTACCATCTAGCCCGGCTGCACCCGGAAGCCTGGGAGGATTACCGCGAGCGGTGGCCGGAGGAGTTCCGAAACCTGCCGGTGCACGTGCAGGTTAGGGGCGAGATCAAGGAAAGCGGCCTGCTGATGCGCGCCCCCGAAGTGGAGGACGGTGAGTGATGTGTTAGACCTCCTGCTTCTTTTGCCCGGTTTTGCAGCCATCATGTTTGCAGACGGCCTGCCGGTGGCCCGCGCCGGGTTGTGGCGCGAGTTCGTCATGTTCGTTCTTCTGTGGGCAGCCGCACTGTTTCTTTCCGTAACCCTGCTTCTGGGCCCATCGCCCCCGAATCCCGCCGAGTGGATCATCGCCCTGGCGCGGCTCCTCTCGCCGGTGCGCGATCTGCTTCTGCCGGGCATCAGGCTCTTCTGAGTTTCTGGGTGACATCATTTGAACACCCCCCGGCTTTGTAGTACCATCGCATTGCACCGCATCTCACATGGGGAGGCTCGGCGCCATCATGAAACGTGAACGGATCTACCTGGACAACAGCGCAACGACGCGCCCCCTGCCCGAGGTGCGGGACGCCATGCAAAAATCCCTGCAATCGGAATTCGCCAACCCCTCATCCCTTCACGCCCTCGGCGCCCGGGCGGAAGAACGGCTGGAGATGAGCAGGCGCTCAGTTGCCCGGCTCCTGCAGGTCAGACCAGCTGAGATCTACTTCACCTCGGGAGCAACCGAGGCCAATAACACCGCGCTGCGCGGCGCCTACCGCGCATTCGCTCACCGGGGACAGCACATTGTCACCAGCGCAATCGAGCATCCTTCGGTCCGCGCGGTGTGTACGGCACTGCAAACAGAAGGAGCCGATGTTACCTTTTTACCGGCAGACGCGCGCGGACGCATTGACCCGGACAATTTCCGGGAAGCACTGCGGGAGGACACCGTGCTCTGCTCCATAATGGCGGTAAACAATGAGGTGGGCAGCGTGCAGCCGCTGGAAGAGGTCAGCTCTGCCATAGCTGACAGGCCTTCTCCCCGCCCCCTCCTGCACGTTGACGCCGTTCAGGCCATAGGCAGGTCGGAGTTCTCCTGGACCGATCTCAAGTGCGACCTGCTCAGCCTGTCCGCACACAAATTTCACGGTCCCAAGGGCGCGGGAGCGCTGTACGTGCGGCGCGGGCTGCAGATTCCCCCGCTTATGGCTGGCGGTGGGCAGGAAAGGGGACTGCGTTCCGGCACGGAAAACACCCCGGCCATCTCCGGCATGGCAGCCGCCTCCCGTTGGCTGACAGAAGGTGGAGCCGACGCCTACCGGGCCCTACGATCTCTGCGTCGCAGGCTGGCAGAGCTAATACTGGATGCGCTGCCGGACGCACAGATCAACGGCCCAGAAATCGATTCTCCCGCAGGCGTGAGTGCGCCGCACATCCTCGGCATGTCGTTTTTTGGAGTTGCAGGCGAGGTCCTGGTACACGCTCTGGCGGAGCGCGGAATCTATATATCCACCGGCGCGGCCTGCTCCTCGCGCGCATACGACCATCCCGGAACCCTGGAATTGCTGCCAGTACGGGCAGAAGTCGCGGAGACGGCCGTACGGTTCAGCCTGTCGCCATTCAATACACAGAAGGAAATTGAGTACACCACGGGGGTGCTGGAAGAAGTTGTTCCAGCCCTCCGACGGGTGAGTGGACGGGGAGGAATTTGAGCCATGCGGGAGCCCGATAGACCAGAAAGCGTCATACTGGTTCGCTACGGCGAGATCGCACTGAAGGGACAGAACCGCGGTGAATTCGAGCGGCGCCTCGTCCGCAATATGCAGAACGTCCTCCCGGACGGAGCCAGGGTCCGGCGCGGTTCGGGGCGCATGTACGTGACCGGCCCCGGTGACCTGGAAGATATGCTATCCCGCCTGCGCAGGGTATTCGGAATAGTGTCCCTCAGCCCGGCACTGCACGTCCCGGTGGACGATGAGGAAATTGCAGAGGCGGCACTGCAGGTGGCAAAGACGGCAGTGCAGGAGCAGGATGGCCACCTCACTTTCAAGATTGAGGCCCGGCGGGCAGACAAGAGCTACCACCGGACCTCGCCCGAGATCAACCAGTGGCTGGGCGCGCAGGTCCTGCGCCGCATATCCGACATCTCGGTGG
>Ga0207421_10003943_pt1 | contig 17417 bp, 16 predicted proteins | sample SodLakKL_010_SED_4_FD_187542 | JGI IMG/M metagenome (GOLD analysis project Ga0207421, IMG submission 187542) | Alkaline sediment microbial communities from Lake Tanatar, Kulunda Steppe, Russia - 8KL_010_SED (SPAdes) (version 2) | ecosystem: Environmental > Aquatic > Non-marine Saline and... | reverse complement strand
ACTCGGCGCGCTGCCCGCGCGTGGACCAGGCGAGCTTGACCCGGCTGCCGCGGCGCTGCTCCAGCAGCGCTTCCAGTGCCTCTGGCTCCTCCGGGCGCTCGGACAGCAGCACCTGTCGAGGCGGTTCCCTTTCCGCGTAATACTGAGCCAGGATCGCGGTCATGATCTCCGCGTTGCCGGTTTCTTCCGGCAGTTTCGGATAGCGCACGGCATTGCCGAGGTTCTGGCCATTGCGCACGAAGAAGATCTGCACGGCAGCGGACCCGCCCTCCCGCGCGAGGGCAAAGATGTCGGCATCGCCCTCGCCACCGGCCACGTACTGTTGCTCGGAGATCTGGCGCAGGCTGGCGATCTGGTCGCGCAGTCGCGCGGCCCGCTCGAAGCGCAGTTCCGCCGCCGCCGTTTCCATCCGCTGCACCAGGTCGCCGATCACCTGGTCGCTGCGGCCTTCCAGGAAACGCAGGCTGGCGTCGACGTCGGCCGCGTATTCGTCCGGATCGATCAGGCCGACACAGGGCGCGGTGCAGCGACCAATCTGGTGCTGCAGGCAGGGCCGGCTGCGATGGGCGAACACGCTGTCCTCGCACTGACGCACGAGGAAGAGCTTCTGCAGGAGGTTTAGGGTATCGCGCACCGCGACCGTCGAAGGGTACGGACCGAAGTAGCGAACGCCCTTTTTCCGGGTCCCGCGATGGAAGCCAAGCCGGGGGTAGTCGTGATTGGAAACATAGATATAGGGATAACTCTTGTCATCCCGCAGGAGGATGTTGTAGCGCGGCCGGTGGCGCTTGATCAGGTTCGCCTCGAGCAGCAGGGCCTCGGCCTCGGTCTGCGTCACCGCGACGCGGATGTCGGCGATCTGCGCGACCATGGCGCGGGTCTTCGGGCTGCGCTCGCCGGCCGTGCGGAAGTAACTCGCGATGCGTTTGCGCAGGCTGTTCGCCTTGCCGACGTAGAGCACGGTACCGGCATCGTCCAGCATCTGGTAGACGCCGGGCGCCGGTGTGCAGGTCTTCAGAAAGGCCTTGTGATCGAACGCGGGCGCGGTATCGCTCATGCGGTCAGGATAACCGGGCGCGGATCTCCCGGAACAATTCGTCGAACATCGCGGTCGTCAGGCGGCGGGTCTGGGTGTTGTAGCGCGAGCAGTGGTAGGAGTCGAACAGCCGCCGCCCCTGCCCCAGGTCGTGCTCGGCGCCGTGGGCGAAGGGGTACGCCGCGAGCGCAAGGCCCTGGGCACGCAATACCGCGTCGTGGGCGATACGGCCCAGGGCCAGGATGACCCGCGGGGCCACGGCATCGATCTCCGCGGCCAGGAAGCCATTGCAGGTGCGGATCTCGGCCGGCGTCGGCTTGTTCTGCGGCGGCAGGCACTTGACGGCGTTGGTCACCCTGCAGTCCTTCAAGACCAGCCCATCGTCGGGCGCGACCGCGTCAGCCTGATTCGAGAAACCGAAGGCGTGCAGGGTGCGGTACAGAAGGATGCCGGCATGATCGCCGGTGAAGGGCCGCCCGGTCGCGTTGGCGCCGTGCATACCCGGTGCCAGGCCGACGATCAGCAGCGGGGCATTGGCGGGTCCGAACGGCGCGACGGGCGCGGCATGGTAGCCGGGATGGTCGCGCCGGACCGCAGCGAGGTGCCCGGCGAGTCGCGGGCAGCACACACAGGCCGGGTCGAAGGTCGATATGTCGTTTACCACTGCGAGTACGGGTGCCGTGCGAGTTCGCTGTTGTAGTAGCGTGGGTCGTCCGACACCTCCGCCCCCAGCCAGTCCGGCCGGGCGAAGGCCTCGTCGGCGTCTTCCAGCTCGATCTCGGCGACGATCAGGCCCGCGTTGTCGCCGGCGAACTCGTCGATCTCCCAGAGGTGGCTTTCGTGCCTGACCTCGTGGCGCGTCTTCTCGACGACCTCGCCGCAGAGTTCCGAGAGCAGCACCCGGGCCTGCTCGGGGGGAATCGGGTATTCGAACTCCAGCCGCTCGACGCCGAGGGTGGCGCTCTTGATGTTGAGGTTGGCCCGATCCCCGTCAATGCGGACACGCACCGAGGCGCGCGTGTTCCCGCACAGATAGCCCTGCCGCAGCGTCCGCGATTCGTGCACGGACGAGCGCCATCCATCGTGCTTTAACAGAAACTTGCGTTCGATTTCTCGCGCCATTTGGTGTTTTTTGTTAGCGAACTTGACGAAGGGTAGCGCGCCCGAAGCCCTGTGACCAATCCAAACCACCCCGTAGGAGCGGCTTCCAGCCGCGATCCGGCGCGGGGGATCGCGACCAGAGGTCGCTTCTACGGGGTTACATGCGGATTAGGGCGGCGCCCCAGGTGAAGCCGCCGCCGAAGGCTTCGGTCAGGATCAGTTCGCCCGGCTTGATGCGTCCGTCGCGCACGGCGACATCCAGTGCCAGCGGGATGGAGGCGGCGGAGGTGTTGCCATGGGTATCCATCGTGACCACGACGTTGTCCATCGACATCGCCAGCTTCTTCGCGGTCGCCTGGATGATCCGGATGTTGGCCTGGTGCGGGACCAGCCAGTCCAGCTCGGACTTGCTAATGCCGTTGTGCGCCAGGGTCTCGTCCACGATCTGGTCCAGCGTGTTGACCGCGACCCGGAAGACCGCGCGACCTTCCATCCGGATCTTGGTGTCCGCGACGTCGTTGCGCGACACCCCGCCCGGCACCTCGAGCAACGCGCGATGGGCGCCGTCGGCATGCAGATGGGTCGAGATCACACCCGGCTCCTCCGAACGCGAGAGGATCACGGCACCCGCGCCGTCGCCCCAGAGGATGCAGTTACCGCGGTCGGTGTAGTCGGTGATGCGCGAAAGGGTTTCGGCGCCCACCACCAGGACGTGTCGGCACTGGCCGCCGCGGATGAACTGATCCGCCGTGGCCAAGGCAAACACGAACCCGCTGCAGACGGCCTGCAGATCGAAGGCCGGGCAGCCACCCACGCCCAGCTTGGCCTGCAGCAGGCATGCGGTACTGGGAAAGATCTGATCCGGGGTCGTGGTGGCGACCAGAATCATGTCCAGATCGGCTGCACGCAACCCGGCGGCATCCAGTGCCTGGCGCGAGGCATGCAGCGCCAGGTCGGAAGTCGTCTCGCCGGGTGCCGCGATGTGCCGAACCCGGATCCCGGTGCGATCGAAGATCCACTCATCGGTGGTATCGATCATCTTCTCCAGGTCGGCATTGGTCAGAATGCCCTCCGGCAGGTAGCCTCCGGTACCCGTGATACGTGAAAAGCTCACACTTCCACCTCCTGGCGCAACATACGTCCGAGCTGCTTGTCGATGCGCTGCGGCACGTTGGCCTCGACCTCCTTGCGCGCGATCCGGACCGCATTCTGGAATGCGAGTTCGTCGGCGCCGCCGTGGCTCTTGATGACGATCCCCTGCAGACCGAGCAGCGAAGCACCGTTGTAGCGCCGGGGGTCGATGCGGTTGCGGAAACGGTTCAGTACTGGCAGCGCCACCAGCCCACGCAGGCGCGTGAGCCAGTTGCGCTTGAATTCCATCTTGATGTTGTCGGCGATCATCCGGGCCACGCCCTCGCTGGTCTTCAGCGCGACGTTGCCGACAAACCCGTCGCAGACGACGACATCGACGTCGCTGCAATACACGTCGTTGCCCTCAACGAAACCGATGTAGTTCAACGAAGACTTTTCCAGCAGGTGGGCCGCCTCACGGACACGGTCATTGCCCTTCATGGCCTCGGAACCGATGTTCAGCAGACCGACCCGGGGCGATTCCACCCCGTCGATGGCCGTCACGAGGACTGAGCCCATCACCGCGAATTGGTACAGGTGGGCGGCCTCGACGTCGATGTTGGCACCGAGGTCCAGCATATGCGTGTGACCGAACAAGGAAGGCAGGGCGGTGGCAATCGCCGGCCGGTCAATGCCGGGCAGCGTCTTTAGCACATAGCGCGCGGTGGCCATCAGCGCCCCAGTGTTGCCGGCGCTGACGCAGGCGTCGGCGCTTCCCAGCTTCACCAGATCGATGGCCCTGCGCATGGAGGAATCCTTCTTGTTCCGCAGGGCCACCGCGGGAAGTTCCTCCATGCCGACCGTCTGCGAGGCGTGCACGACCTGGGTACGCGACCGGGCCTTCTCCGACCAATGGCGCATGTGAGCCGCGATCACCGCCTCGTCGCCGACCAGGAGCAACCCGATGTCCGCAGTCTCACCCAGCGCCGCGAGGGCGGCCGGCATGATGACGGAGGCCCCGTGGTCTCCGCTCATCACGTCCAGCGCAATGGTGTACCTGTGATTCATGCCGATCGCGACCTGCTCTATTTCCGCATGATCCGGAGCACCCGCGCATTCGCCCGCCCGGCGGCGCTTCCGGCCTGCGGGCGCAACCCGACCAAGCAGGCGCGGGCGAACAAATACAGCGGAGCGGGTGACGGGGTCGGACGACTAGACCCAGCCGAGCCCAGCGCGCGGCATGCGGGGATTGACCCGACGTGAATGGGCCACGGAACGACGCGTCCCGCGGCCCGTGACAAAGACCTGGACTGGTGGATCAATCCTCGTCGTCTTCGACCGCCACATCCTTCTGGATGACCTGGCGCCCACGATAGAAGCCATCGGGCGACACGTGGTGCCGGCGATGAACTTCCCCGGTGGTCGGTTCGATCGAGAGGGTGGCACCCTTGAGGGCGTCATGCGAACGGCGCATGCCGCGCTTCGAAGGGGTCATACGGGCTTGTTGAACGGCCATGGTGCTTCTCCAGTATCCTGAATTCCAAATTCCGGGCGCAGTGTATAAGGTTTCGAGCGCGCGCGTCAGCGATTCTTTCGCAGTTCCTGCAGAACGGCGAACGGGTTCTCGGCATCCCGATCGCCGCTCCCCGCCTCAAACTCGTGCGGCAGACGCGCCTGGCATTCTTGGTGCCTGGGCGACAGCGGCAACGCCAGGAGGATCTCCTCCTCGACGAACTCGGCGGGCCGCAGACCCTCCGGTCCCAATTCGAGCATCTCCTGGTCGTCTCCCAGCGCCGGCGGCGGGCCAGCCGGATCGACCAGGACCACGTCCGGTTCCAGGCGGAAACGCCATGTCATCGGCTGTAGGCAACGCTGACACTGCTGACTGATCGCGCCGGTGATCGTACCCTGAAATCGGATCTCTCCGAGGGCGCCCTGCACGACGCTCAAGCCGACCCGAACCGAAATCGGCGACCCTTCCAGCGCGGCGGCACGGACTCGCGGCAGTTCATCGCCCCCAAGTTCCCCTTCCCACCGCTGGCGCAGGGCGCGGGGAACGAAGGGATCCAGGGAAACAGGAATGCGGCTCATACAAGGGCGCGGAATATACCCGCGCCAGGGTTTTCTGTCAAAGCGAACAGAGGTTTACTTGCAGCGACGAGAAGCCTTGCCGATACTGGGCGATCAACATCCTCGAAAGGACTCAGGGCGTGCTCCCGATCCGCAAACTGCTCATTGCCAACCGCGGCGAGATCGCCGTGCGCCTCATCCGTGCCTGCGCGGAGATGGGCATCACCTCGGTCGCCGTCTTCACCGATGCCGACCGGCACGCCCTGCATGTAAAGAAGGCCGACGAGGCCTACTCGATCGGGCCGGATACGATGGGCGGCTACCTGAACATGCACCGGCTGATCAACGTAGCCCGTGCCGCCGGCTGTGACGCGGCCCATCCCGGCTACGGCTTCCTGTCCGAAAACCCCGACTTTGCAGCGGCCTGCGCGGCGCGCGGGATCCGGTTTGTCGGGCCTTCGGCAGCAGTGATCCGCAGCATGGGCGACAAGGTGGCGGCCCGCGCCGCGATGATTGCAGCCGGCGTACCGGTCGTCCCGGGATCGGATGGCAACCTCGCGGACGTCGAGGCCGCCCTGCCCGTTGCCGAGAAGGTTGGTTATCCGGTGATGCTGAAGGCCACCAACGGCGGCGGCGGGCGCGGCATCCGGCTGTGCACCGATCCCGACAGCCTGCGGCGCAACTTCGATCGCGTACGTTCCGAGGCGACCCGCGCCTTCGGCAGCACCGACATCTTCCTCGAAAAGGCGATCGTCAATCCGCGCCACATCGAGGTGCAGATTCTCGCCGACAGTCACGGCAACGTCACCCACCTGTTCGAGCGCGACTGCTCGATCCAGCGCCGGCACCAGAAACTGATCGAGATCGCACCGTCGCCGCAGCTGTCCGAGGAACAGCGCGCTTTCGTCTGCGAGGCCGCGGTGACCGCAGCGCGCGCGGTCAAATACGAGAACGCGGGCACCGTCGAGTTCCTGATGGACCACGACGGATCGTTCTATTTCATGGAGATGAACACACGTCTTCAAGTTGAACATCCGATCACGGAGATGATCACCGGGGTCGATATCGTCCAGGAGCAATTGCGCGTGGCGGCCGGCCTGCCCCTGCGTTACCGGCAGGAGGACATCACCCGGCGCGGCTATGCGATGGAGTTCCGCATCAACGCCGAGGACCCCGAAAACGACTTCCTGCCAAGCTTCGGGCGCATCACCCGCTACTTCGCTCCGGGCGGCCCCGGAATCCGTACCGACGGCGCGATCTACACCGGCTACCAGATCCCCCCGCACTACGACTCCATGTGCGCCAAGCTCATCTGCTGGGCGCTGGACTGGGACCTGCTGCTCGCCCGAGCCGACCGCGCCCTGCGCGACATCGGCGTCTACGGGGTCAAGACCACGATTCCCTACCACCTGGCGATCCTGAACCATCCGGAGTTCCGTACCGGCGTCTTCGACACCGGCTTCATCGGCGCGCATCCGGAGTTGACCCAGGTCCACGAGGCCCGCCCCAACCGCAACCTCGCAGTCGTCATCGCCGCCGCCCTGGCTGCCCACCACGGTCTTTAGGATCACCCCATGAGCCGAGTACACATTACCGACGTCACCCTGCGCGACGGCCACCAGAGCCTGATCGCCACCCGCCTGCGGACCGAGGACATGCTGCCGATCTGTCCGCAACTGGACCGCATCGGCTTCCATTCTCTGGAGGCCTGGGGCGGCGCCACCTTCGATGCCTGCGTGCGGTTCCTGAAGGAAGATCCCTGGGAGCGCCTGCAGCGGCTCAAGGCGGCCCTTCCCAACACGCCGCTGCAGATGCTACTGCGCGGCCAGAACCTGCTCGGCTACCGCCACTACGCCGACGACGTCGTGCGCAGCTTCGTGCAGCGCAGCGCCGAGGGCGGCATCGGGATCTTCCGCATCTTCGATGCGATGAACGACGTGCGTAACCTGCGCGTGGCGATCGAGGCCACCCGCGAAGCCGGGGCCCATGCCCAGGGCACGATCTGCTACACGACCAGTCCGGTGCATACCGCCCGCCAGTTCGTGGCCATGGCACGCGAGATGGTGGCGATGGGCGCGCAGAGCATCGCGATCAAGGACATGGCCGGCCTGCTGACCCCGAACGCGACCCGCGAACTGGTCGGCGACCTGGTCGAGGCGGTCGACGTGCCCATCCACCTGCACGCCCACGCGACCTCGGGCCTGTCCGAGCTGTGCCAATGGCAGGCCATCGAGGCCGGCTGCCGCCACATCGAGACGGCCATCTCCGCCTTCGCCGGCGGCACCAGCCATCCTCCGACGGAGAGCCTGGTGGCGGCCCTGGCCGGCACCCGCTTCGATACGGGGCTCGACCTGGAGGCACTGCAGGAGATCAGCAGCTACTTCCGCGAGGTGCGCAAGAAGTACGCGCGCTTCGAGAGCGACTACACGGGCGTGGACACGCGGGTTCTGGTCAACCAGGTACCCGGCGGCATGATCTCCAACCTCGCCAACCAGCTGCGCGATCAGGATGCGCTGGACAAGTTCGAGGCCGTCCTGCTGGAGATCCCAACCGTCCGCGAGGATCTCGGCTACCCGCCACTGGTCACGCCGACCTCGCAGATCGTCGGCACCCAGGCGGTGATGAACGTGCTTGCCGGAGAGCGCTACAAGGTCATCACCAACGAGGTCAAGCACTACCTGATGGGCCACTACGGCAAGACGCCGGGCCCGGTCAACCCGATCATCCGCGGCAAGGCGATCGGCAATGCCGAGGTTCTGGACTGCCGCCCCGCGGACCGCATCGCACCGGAAATGGACAGTTTGCGCGTGGAAATCGGCGACCTCGCACTGAACGAAGAGGACGTGCTCACCTATGCGCTGTTCCCGGAGGTCGGGCGCCAGTTCCTGCAGCAACGTCTTGAAGGCACCCTGCTCCCGGAACCCCTGAATCCACCGCAGGCCTCCACCGCCGAGGGCTGTCCGGCCCCGGTGGAGTTCAATGTCACCTTCCACGGCGAGACCTATCACATCAAGGTCACCGGCAGCGGCCACCGCCGCGAGGATTCCCGGCCGCTCTACGTGACGGTCGACGGTTTGCCCGAGGAGGTCCTGCTCGAGACGCTGGAGGAAATCGATGTCACCCCCGGAGCAGCGGCAAGCGGCGATGGCGGCAAGCGCACCCGCAAGTCCGGTCCGCGCCGCGCCACCCGTCCCGGCGACGTCACGACCTCGATGCCCGGAACCGTGATCGACGTTCTGGTCAGCGAGGGCCAGGAGGTCACAGCCGGCGACCCGGTGCTGGTAATCGAAGCGATGAAGATGGAATCCGAGATTCCGGCCCCGATCAGCGGCACGGTCAAGACCGTCAACGTGACCAAGGGTCAGGCCGCGAACCCGGACGACGCCCTGATCGAAATCGAGGCCTGAGTGCAGGGCAAGCGCAGCCTCGTTCTGGCATCGACCTCGGCCTACCGCCGCTCTCTGCTGGAGCGGCTCCATCTCGATTTCGAGACCGCGCACCCGCGGGTCGAAGAAACCCGGCTTCCCGACGAAGCACCGGAGGCCATGGTCGAGCGGCTGGCGGTCGCGAAGGCTGCCGATGTCGCCCGGCACTATCCCGATGCGCTGATCATCGGGTCGGATCAATGTGCCGCCGTCGGCGACCGCATCCTGGGCAAACCCGGAGGCCACGCGCAGGCAAGGGAACAGCTCAGGGCGCTCTCGGGACAGCGCGTGGTATTCCACACAGGCCTGTGCCTGATCGACAGCGCCTCGGGTCGCCAGTGGCACGGGGTGGTGCCCTACTCCGTGCACATCCGCAAACTGGAAACCGCGGAGATCGAACGCTACCTGCGGCTGGAGAAACCCTATGACTGCTCCGGGAGCTTCAAGTCGGAGGGGCTGGGCGTCGTCCTATTCCGGCGCATGGAAGGCGATGACCCGACGGCGCTGATCGGCCTGCCGCTGATCCTGCTGTGCTCCTGGCTCCGGGAGGCCGGACTGATGCTGCCTCCCGAGACGCCGTGACCCGACGCTCTGCCATGCCCGCCCCTGCGCGCCCACTTATGGAATGCGGGAGCTTGTTCCCGCTATTCGGGGGGCCTGGGATAACCCAGCTCCCCATAGCGGCGGCAAGCTGCCGCACGCCACAGGCGCTCTTGATCAGCACCAAAGCTACGCAGGCGGTCGGATTGCCGCTGTTTCAGGGGAACCCTGTGGGAGGCCAGCCTCTGGGCGAAGGTTTTCTGCCATTCCGTCACCGAGAGGGCTCGCCTCCCACAAGGTACGGAAATGCAGGGGTGGCGCGCTCCGAGGCGAAGAGAGTTAGCGAGAAAATGAAGTATTTTCGATAATTGTCTAAAAAATCGTTGATTTCGCCGCTCCTGGACAAAAAATGACCGAAATACCCGCCAGATTTCTCGAAAAATATTGATCTGGATCACTATTTTCCGGTACCGTTTGCTGAATATTAGCAATCACTGATGCTTTGCGACGGATTCTGCGGGGAGACTTGAAAAACGCCTCCGAAGACGTCTTTAATACGGATTCGCATTACAGAAACCGCTGGCGCGCGCCCTTCGCGATAGCGGACACCGTAGGGAGTACGCTCTCGTATAGGACGTACACGCCAACAGGGGCTTAACAACCTAGGAGATTCTTGATATGCGTAAGTCATTGAAAGTTCTGGCAACGGCCGCCCTGATCGGCGCGTTCGCAATCCCGATGTCCTCGAGCGCCCAATGGGGCGGACCTGGCTGGGGTGGCCCCGGCTACGGCTATGGCCCCGGCTACGGCTACGGCCCGGGTTACGGCCGCGGCCTGGGTGACATGTTCGGCTTCGGCGACATGTTCGGTGATTTCGACTTCACCGCCCGCGGACGCGGCGCCGGCCATGGTTACGGCCGCGGCTATGGCGATGCCTACGGCTATGGACGCCCCTACGGCTACGGCTACGGCTACCGTCCCTACTACGGCGCACCCTACGGCGGCGCCCCCTGGGGCGCCCCTCAGGCCCCTCAGGCTCCTGACGCCGAGTAAGGCTGCCTGAAAGCAACCAACCGGCCTGCCGGTTGAACGCGAGGCCCGGTCCGCAACGACCGGGCCTTTTTTTATGCGCCCTTTTGCCGGCCATCCTCCCTCTCGTGTCCGCGGACCCGCGGCACCGCTGACGATGAAACTAAGAACCTCTGTCGAGTTCGTCGGCTTGCCGCCGCTGTGGGGAGTTGGTTTATCCCCGGCGTCGATAGAGGAGGCCGGCCCCGGGCCGATGGGTTTCCCGGCTGCAGATCGGCGAGATGGCTCGCCTCCTACGGGGGCCGGCCAACGCGGAGAGTACATCGCGCTCGGCAACACGGCCTGCGGAGCTTCCGTGATGATCAGGTAGGCGCAAGCGCGACAGGGATCCTGCAAAGAGACTCGCCGGACAGGATGACGTTTCTACTCCGCCGTTTCAGGACCCGCGGCCATGTGACCCAATAACCGCGCGATCATCGCCTTGGCACTCGCGTGATCATGCAGAGCGCCCGCGGGCCGACCCCAGACCGGGCCCGGCCACGCGGCATCTCCCGGGACACGCGCAACGTGGTGCAGATGCAGCTGCGACACGACGTTGCCGAGCTTGGCCACGTTGAGGGCCCGGGGTGCAAAGGCCGCTTCCATGGCCGTCGCGAGGACCCGGGACTCCTCCATCAATCGAGCGAGGTCCGGGGCCGAGAGATGGTGCAGCTCCGTGACCCCGGCAAGGCGGGGCACCAGGATGAACCAAGGGTAATCCGCATTGCGTATCAACAGCAGGCGACAGCACGGAAACTCGGTGACGTGCACGGTATCCTGCGCCAGGCGTGCATCGAGCCGGAATTCTTCGGTGATTTCGTTGGTTGCCATACCGTTTCCTTGGGCTGAGAGTTCCTGCGGCTCTGTAACGATAAACGACCGCACGACTGCGCGTAGAGCGGGAGAGGCCGGAGGCAGCCGTCTGCCGTCCCCCGGCACCGGGGATCGCACAGACTCCCCGGCCCCAACGACATCCCGATGGCGGTCAATGCCGACAGCGGACGACGGTCTTTCGCCGGTCAACGACCCGGCGGATGAGTACGTAAGATTCGCGCCTCGAGGTTCGTGCAGCGACCGGCGCCGGAAGGGTCGAAAATGAGTCCCCTGCCATGAGCACCTGTTAATATTGTGGTGATCGCCACCATGCATCGTGGGTACCCGCAAGAGCAGACACGTGGAAGAAGTCTTCATCGGGCGTCAGCCCATTTACGACCGCGACATGCGGACGCAAGCCTTCGAACTCCTGTTCCGTGCCAAGGATGAGGGACAGGCGGTGTTCGTCGATGGCGACGCCGCAACCTCTGAGGTGATCCACAGCAGCCTGATGGATATCGGGTTACAGCGCCTGGTCGGCAACAAGACGGCCTTTGTGAATCTCACGCGCTCGTTCCTGACCAATGGCAGCGCCTTCGTCTTTCCCAAGGACCGGGTCGTGCTGGAGGTCCTCGAGGACATCGAGATCGATGACGAGGTGATTGCCGGAGTACGCGCCCTGACGGAGAGCGGGTACAGCGTCGCGCTGGATGACTACGTCTACGATCGAAGCCATGCGCCGCTGCTCCATCTGGCCAAGATCGTGAAAATCGACCTGACCCGGCTCACCCAGGTGGAGCTGCACGAGCACGTGCGCGAACTCCGCCAGTACGACGTGCAGCTGCTCGCGGAAAAGGTGGAGACGCAGGAACAGTACCTGTCCTGTCTCGGCCTTGGCTTCGAGTACTTCCAGGGTTACTACCTGAGCCGGCCCGTGGTGGTTCAGGGTCAGCGGCTGCCGACGAGCCGACTGGCAGTGATTGAACTCGTCAACAAACTGTATCGCGCCAACGTGGATCTGCGCGAACTGGAAGCGCATATCTCCAGGGATGTCTCGCTCAGTTACCACCTGCTGCGCTTCATCAATTCCGCGTTCTACGGTCTGTCCCGACCCGTCGAGTCCATTCGTCGCGCGGTCGTCTACCTTGGCCAGAACGCCATTCGCAACTGGATCACGATCATGGCGTTACGTGCCATGGACGACCAACACAGCGATTTGCTGGTGACCGCGCTGGTCCGTGGACGCATGGCCCAACGGCTGGCGGAGGAGTGCCGACTGGCGCACTCGGACAGCTTCTTTACGGTGGGCATCTTCTCCATTCTCGAGAAAATGCTGCATCTGCCGATGGACGAACTGCTGCAGGAACTGCCCCTCACCGAAGACGTCAATGCCGCGTTGTTGCAACGCGAAGGTCCGATGGGGGATGCCCTGACCTGTGCCATTGCCTTCGAATTCGACAGCGCCAGCGAAACCCGCCAATTTCGGGGACTGGACGACGAGCGCACGGGCCAGATCTACCTCGAAGCGGTGGCCTGGGCGCACGACATAGAGGCCACCGTGGCGCAGGCCGGTCCGCCAAGCCCCAGGTACCCGCGCAGATCCGGACGGGGACATTTTCGCAAGCGGGGGTGAAATGACGCCGTGGCGACGCAACGGAGGCGGCACGAGGGAAAGCACGCCGACGGACTCGATTGCAGTCATTAAGAATGGCTATTTCGACGAGAGGAAGATTGAATCGGATTTGGGGTTCACGATAAAAATGAACGGCGTAGACTTGGGGTAAGCGGAAAGTAGCAACCGCGGCGGGGTCAACCGCCCACAAATGCAGGCCTTCCTGGCATCGTGCCGACCGGTTGATCCGGATGCAATCAATACAAAACACTGGAGAGAGACATGATGGACGCAAACAACGCCAACGCCGCAGGCAAGTGCCCGGTAATGCACGGCAGCCGCACCAAAAACGACGGCGGCGGCGGCGGTGCCAAGGACTGGTGGCCAAACCAGTTGAACCTGAGCATCCTGCATCAGCACACCCCTGGGTCCGACCCCATGGGCGAGGATTTTGACTACGCCGGGGCGTTCCGCAAACTCGACCTCGCGGCGGTCAAGAAAGACCTCACCGATCTGATGACCGACTCCAAGGACTGGTGGCCGGCGGACTACGGTCACTACGGCCCCTTCCTGATCCGCATGGCCTGGCACGCCGCCGGTACGTACCGCACGGCTGATGGTCGCGGCGGCGCCTCGACAGGGAACCAACGTTTCGCACCGATCAACAGCTGGCCGGACAACGTCAATCTGGACAAGGCCCGGCGACTGCTGTGGCCGATCAAGCAGAAGTACGGCAACAACCTGTCCTGGGCGGACCTCTACATCCTGGCCGGTAACGTCGCCCTCGAATCCATGGGCCTGAAGACCTTCGGATTCGGTGGTGGACGCAAGGACATCTGGGCGCCGGAAGAGGACATCTACTGGGGTGCCGAGGAAGAGTGGCTGGGCAACAAGCGCTACAGCGGCGACCGCGAGCTGGAAAACCCGCTGGCGGCGGTGCAGATGGGCCTGATCTACGTCAACCCGGAAGGCCCCGATGGGGACCCCGATCCGCTCGCGTCGGCCAGGGACATACGCGAGACCTTCGCCCGCATGGCGATGAACGATTATGAAACGGTCGCACTGACAGCCGGCGGGCATACCTTCGGCAAGATCCACGGCGCAGGCGACGCCGCGCACGTGGGACCCGAGCCCGAAGCGGCTCCGATCGAACAGATGGGTCTCGGCTGGAAGAGCAGCTATGGAAGCGGCAAGGGCCGTGACACCATCAGCGGTGGGCTGGAAGGTTCCTGGACGCCGACTCCCACCCAGTGGGACATGAGCTACTTCGGCGTACTGTTCGGCTACGAGTGGGAACTCGCCAAGAGCCCGGCCGGTGCCTGGCAGTGGGAGCCGAAGAACCTGGCGGAGAAGGATATGGCCCCGGACGTCGAGGACCCCTCCCGGCGCGTCGGCATCATGATGAGCACGGCTGACATGGCCATGCGTGAAGATCCGGAGTACCGCAAGATCTGCAAGCACTTCCAGGAGAACCCGGAAGAGTTCGCGGACGCCTTTGCGCGCGCCTGGTTCAAGCTGACACACCGTGACATGGGGCCCAAGGCACGTTATCTCGGCCCGGAAGTGCCGGCTGAAGACCTGATCTGGCAGGACCCCGTGCCGGCCGTGGATCACGTGCTGATCGACGAGCAGGATGCTGCCGCCCTCAAGGCGCAGATCCTGGATGCCGGCCTGTCGGTATCCGAGCTGGTCGCCACCGCATGGGCTTCCGCGTCCACCTTCCGTAACTCGGACAAGCGCGGCGGCGCCAACGGGGCCCGCGTGCGCCTGGCACCGCAGAAAGACTGGGAAGCCAACGAGCCGAAGCAGCTCGCCCGCGTGCTCAGCAAGCTGGAAGGGATCCAGAAAGCCTTCAACGATGCCCAATACGGTGACAAGCGCGTGTCCCTGGCGGATCTCATCGTTCTTGGCGGTGCAGCAGCCATCGAGAAGGCCGCCCAGGGCGCCGGTCATCCGGTTGCCGTCCCCTTCGCGCCCGGCCGGACCGATGCAACCGACGAGCAGACCGATGCAGACTCGTTTGATCCGATGAAGCCGGAAGCCGATGGGTTTCGCAACTACCGCCGTGCCCGATTCACCGTCGCCGATGAAGAGATGCTGCTCGACAAGGCCCAGCTGCTGGGCCTGAGCGCACCGGAGATGACTGTGTTGGTGGGCGGCATGCGTGTACTGGGTGCCAATCACGGTAACGCAAAGCACGGTGTCTTCACGGACAAGCTCGGAACCCTGACCAACGACTTCTTCGTCAATCTGGTCGACATGGACACCGAGTGGAAACCGACCGCCGCCGATGAAGACGTCTTCGAAGGCCGTGACCGCAGCAGCGGCGAGGTGAAGTGGACCGGCACCCGTGTGGACCTGGTCTTCGGCTCCAACTCCCAGCTGCGCGCTCTGGCAGAAGCCTATGCGCAGGACGATGCGAAGACCAAGTTCGCCAATGACTTCGTGGCGGCGTGGAACAAGGTGATGAACGCGGATCGGTACGATCTCCTCTGATCGCCGACTTCTCCCGAGAAGCGTCGATGGATCGACCTCCTCCGGCGGCACAGGGATGTGCCGCCGTTGGTCATTCCCAAGCGATCGCCTTCCAGCAACGCGACATCGCACCCCAAACCCGCACGCCGACGACCCGACTCGAAGGCACGGCGCACATGGGATCAACGCGTGGTCTCCGGCGCCGATGAAGGCAAGGCAAGCGGCTGTCGAAGAAAGAGGCGTTGGATGCGGCCTATACTCGAGCGACGCCATTTGAGGCCCCCCTCAAGCGTTTTTTTGCATAGACACCCTACCTACCCCCCCTACCGGAGGTTCCGAACATGAAAGCAGCCATCGTGGTGATGTCCGACCCTGAAGCCAACAACGACGAAGCCCTGGGACGGGTGTTCAACGCCCTCGGTGTGGCCTACGACTTCAAGAATCACGGCGACGAGGTGGCCCTGGTGTTTCTCGGCGCGGGGACGCGCTGGGCTGCTCAGATCGCCAAGGAGGACCATCCGCTCAACGCGCTCTACCAGTCGGTCGAGGACAAGGTGGCCGGGGTCTCGGCAACGTGCTCGGATTTCTTCGGTGCGGCCGGCGGCGCCGAGCAGGCCGGCTTCACCATGCTGAAGGACAACGCAGCCCCCGGAACGGCGGGCCTGCCCAGCCTGCGCGCCCTCGCCGCCGATGGCTATCAGATCATGATCTTCTGAGCCGCTGAAGGAAGAGCCTTGCAGGGCCGGTCCGGGATGCGCGGGCCGCGGTGCGTCGTATCGCGGCCCGCGCGGAGCCGCGGTTCGAATACCCGATCGATTTGGTATCGCGAAGACGCAAGGGACTCGCCACCTGAACGCATGGCCGGCTGCCCGGCGCCGGCGGGAGGTTGGCGTTGAACGGTTGGCACGCCAAATGCCTGTCGCACCGCGAGACTCCCCCGATGGGGACAGCGTGCACAGGTCAGGCAAATGGCGGAACAAAATCGGTCGAATATGCTGGCTGCGCTGGTCGCGGCCCGCCAGTGCGAAGTGGCGGCCTGGAACACCTCGGCCGGGCGGTAAAGCTGGGCGGCGTCGTACGCGCGCTGATCCATGACCTGCAACGTGAGCGGAGCGCTTTCAATCTGTTCGTCGGTTCCCAGGGGCAACGCTACGCCGAGCCGTTGCAGCGCTATCGCGCCGATGCGGATCAGGCCGAGGGGGTCCTGCACATCCATCTGGCCCAGTGGCTGACCCCGGAGAGCCGCGCCCCGCAATGCAGCCGCCTGCTGGGTGCCATTGCCCTGGTGCTCGACGGACTGTCACGTCTGCCGTTACTTCGCGCGGCGATTTCCGAACAGGCCATCGGGGCGTCCACCCCTCGTCGCATCGCGGCGTTAGGAGGTGAGACGCCTTTTTTTTGTGCCTTCACGATCCATTGGTCCGGAGAACCGATCATGAGCAAGAACCATCGTCAGAACGGTATTTCGCGCCGCCGCTTCCTGGGCGGATTGGCCGCTACCGCCGGTGCCGCCATGCTGGGCGGCGGCCGGAATCGACCCCAACCGCGACATCGCCACCATCACCGTCCCCCCGGCGCAGATGGTCGCGAACATGAGGGTGGGCAGCATGGATACCTTCTGTGTCTGCCAGCCCTGGAACATGCAGCTGATCAACCAGGGCATCGGCTATACCGCGAACATCACCGGCGAGCTCTGGCACAACCATCCCGAGAAGGCCTTCGCCCTGCGCGCCGATTACGTGGATACGAACCCCAATGCCGCACTGGCCCTGACCATGGCGGTGATGGAGGCCCAGATGTTCTGCGAGGATCCGCAGAACAAGGAGGAGGTCGCGCGCATCTGCTCCCGACGTCGCTGGATCCCCGCCCCTTTCGAAGACATCATCGATCGGATGCAGGGCAATTTCGACTACGGCACCGGACGCGTGGTCGAGAATCACCCCGACCAGATGCGCTACTGGGAACACCACGCCGCCTATCCCTTCAAGAGCCACGACCTGTGGTTCATCACTGAAGACATCCGCTGGGGCTACCTGCCTCGGGACCTCGACGGCCGCGCCCTGGTCGATCGGGTCAACCGCGAGGACATCTGGCGCGCGGCCGCAGCTGTAAGCGCCGACCGAAACCCGCGGTTATTTGCCGCGGACCCGATGGAGGCAATTCTCGCCGTTGGGCCTACGTGATCGGCGCATCCAGGAAGAACGGG
>Ga0207421_10003942_pt1 | contig 17420 bp, 12 predicted proteins | sample SodLakKL_010_SED_4_FD_187542 | JGI IMG/M metagenome (GOLD analysis project Ga0207421, IMG submission 187542) | Alkaline sediment microbial communities from Lake Tanatar, Kulunda Steppe, Russia - 8KL_010_SED (SPAdes) (version 2) | ecosystem: Environmental > Aquatic > Non-marine Saline and... | reverse complement strand
CTCATAACCCGGAGGTCGCAGGTTCAAATCCTGCCCCCGCTACCACGAAAAGGCCCTTCGGGGCCTTTTCGCATTTCATGGGTGCCCTATGGGTGCCGTCGTCGCGACCTGCGGATCGCGGGTGACACTTCCCCAAGCCGGCCGAGCGCCATCAGAGCTCGAAGCCCAGCTGCTCCTCCGCTGCTATCGCTACGCCACCAGCCTCCATCGAACGCTCCCTCAGGAGCTGTTCCTGTGGCCATAGGTGCTGCCGGCAAACCTCTCTCGTCAACGAGGTCTTCAGGTACCAAGCACGGGTTTTCGGTTCCGGTACCCCCCTGGAACGCGCTCCAGAGGTGCTCACCGTTAGGAACTCGCCCGGCGAGCCGCTGATCGCCTCCCAGCGTCGTGAACGCACTGAATCACGGATATGGAGGTAGTCGGCCTCCATCTTCTCCAGTTGATCGTTGGAGGGGAGCCAAACGAAGGGTGGCCGTAGGTACCAATAGGCCGGGTCATCGTTCTGGGTCTTCTGTATCGGCACGAACAGCGTCGCCCGTAGCTTGTGGAACACGCGCGAAGTGAAGAAGTGCCGCTCGTCCGCAACCTCCACGTAACTGAGCGAGGTGACCTTCGTGCGCTCACGGGGACGCGAGAGGTGGTTGAGGGGCAAGCTCTTCACCTCGGTACCCAGCTCGGTGAGATCCGCCTCGGGAATCGAGTTGCGAGCGATGCGGAGCAGAGTCTCGACCACGTCGCCAGCCAGAGCTTTGCGGCTGGTGGGTTCCGGCGACCATGCGGTACCCAGCGCGCCACCCAACTCACGGAAGGGCACACCGACGAAGGGGTCGAGCGCCCAGCGGACTTCATCGTAACTGCGCACTCCAACCCTTCACGTACCTTGCCGAGATCTCCACGACGGGTCAGGAGCCTAGTGTCCGACGAGCTCGCAACTGAGCGCACGTGCCTGGACTGGTACCAAATCGTGACCAGGCTGGGCGAGCAACACGGACCAGCGTCACGCGAGCCACTGCCGCTCGGCAACAAGTCGGACCCTTACGACGAGCTGGTCTACATACTCCTCACCGTCATGACCCGCAGTCAGCCGCGTATCGACCGCGCCTACGAGGGACTCTGTCACCTGCGTGGGAACGCTGGATGGTCCGGGTTGCTCGCAACCGAAGAGGATGAGCTCCGGGAGGTCCTCGAGCCTCTCGGTTTCGTCAACCGCCGTCTGGATCAAATCCTAGGCACCGTTAGGGTCATCGAGGAGGAGCTCGGGGGCTCACTCGAGGCGCTCCAGGGCCTGGCTGACCACGCGGCACTCGAAGCCTTGGTATCTCTGCCGGGGGTAGGGGAGAAGACCGCGAAGTGCGTGCTCATGTACTCGCTCGGCCGTCCTGTGCTGCCCGTCGATATCCACGTCCTGCGTGTCAGTAAGCGGCTCGGCCTGATCGAAACTAGAGCGAGCTGGCGGGTTGCCGGCCAGCAGCTGGAGCGAGAGGTCCCAGACGACCTCAAGTACGCCGTGCACGTTCAGTTCGTGGTCCACGGACGAGAGGTGTGCACAGGGCCCCGACCGAGCTGCGGCAGCTGTGTGCTCGAGTTCGACTGCCCGGCAGCACACCTGGCGCCTCAACTCCGGAGCCACTACACGGGAACGTGAGTCAGCTGGCGGCACGCAGGGGTGACCGGTCTTGCACTTCGATGCGACGAGCCGCGATTGACAGACCCAACTGCTCGACTAGACCGACCACGAGAGCATTGCCCATGAGGAAGGCGCGCCGTCCGGATGCGATGCTCTCCCCGTGCGCGCCCAGAGCGGTCCAGCCGGCGGGAAAGCCGTTCAGTAGTTCCAGCTCCTCAGGAAGCAGCCGTCGGTGGCGCCCGTCGGCGGTCTCCACGACATGCTTGAAACGCGAGGGGGCTCGACCACCTTCTCCCGTTAGGATCGTGCGCGACGGCCGATCAAGAGCGTCAGGGAAGGTCATCGCGCCCTCGGCATAGTTGTAGGTGAACCCGGATGCGTGCTGCCTCGGCTCCTTCTTCGCCCCCTTGAGGTAGCGCCATGTTCCAGGCGCAGGGTCCTCGCTCTCACCTAACCGATCCTGCGCGATGAAGAACTCTGCAGGGACCTGGTTGGCAGGAGAGAGGACGTCTCCTAGGTGGCGGCTCGGGCCCTCGTAGTCGGCGCACAGGTGACCATGCCATACCCGTCCGTCACTCATGAGGCCAGCTGCGCCCCACTTGCGGTCATCGAGGTCGTTACCGAAGTTGCGTGTGATCTCATGCGGATCGGTGCCCATTGGACGGGTGAAGGTGCCCTTCGAGCGGTCCAGCCGGGCAGGCAATCGCGACGTCAGCACGCTCTCTTCGAGGACGTAGTCGACAGCTTCACGGTCGACATCGAGGGGGGATCGGGCGAGTTCTGCGTAGATGAAGGTGCGGAAGCGCCGTTGCGGGAAACCGTACTCAGCGGCGTTGATTACCCGCCACTCGACCGTGTATCCCAGCCGGTTGAAGCACGACAAGATGATGGCGAAGTCCCGACCTCTCGCCTTGGTCGGAGACTTCAGCAGCCGGTCCACGTTCTCTAGCAGGACGAACCGTGGCCTACGTTTCCGCAAGATGTCGTAGATGCGCCACCACAGGACGCCCTTCTCGCCGTTCAGGCCGCGGGACATCGAGAGTGGTTTCGCAACCGAGTAGTCCTGACAGGGGAACCCCCCGACGAGGAGGTCGAAGTCATCCGGCAATGGCTCGGACGCGGCGTTGCCCACCGCGTCGCCGAGGAGATCACGCCGAAGGACTTCGTGGATGTCCTCGTTCACGTGCCGGCCGTCCGGCCACCAGCGCTCGTAAACCGACGAGGCATGCTGGACAGTGGGTGTCGATGGCTCGTACTGGTTGCTCCAGACAACGTTCCAGTTGTTCTCGCGGTCGGCGGCTAGTGGGTGGCCCTCTAGCCCGAGCCGGAAGCCGCCGACACCCGCGAAGAGTTCCACAACGCGGCCAGGTCGGGCCGCCATGCGGTTGCGGTCGGGCACGGTGCTCCTCCTGGGCGCTCGTTGGGAAGCACAGTTCGGAAACTACCAGGCTGTGCTTCCAGCGTGACGCTAGATGCACTGTGAGACATCGACACAGGGCGGACCGGCGAGCATGTCATCGCCGTCGGCGGGAGGAGTGCTGCGCTGACGCCCAGATTGCGAGCTGGATCTGTCTCGGCCTCATCCGGAGACCATCACGAAGGAGCTGCGGGTCGCTAGATGTAGATGCCTGCAGGGTTGTTCAGTTGGTGTAGGCGTTGTCCGGGGCTCGCGCGGTCAAGGGCGTCGTGGGGTCGGTGGTGGTTGTAGTAGTGAAGGTAGGCGGCGAGGGCGTCGCGTCGGGCGGTCGAGGTAGGGCAGGTGATCCGGTAGGCCCACTCGTTGAGCAGGATCCGGATGAACCGTTCGGCTTTGCCGTTGGGGCGGGGCCGGTAGGGGCGTGTGCGACGATGTCTGAGCCCGTAGCCGGTGATCACTGACGCGAAGGTGTTGGAGACGTAGCCGGGCCCGTTGTCGGTGAGGATCTCGTGCACCGTGATCCCGCGGGCGGCGAACCAGGCCAGTGCGCGTTGGAGGAACCCGGTGACGGTGTCGCCCGTTTCGCCGTGGTCGCAGACCTCTGCGTAGGCCAGCCGGGTGGCGTCGTCGATGGCGATGTGGAGGTACTCCCAGCCGGCGTGACGGTTGCGTTGGTGACGTCGGCCGGTCGCCCGGTGGCCGGGCTCGTGGAACCGGCCGAGTTTCTTGACATCGAGGTGGAGCAGCGAGCCGGGATGGCGGCGCTGGTAACGGTTGGGCGGCTCGGGTGGGGTTGCCGGTCCCAGCCGGCCCATCCCCAGCCGGCGGCAGACCGCACCGACCGTCGAGACCGGCATGGCCAGATGCCACGACAGCTGCGGGGTGGTCCACCGCTGTTTGCGCAGCAGCTCGATCGTCTTGACGAGCTCGTCGGGGGTCGCATGCGGGAGGCGATGTGCGACCGACCGGCGATCCTCGAGCCGATCGTCACCGGCACGCCACCGTGCGAGCCATGTGAACACGCAGCGCTGTGACACGCCGGCAAGCTCCGAAGCCTCGGGCACCGACAGCTCACCAGCGTCGACTTGGGCGATGAGCTGACGGCGTCGCAGGGGCGTCCAGGGGGCGTTAGCGTGGACCTGCATCCGGATCTCCTAGGGGTGGTGGAGGTAGCACCCCCATTCCTAGCGAGGTCCGGATGCCTTCTGAACAACCCTCATAGCAGGTACAGCTAGACGTTCCCTGCGGTGCCGTCGAACAGCTGGCCACTCCCGATGGTCGGTCACATCTCTCGGAGGCTGAGCGAGGCAACGCTGCTGCTGAGGAAGCTCGGCCCTGATTTCCAGGCAGTGGACTCGCTGACCTTCGGTAGCGCCGAGGAGAAGATGAGTTCCAGACATCGCGACGGGCACGGCTCGGTGTCCCCATCTCTAGGCTGGGTCCCTTTTCCCTCCAGCGCTGATGACAACTGGAAGGCGCGTCGTGTTGGCGGAGTTCGGTACCCCGGCGCTCCGTCGCGCCGCCCTCGATGAGAATGGTGAGCGAGGTGCTCTCCATACGGTCGCGCGGCTCGCTCGAGCGTTCGACGACCTCGATGCGGAGCTGCGCGAGCAACTCCTGGCGAGGCCGACCACCGGGCCTTCGTTTTCTGACACGCGCGTCGGTGCACTAGAGCCGTTGCTGGACCACCTCCGAGGTGATCAGGCCTTCGTGATCGAGCTCGAGGAGCACACGGCCCTGATGGCTCCTTTGTTCGACCCGAGGGTTTTCGATGCGACGGTGGCGGCCGTGTTCCCGGGGCTGCTCGTATGCTCCCCGGAGTCCCGGGCGCTGTTCTACGCGGTGCTGCAGCAGCTCCTACCACACACACGTCCTTGGCTCGCGGGATGGGCAGCACCCATGCTCCTGATCCCGTTACTCGAGGGGGCCTACCACGGCAGGGTGGACGGCTGGCCTCGTAATCGCTTCCGTCGGCACATACAGCACACGGATAGCTCGGAGATCCCCTTCTCCGACCCACTGAGGGTCCTCGCCTTGGTGGAGTCCAAGGGTGTCGTAGGTCCGCGTACGCGCCGACCAGCCGGCGAACCAACGCTAACCGGCGCTCCTCGTGACCCGACCCGGGGGGCTCAGCCGCGCAGGCAACGCCCTGCCCTCCCCGTCACCAGGCAGGAGACCCTGCGCGAAGAGACGCCATCACGACCCGATGGGACCGAGCCTGACCGCTCCGGAACGGCACCGACGACCGACGACGTCGCCCGTATCCTCGGCATCTGAACCGATGGGTGTCGCCGGGCTGAAGCTCGTCTCTCCAGACTGCTCCGGACCCTCGTTGCCAGTGGCAGTGGCGACGCCGTACTGGCCCGGAAGGACGGAGGTCCCCTTGCCGGGGCCCGGTGGGGCGGTGCGGTCGACGCGATACTGTCTTCGGCCGGGCAGACCGGGGATACCAGTGGAGTTCCAGCACGAGCGGCTACTCGATGGACGACCAGCACAAGGAATCCCTCGCGAGGGGGCGTAGGGAGGGGCACATCGTGCGCTCATACCTGAGAGCGCTCGAGGCGGGCAGCAAGTCGGCTGAGGGAAGCGATCCTGAGTGGCTCGCGCTCGAGCGCCGCCGCATCGAGACGCGGCTCGCCGGCGGGGTCGATCCGCTCGAACGGCTCGAGCTCATCCAGAAGAGGACCGAGATCGAGCGTCAGCTCGCAGGTCCCCAACCCGGTACATCGTTCGAGGAACTGGAGCAGGGTTTCGTCGCCGTCATCGCGGGCTACGCGACGCGCAGGGGCGTCTCCTATTGGGCTCTGCGCGAGGTGGGCGTTCCGGGTGACGTCCTCGAACGAGCGGGTGTCCAGCCGGACCGCGACCATCCCGCGGTCCGGCTCGCGGCCCAGCGCGGGGAAGCCGAGCCAGCGATGCCGTGGGAACGGGCAGCGTCCGAGCCGTGGGGAGGAACCCGGTCTCCAGAGCGCACGGCCGCCGAACGACTGACAGGGATGCTCAGTGACCTGCTGGGCGACGAGACACCGAGCGAGTAGCGGATCCGTCCGGAGGGCTTGCCCGGCCGGCACGCAGCTCGCCCGGTCACCGCGAGAGCGCCGCCAGGTAGCCGATACCTGGGTCTGCGACCAGCGTGCGGTCGAGGAAGCGGTTGAACTCCTCGCAGGAGGTCTCGGGCAGGATCGCGCAGTCGTGGCAGGCGGCCAGGTTGCAGGAATCGGGACCCTGCCCGCCTGACTCACCGAGCTCGTGGCAGATGGGATCGGAGGAACACCAGCCAGCTCGCTCCACGGCGCGCTTGAGCAGCGCCTCGAGGTGACCGGCCCTCCCCAGGCGGACGAGGCCTCCGAGGGTCCCCTCCGCGTCACCTGCCGCGGTGTAGACCAGGAGGCCGGCCATGTCCCGCGCCTCCGAGACGTAGAGCCGTTCGCCGAGCGAGGCTGCGGAGTAGCCGGCGTGGAAGGCGAGCTCGCTGATGAGCAGGTGCGAGACGGTGTGCAGGAGCACGGTCCGGGCTGAGATACCACGCGTTGGCGCTCCCCGTGCCGCGGCCGCCAGGTCGTGGCGGCGCTGGAGACGAGCTGCCCGATCGCGGACCTCCGGTCGCTGCTCCCACTCCCGAAGCGGCTCCAGCCGCAGCCGCAGCAGGATGCCCTCGCCGTAGGTGACCGATGCTGGCAACCAACGTTCGTCCCGGTCCGGCGGGTGCCGCCAGAGCATCCGCGTCCTGCGCTCCAGCTCGTCCGCACCGCCTCCTTGACCGCTCCTCAGGCGCTCGAAACCCGTGAAGGCCCGCGTGACCCGGAGCCGCTCGACGAGGCTCACCGGCTCGAAAGCGTCCGCGAACCACGGCTCGTAGGCACCGGTGACCTGCATCCTGACCGTGAGCTGGGTGTCGGTCCGTGGAGCGCTCATGGCGTCGTGCTCGAGCTGACGGAAGGACTCCTCCGTGCCGTCGTCGTTGGCCGGCTGCGCCGGCTCGTCGTCGGACATCAAGCCGTCGAGCGCATCGTCGGTCACGCCATCCGGGACCAGCCCTTGGAACTTGGCTCGCAGCTGAGCTGCGCTGGGCTCGACGCCCGCTTCACGCAGGATGCGGATCCAGGTCGAGACCGGCGGAGCGTCGAGCTGCGCGACGACGTCGGGCGGTACGCCCGTCTGCTCGCGGGGCACGTAGACCGACGTGACCGTGCTCGCGAAGTAGGTGTTCGACGCCGATCGCAGCCCACCGCGTAGCGGCAGGTCGCACCCTTCCGCGTCGCGTCGACCGAGCCACGGCCGGGACCCGGAGCAGCGCAGCGTGGCGGCATCGCCTTCCCCCCGAGCCAGCTGATGGCTGAGCACGGTGCGGTCATCGCCGATGGCCTCCGTCACGCCGGCGAGGTTCCTCCGACGTCCGCATCCGCACTCCACGAAGACGCTGACGAGGCTCGAGCCGCTCGTGCCGTAGAGCTTGATCGGCCCCGGGCAGATCGGTTCGAGCGTTCGATGGACCCACTCGCTGAACGGGAAGTCCCGGACGTGGCCACCGGCGCACATCGCCAGGAACTGGACCTGGGTCAACGAGCTGCGCTGGCCGTCCCGCTGGCAGGGTGGACAGCTCAGCCGGCCGCGCTCGGTCGCAGCGACGCGGGTCAGCCGGTTGCAGCGCTGGCAGACGTGCATCTCCGGGAAACGGACGGCGGGGATGGTCATCCCGACGTTCGCCACGTCGCCCTCCGACCCGCCTCCACGGCGGTGGTCCGGCGGCAACCGGAGGTGGTCGAGCCCGAGGCGGCGCTCCAGCCGCCACTCCTCCACGATGAACTCATCGAGGTCCACCAACCGACCGGGAGGGTCGTACCAGTGGTCCAGCCCGGCGACCATCAGCGATGCGCCGTCCGAGAACGTCGTCATCGCTCCCACGCCGAAGGGTGCGATCAGCTGCGCTCTCCTGAGCGGGTACCTAGCCATGCGCGCCCTCTCCACGGTCCGTGTCCGGGCTACCGCTGTAGGCGAGGGTCACCCGCAGCTCGCACTCGGCATCGACGTTGCGCATCGACATCGGGGCTGCCCAGTTGTGGCCCTCGTGGAGGGCCGAAGCGACGTCACCGAGCGGGACCAGCAGACCATCGTCCCCGGACAGCTCCCGCTGCCAACGCAGGCGCGACCAGTCCCGCCACTGCCTGACCCGACGTTCCAACGCGTCCTCCAGGGTGCCCGCCTCGAGCGGATCGACGATGCGGACGCGCTCGCGCATGAGATCGGCGAACCGGTCGATCAGCTCCGGCGGGACGCCGGATGGCCCGTGGACCTCGTCGAGATCGACCAGCTGACGCACGAACGCGACGAGCGCGCCGTGCAACCCGCGGTCCACCGCGGACGGCGAGAACGGGGTGACCGAGGTCGGCTCGACCTGCGCGTACAGCCGCTCGTGGTAGCTGCGGAACCGCTCGTAGTGCGAACGGTCTCGTGGCCTGCCGGGGTTCAGCAGCGTGACGATCAGGCCGGGTCGCTCCCACCAACGACGCCCGACGCGTCCGGTCACCTGGATGTACTGGGACGTTGTCTTGGGCTGGCCGACGATTACCATCAGCGAGAGCCGGTCGATGTCGATGCCGACCTCGATGATGTTGGAGGCGAGGCACACATCGACCGCTTCCTTCGCGGACGCCGGTGTCTCGAGCGCAGCGATGGCGCGCGGTACCTCGTCGTTGCGCAGGCGGCTCGTCAGCTCGATGACCCGTCGGATGCGGCGGCGCTCCGACCGGTCGAGACCCTCGCGGCTCTCCAGCGCGCGTAGCTGCATCGGCACGCTCGACTGGAGCAGCGACAGCGACGTGCCCAGCTCGCGGAGCGTGTTGAAGAACACCAGCTGGGTCCACCACGGGTCCCGGACCTCCGCGGGCATGCCCTGCCCGCTCTGCAGGAGCGCCGCCATGACGGCGACCTGCGTCTCGATGAGCGAGCTGTGGTTGCCCGCATGCACGCCGACGAAGCGCCGCCCCGGCAGCACCCGGCCCTCGTCGTCGGTGGCGTACCTCGCGAAGAACGAGTCCTCGGCGCTCAGCCCGTGCGGGGGGAACAGCAGCGCCTCCTCGCGCGCGAAGAGGGACCGGACCTGGGAGCGGAACCCTCGGATCGTCGCGGTCGAGGTGACGATCTTCGGTGACGTGGATGGTCGCTGACGCTCGTCGGTGCAGAGCGCCTCGATGACCGACTCGTACAGGCCGACCATCGAGCCGAGCGGCCCGGAGATGAGGTGGAGCTCGTCCTGGATGATCAGGTTCGGCGGCGACCAGCGACGCGAGCCGGATCGGTCGAGACCGAAGATGGCCCGTGCGTCGTCCCGCCAGGTCAGCATCGCGAACTTGTCCACGGTGCCGATGATCAGCGACGGTCGCTCGGCGTAGATGTCGTCGTCGACGACCTGCATCGGCAGGCCCTCCCGGAACGGGCAGGACCCGTCCGGGCAGCTCAAGCGGACGGACCCTCCTCGCTCCTCGAGGCCGACGACCACGGACTTGCGAGCCTTGCCGGCGGCGACGGGCCCGATCTCGGCAGCGCACCAGGGGCAACGATCGACGAGGAAGGGGTCCTCGGCGCCGGCTGGGTCGCGCTGGAGGCGTCGGAGGGCGGTCAGCGCCTGCTTGCGGGTGTTCGGGGTAGTGGAGCGGCCGAGCCAGATGCCGATCGAGATCGACGCGTCACCGAGCTCACGGACGTGGCGACGCCGTAGGTCCTCGAGAGCGCAGACCAGGCGGCTGGCCCGCAGGAACTGCTGGGCGGTGAGGAGGCGGAGCGTGTAGCGCATCAGCACGTCGACGCCGGCGTCGCCGGGAGCGCGCAGCCGGCGGAGCAGGATCGAGTAGGCGGCGAGACCCAGGTAGGCCTCGGTCTTACCGCCGCCGGTCGGGAAGAAGATCAGCTCGACGGTCTCCCGGTCGGCGTCCGAGGGATCGGTCGTGGAAGGGAGGCAGGCGAGGATGAACGCGAGCTGGAACGGTCGCCAGCTCCCGCGCCCGTTGGGTGTCCCGCGTTCGTCGACCAACGGCGCCGGTCCGACGAGCCGCACCTGACCTTGCCGATCGACCCGCTCGACGCGCCGGATCGGCAGCTCGGATCGCAGCTGCTGGGAGAGGATCGCACGGTTCATCAGCTCGAACGCGCGGCTCGCACGATGATCGCTCCGGAGCAGCTCGATACCTCGCCGCATCCGATCCGCGGCCTGCTGGCAAGCTCCGAGGTGATGCTCGGCCGTCGGCGTGAGCTCTTCCGGCACGTCGCGCAGCTCGGAACGCCGACGGTCGATCCATGCCTGGTAGGCGTCCACCAGGCCGCGGAGCTCCGCGTCGACGTCGGCGCCCGTCATCAGGCCCGCGAGGGGTGCCATGTCGACCCTGAGAGGGCGTCCGGAAGCGTCGAGGATGTCCGGTGTGATGCTCGGCACCTCGACGGTAGGGAACGGCTCGGCTCGAACGGTGGCGACGAGACCGTCCTCGGGCCCCTCCCAGGTCGCGCTGCACCCGTGGCCGACCGCGTAGGTCGTCGCTGACCGGTAGAGCAGGACGAGGGAGCGCTCCTCGTCATCGAGCTCCTCCAGAGGCGGACCGGGGTAAGGACCGACTCCGGCGACGCGGCGACCAGCCTCGTCGAGCGTCGTCACCGCCAGCTGGCACTGGAACAGGGCACGTTCGTCCGGTGAACCTCCACCGTCCACGGAGGAACGGTTGACCAGGGCCGCGGTGACGAGCTGGGAGCCGTCGGCGCGCGCATCGCGCATGGTGATCTCGAGCGCCGCCACGATGCCCTCGGGTCCGTCGGTCGCATCAGGTGTCAAGCGGACGGACGACCGGCCGGCGGCTAGGCGCCCCGGGTCGACCTCGGCGCGGACGGACCATGGCCGACGGACGTAGACCCTCCGCGTCTCCGGACCCGGACCCTCCGGCTCCTCGATGTGGACCGATCTGGCCACGTAGGCGCCGCCGTGGCCTTCGATGCGCAGACGCGTTCCGGCGCCGGGGTGAAGCAGGAAGGACAGCGCCATCGCGGAGGGGCGTCGCTCGTTGACCGCGCTGAGGTCGTGGTCGTCGCCGGCGTCGTCGGCACCCGACCGCTCGCCGAGCTTCCCGAACGCCTCGGCTCCATCGGCGCCTTCCTCGTGCTGCTGGAGGGTGGCCTGCAGCGCAGCGTCGAGCTCGTCGTCCGTGGCGTCGTCCGTCGACGCATCGGACCTGCCGCCAGCGGCGAACAGGACCCCGACGCCGTAGCGCTTCAGGGGCCGCGTCCACGCGAGGACCTCCTCGCCGGTGCGCGCGTCGACGAACGGGCCGTAGCTGTCGCGCTTGGTCGGGAACGAGCTATCCAGGTCCCGTTCCGGTCCCGCTGGTGCTGGCCCCACGAGCTCGCGCTCCAGCCACCGCAGCGACTCCTCGCGTCCAACCGCCGGATCGACCATCTCGTCCCCTTCAGCTCACGAGGAGCCGGACCAGCTCATCGCGCGAACGTTCGTCCACGATCAGGTGGAGCCGGTGCAGCGCGCGCGTCATCCCAACGTACGACAGCCTCCGGTCGGCCTCGTCGAACCCGGTGATGTCGGTGAGCACCACCGCGGCTGCCTCGAGGCCCTTGAACTCGTGGATCGTGCCGTAGCTGATGCGTGCCGCACCTCGCCGGTCGCCGATCGGGGCCAACCGGGAGCGCCACGGGTCGTCGAGGACCGCGGTCGCCAGACCGTCGCGCATCGGGCTCAGGATCGCGACGTCCGACCCGCTGAACCCGTCACGTTGGAGCTCCTCCAGCACCCCGATGAGCACGTCCACCGAGCGCTCGGAAGGACGGATCACCGTCGTGCGAGGTTCCCTGCCGTCGTCGGGCCGGAGCACGCGGGTGTACCCGCGCTGCAGGTCACCGAGCAGCTCCGCGTACGCCGCGATGCGGGGGGTGTTCCGGCAGTTCGCCGTCAGGCCGAACCGGGCGAACCCACCGCCGGTCCGCGCGGCGAGCAACCCGGCGAACCCCTCCGCGTCGCCGTCGTAGATGGCCTGGTTCGCGAGGTCACCGAACGCGAACCACCTACCTGATGCGAGACCTCCGACCACCTCGAGGTCCAGGACGTCGATGTAGGTGTCTCGAGCGAGGTCCTGCGCCTCGTCCATGACGAGCACATCGTACGGTGGCGTGTCGCGCTCCAGCGCTGCTCCGAGCGCTGCCTCCGGGAGATCATCGGTCCAGTAGCGCGGGCCCGCACCGCTCGGTCGCCGCTGCTGCCCGGATAGCTCCAGCAGGTGCGAGTGGAGGGTCCTCGCAGTGATGCCCGGCTGCTCGGCAGTCTCGTCACGGAGGCGGGCGGCGAGGTGCCGGTTGAAGCACAGGAGGAGGACGCGGTCACCGCGCTCCGCGGCTCGGCGCGCCGACTCGACCGCGAGGACGGTCTTGCCCGTTCCGGCCGGGCCGTCGAAGAGGACGCGAGGGTTCTCCTCGACCTGGTCCAGGGCTGCTGCCTGCTCGTTCGTGTACCGCAGCACCTCCTCCTGGAGCCGGCGTCGTCGGGAGCGAGGCGTCTCGTGCACCTCGAAGTCCCCCCGAAGCGCTGCGACCAACGCTTCGACGGTCGCGTCGGTTGGCTCCGGACTGCCGCCATCGAACCAGCTGGTCGAGCCACGGAGGTGCTCGCGCGCGCCGCGGAGGACGCCGACGATGGCGTCGCCGATGGACCTGGCCGCCAGCACCTGCCGGTCGATCACCTGCCAGTCGTGCCACTCGGGGGAGCGGTCATCGAAGGTCACGAACGGGAAGGCGACCGCGCTCCAGAACGGCACGGAGCGAGCGGACTCGACCCGCTTCATGGCCTCGGAACGGATGCTGTGCGTCGCGTCCGCAGCCTGCTTGAACGGACCACGGACCTCGCCCTTGGTGTCGTTCCCGAGGTACCAGACGCCATCCTTGCGACGCACGCGCTGGTGGCCCTTGACCTCCAGCGCCACGACCCCGAGGCCAGGGACGAGGACGAGGAAGTCGATCTCGCCAGCGACCTGAGAGACGTGCTCGCTGAGGTCCAGGCTGTGGAGCACGGTCCAGCCCTCGGTGACGGGATCGTCACGGAGCTGCTGGAACAGCTGCACCTCGCCGGGGCTCCGGGTGTCATCGGAGCAGATGGGTGGGATCATCCGTGCCAGGATCCTCACCTCCCCCGCGGCGGCAGACGGTAGCGACGAACACGGTGGCCTGCCGCTCCTCACCGGTCGACTACCTTGGCGAAACTACACGCGCCGTCGAGCGGTTCGGGAGGCAGGGTGGCGGGACCACCAACGGAAGCCGTACCGGCGTGCTTCGTGGGGAGCTCCGTCGAGGGGGCCACCGAGGTCTACCTCCCGGTCGGTCGTGGTTGCCGGAACGTCCGGGCGCTCCTGCTCGCTCCCGATGACGAGGCCGCGTTCGCGTGGGCCGCCGGCGTCGACGTCCGTGCCTCCGTCGCTCTCGTTATCGTCCCGGGCCGACCTGCCGCCAGCGCCTGGCGCGCGGTCCAACGCGGGTCGCTCAGCGCGTACCCGAGGCCGGATCGCGGGACGCGCGCTTGCCGCGACGGCTACGACCGGCTGCTCGAGCTGGAGGCGGACGGGCGGCTGCACGTCCGGGTGATCGAACCGACCGACGCCAGGCTCGCGGGGAGGTCGACCGATCGCTTGGCGTACCGCTACGACGATGATCCGTCGTGCCTGATCGTCCGGGAGCGCGGGTCGGTCGGCCAGCCGGATCATGGGCACCGGATCGAACGGCTCGAGGTTCGGTGGGGCGACGATGGCTCCGGGACGTTCGGCACCGATGGATGGTGGGAACTCGAGGAGCTGTTCCCGCCGTCCGGCGCCGGAGCCGCCGAGGCCGGGAGCACCTACAGGGCTGGACCACCGGTCCGGCGGCTCCGCCCCTACCAGGAGGATGCGGTCCGCTCCTGGGTGGCAGCTGGCGGCCGCGGCATCATGGCGCTCGCCACCGGGACCGGGAAGACCTTCACGGCGGTCGCAGCTGTCGAGCAGGCGCTCCGCGGCCGCGAACGAGGGCTGGTCGTCGCCGTCCTGGCTCCGCAGGTCCACCTCGTCGACCAGTGGACCCGCGAGCTGCGCTGGCTGCCAGGCAGGACCACCGCGTGCCACACCTCGACGGAGCGTTGGCGCGGGGCAGCGGAGACCGATGTCGCGCTCGTTCGAGCGGGCCAGCGGCAGCTCGCGGTCCTCGCGGCCACCCACGACACGGCAGCGCTCCCGGCGTTCCGGAGCCTGTTGGCGAGCGTGCCGGCGGAGCAGCTGATGCTGGTCGTGGACGAGGCGCACCACTTCACGAGCCGGGGCACGTCGGGGCTCCCCGACCACCCGACGCTCCGGCTCGGTCTCACGGCGACGCCGCCGGGGCCGGCGACCGAGGGCGGTCAGGCCCTGCTCGCGCACCTCGGGCCCATCGTGGCCGACTACGGCATCAGCGATGCCATCCGCGACGGTCACCTGTGTCCGTACCGGTACCGGACCCACCCGGTGGCGCTCACCGCGGACGAGCTCGGTCGCTTCCGGGAGGTCTCCCAGGAGCTCGGGCGGATGCTCGCTCGATCCGCTCGGGAGCGTGACCGCGGGCGGCTCGAGGAGCTGCTCAAGGCTCGGAGCACCATCGTCGATGAGGCGACGGGGAAGCTCGACAAGCTGGGGCGGCTCCTGGACCGACGCTCACCGGATAGGACGATCGTGTACTGCTCTGGGAGGCCACAGCTCGAGGCCGTGCTCTCCCTCTGCTGGGACCGCGGCATCGGGGCGCATCCCTTCACCGGCGAGGAGCCGGCTGGGCAACGGCGGTCGATCCTCGACCGCTTCGCCGCCGGTCGCATACCCGCGCTCATCGCGATCCGCTGCCTCGACGAGGGCGTCGACGTGCCGGCAGCACGCGAGGCGTACCTCCTGCGCAGCAGCACCAACCCGGCGCAGGCCGTCCAACGTCGCGGCCGGCTGCTCCGCCCGCACCCCGGGAAGGAGCTGGCGACCATCCACGATCTGGTGATCTCGACGACGGATCCTGAGCTGCGCGAGCTCGAGTCGCAGCGGGTGCGTACGTTCGCCCGGGACGCCGTCGATGGCGACCGAGCACTGGAGTTCGACGCCACCCAGGAGGTCACAGAGGGATGAAGCTCCGTGAACTGCTCGAGGAGGTGCTCGAGGCGCAGGAGGACGCCGTCAAGCAGGTGCTGCACGACGTCCTCCTGGCCGAGCAGCAGCGGATCGACATGGAGCGGCCGCGGGGCATCATCCGCGACGTCGAGAAGGCCATCGACGACCAGGCTCGCCGGGAGGAGGCCTCGCGATGATCCTGACCCGGCTCCGGATGCGCAACTTCCGGCAGTACCGGGGTGACCACGACCTGCGGTTCGCCGATACACCGGAGCGGAACGTCACGGTCGTGACCGCTCCGAACGGTGCGGGCAAGACCGGCCTGTTCATCGCCCTCAACTGGTGCCTGTACGGCGACGCAGGAGGTGACCGGGGAGAGCTGCTCCACAAGGGGGAGCTCGAACGACCGGAGGGGTACGTCGAGGTCCACTTCCGCCACGACGGTCGCCAGTACATCGCGCGACGGGACCTCGTCGTGAAGGGCGACAGTGAGGTCGAAGGTGAGCTCCAGCTCGATGCGCTGGAACCCGGCGGCAAGGTGCGCAGCATGCCGGACCCGAGCGGCCGGCTGAACGGCATCCTCCCATCCGACGCCCGCCGGTACTTCTTCTTCGACGGTGAACGCATCGACGAGATGTCCCGCCCGGGCCACGAGGACGAGGTCAACGATGCCGTCCGCAGCGTCCTGAAGCTGCGGGTGCTGGAGCGCGCGGTCGAGCACCTGCGGCAGGTGGAGCGCAAGCTCGCGAAGGAGGCACGCCAGCACGCCGCGGTGTCCGAGAACGCCTCGGCGTTGATGGAGCGAACCGAGCTGATCAACGACCGGATCGAGGAGCTCCGCGGGCAGAAGCAAGCCACGCAGCATCGGATCCGGCAGGCCAGGGAGGAGCTCGACGAGGTTCGCTCACGCATCCAAGCGCAGGAGGAGGTCCGCGAGGTCGCGCGGCGCGAGCAGCTGCTCGAGCAGGAGCTGGTACGGCTGGAGCAGGAGCGCGATGGCATCCTCGATGACCTCGCTCGGGAGCTGCCTCGTGCCGGTGTCGCGCTGGCGGCCGGGGCCCTGCGTGGAGCGAACCTGATCCTCGACGAGAAGCGCTCCCGAGGGGAGATCCCCTCCACCATCCGCCAGCACCTGATCGACGACCTCATCGAGGCTGGCCGCTGCATCTGTGACCGCGAGCTGGACCCGCCAGCGGTCGATGCGCTACGCCGGCGACGCACGGACGCTGTCAGCGATGAGCTGGAGGAGGCGGTCCAGCTCGCCACCGGCCGCATCAAGTCGCTGGGTGAGTCCCGGCTGGAGGAGCTCGACGAGCTCCAACGCCTCCTGCAGCGTCGCTCGGGACTGGTCGACGAGGAGGAGGACGTACGCCGGGGCCTCAGCGAGCTGCGGGAGCGCCTTCGGAGCGACTTCTCCGGGGACATCACCGAGCTGGAGGCCCACCGCACGCGGCTGGAGGACGACCTCGGCGAGCTCCACTACGCGTCGGGACGTTTCGACTCCGACATCGCGGCGGCCGTGGACGAGCGTGACGAGGCCAAGGTGGCGCTGCAGAAGCTCGAGACGACGGATCGCGACGCACGTCGGTTGACCCGGAAGTTCTCGCTCGCCCGTGACGCCGCGAACGCCGCGGAGGAGCTGCTCGAGCGCTTCAGCGCCCACGCCCGCGCCGAGATCGAGCGGGAGACCGACCGCATCTTCAAGTCCCTCGTCTGGAAGCGTGGGCACTTCGACCGCGTCGAGATCTCCGAGGAGTACGCGCTCGACGTCATCGATCGCTTCGGTCGATCAGCGCTGAAGGAGCTTTCCGCGGGGGAGCGTCAGGTGCTGAGCCTCGCGCTGATCGTCGCGATCGGGGAGGTAGCCGACCACGAAGCACCCTTGGTGATCGACACCCCTTTCGGGCGGATCAGCAAGGACGTCCAGTCGCACCTCACCGAGCGCCTGCCCGGCGCGGCCGGCCAGCTCGTCCTGCTCGTGACCGATCACGAGCTCGACGACGCGGCTCGGCGACAGCTCGATCAGCAGGTCGGGGCCGACTACGCCCTGGAGTTCGATGAGTCCCTCAGCATCACGACCATCGTGGAGATCTGAGATGAACGATCGCGCGGCGAGGGATCGCTTCTACGTGCAGAAGGACCGTCACCAGCTGTTCCAGCGTCTGTCCGACAAGGAGGTCGGCGTCTTCGAGCACCTCAAGGACGTCTTCGTGTTCGCCGCAGCGCTCGGGTACCGGCACGAGCGGCG
>Ga0207421_10003940_pt1 | contig 17430 bp, 12 predicted proteins | sample SodLakKL_010_SED_4_FD_187542 | JGI IMG/M metagenome (GOLD analysis project Ga0207421, IMG submission 187542) | Alkaline sediment microbial communities from Lake Tanatar, Kulunda Steppe, Russia - 8KL_010_SED (SPAdes) (version 2) | ecosystem: Environmental > Aquatic > Non-marine Saline and... | reverse complement strand
GCTGGTGGCTGGCATGGCCGCCTTCCTGCACGAGCACCCCGGCTTCGTGCCCGGCAACTACGCACGGCGCAGCGAGGTGCCGGCGCTGGTCAACCGAGCAGCGCCGCTGATCGCCGCCGGTGCCGCTGCTCTTGATCATGACGCCGATACCCGCTCCCTTGTGGGGCTGCTCCACCGTCTGCCCAGGCCCGTGCCGCGCCCCGAGCCGGTCAACGCCGCCGGCGCCGCCGCACCGCAGGAGAACACCCTCGTCGCCGCCCGCCATCAAGCACTGAAGGAGGATGTGGAGCGCTTCTACCTTTCGGTGGTGGATGGCGACGGTGAGCCGTTAAGCGCGCTTGAATACCTGCAGGAGAGCGAGTTCGAGTGGGGCGAGGAGATCTGGCTATTCCAGGTGATCGCCGAGCACCAGGGCCTGCCGCGGGGCGAACAGCGCGCCTTTCGACTGCATCAGCAGGAGACCCAGGCCAGCCCGTTCAACCACCTGCGGCTGATTCACGATGTCATCCTTCAACTTTCGTAGGCGTCTTGTGACAGCCCGAATGTCACCAAAGCAGTCAACTCTGTTGGGAGAGCAACTCACGACTGATCGTGCTGCTGTGAATGCTCAGCTCCCGGGCGATCTGCCGCTGGCTCACGCTTAGGTCATGGCGGGCATGGATCTGGACGCCACGCATGACTCGCTACCGACTGGTGGCTAGTCTTGGCCGGGTGAAACTCTCACCCACTGGGTTTCAATTCCCCTTTTCCAAGACACTTGAGCGGTAGGTTTTCCGGGTGACAAGGCTTCGCCTAGCGCACTGCTGCGGTTGTTCTATGATTCCAGGCATTAAAGTGGTTAAACCTTTAGTGCCAGTTTTATAATTACTTAGTCATGAGCACCTTGGCTCTAAAGCGCCTGTATTTTTTATACAGTTATTAACAGTATTGTTGCTCGCACGTTGTGCGCGATGCTTGGTTTTGAGGCCCTCGCTTATGCCTCGGGCCGATAGCGCGGACCGAGTCTCATTTTTCCACCACGACTTTATTAACTAAGCACTCTATTCCTAGTGGTACGTCTTGGTATTTAACTAACCAGGGTACATCAACGACCACCGAAGGATGCTCCTTGACAGAGAAGGGCTTCTCGCCCCCTCCGCGTGCCGGATATTGCCCTTGGTCACTTCCTGGCCTGCCTGGTTGGTCATAAATACCTGATTTTAAAGTTTTATTTCTGATTTGCCGACATTTCTTGCTCATGGCCAGGCTTTCCTTGCAGGAATGATCGGAGCTTAGTTAGAGAGCCGCTCCAGGAAGGGGCAGATGTTGCACTTAGTCATTAATACCACCCATCTAACATTAAATATTTAAACCGTTAGTGCCAGTTTTATCATGGCTTTATTATGACCAGCTTCACTCTTTAAGTGCCTGTATTTTTTTCACACAGTTATTAACATTACTGTTACTCGCACGCTGCGAGCGATGTTTGGCTCTGGGGCCCACGCCGATACCCCGGGGCGGTAGCGTGGTCCGAGTCTCGTTGTTTCACCAAAGCTATATTACCAAATTAGCCTTTTCTTTGTATTCCATCTTGGTATTTTCCTGGCCAAGTTGCATCAACGTCCACCGAAGGATGCTCCGTGACAGAGAAGCGCTCCTCGCCAACCTCCGCTGTGCCGGATATCGACCTTGGTCACTTCTTCGGCTGTCTGGTTGATCATAAGTGGCTGATTGTAACGTTTATGTTGCTGTTCGGCATCGGCGGATACCTGTATGCCGGGTCGCAGCCCCGTATCTACAGTGCCGATTCGCTTGTTCAGGTGGAAAGCGCGAACGGCTCGCTGATAAACCTACCTGGGATGTCGGGTCAGGTCAGCGTCGAGAAGAACCGCACCCTGACGGAAATTGGCATCCTGCAATCCAGGATGGTGTTGGGTGAGGCTGTCGACCGAGAAAATCTGACCATTCGTGTCATACCCAAGCGATTACCATTCCTCGGTAACTTCCTGGTCAACCGGGGGGTGTCCGTGCCGTCATTCATGCGTGACAGGCCCTATGTCTGGGCCAACGAGTTTGCTGATGTGTCGCGCTTCGAGGTGCCTGAAGGGGCGAATCCAGGTCTCTATATCTTGCGCTCGTCGGGTGATGGCGGTTACGCCTTGCTACAGGGGGAGCGGGTTCTGCTGACCGGTCAGGCCGGCCAAACAGTGCACAGCGACGATGGGCATCGGCTTTTTGTGCAGCGACTCGAGGCGCATGCAGGCGCCGAGTTCCTGCTCTACCGGAGCACTCGGTTGAGTGCGATAAATGCTCTCCAGTCGAGTTTGCGTAGCCACCAGGCCCAGGGCGAGTGGCTGGTGAACCTTCGCCTGGTCGGTCAGGACAAGGCCCGGATCGAGAATACACTCAACACTATCATGCAGGTTTTCCTGGCCCAGAATATCGAGCGACATTCCGCTGAGGCGGACCGCCAACTGGAGTTTCTCGAGGAGCAGATTCCCCAGGTTGGCGATCGTCTTTCTGCTTCCGAAACCAACCTGAATAACTATCGCGCCCAGCACGATTCTGTTGACCTGGACTTCCAGACCGAAACCATGCTGAACCAGCTGGTATCGTTCGAGAACCAGTTGTCGGATATCGAGTTCCAGCGGGTCGAGCTTGAGCGACGGTTCACCAGCAGCCACCCCACCTACCAGGCTCTGATAGCCAAACGGCAACAACTACAGGCCAACAAGGCAGAACTGGAAAGCCGCATCATGGATCTGCCCGAGACGCAGCAGGAAATTCTCAGTCTTGAGCGGGCGGCCCGCGTCAATCAGGAGATCTATATCCAACTGCTCAACAAGCAGCAGGAAATGCGTCTGGTCCAGGCCGGTACCATCGGCAATGTCAGGATACTCGACACGGCGGTGGTACAGCCTTGGCCTATCCAGCCGCGTTCAGATCGTATCATGCTGGTCAGCTTGCTCTTGGGCCTGATTGCTGCCATAGCCGTTGTCATGATTCGCTACCTTCTCAACCGTGGTATCGAATTGCCTAAGCAGATCGAGGAACTCGGTCTGCCAGTGTATGCCACCGTCCCCCTCTCCGCGGAGCAAATAAAGCACTCCGGAGGGGGCAAGGCTGGGCTGCAACGTCGCAAGCGTGCTGGCCTGCGCGACCTGCTGGCGCTGAGAAATCCGACCGCTCTCTCTATCGAGGCACTGCGTAGTCTAAGAACCAGCTTGCACTTTGCCATGCTGGAGGCCGGTGATAATCGGCTCATGCTCACGAGCTCCTCGTCAGCGGTAGGCAAGAGCTTCATCAGCGCTAACTTGGCGGCAGTCTGTGCCGAGGCTGGCCAGAAGGTACTGGTGATCGATGGGGACATGCGCAAAGGCCATCTTCATCATGCATTTCATGGTGACGGTGAAGGAGGGCTCGCTGAATTGCTCAGTGGTCAACTGACATTGGACGAGGCTATCCGCAGCACAGGGGTGGTGGGGTTGGATTACATCGCACGTGGCACCTCTCCGACCAAGCCTTCCGAGTTACTCATGCAGGCCTGCTTTTCTCGTGTGATTGCTGACGTATCGTCACGCTATGAGTTAGTGATCATCGATACCCCGCCAGTATTGGCAGTGACCGATGCTGCCATCATCGGCAAGCAGGTCGGCACCAGCCTGCTGGTGGTCCGTTTTGGGGTAACCCCGCCAGGTGAGATAGAGGCGACGGTGAAGAAGCTGGAAAACAGCGGCATTTTACTCAAGGGTGCCATTCTCAATGCGATACGCCGAAAAATGTCCACTAAATACAGTTATTACACTTATGCTTATAAATAAAACGTTATTGCCAGCAGCATGTTGTTTCCCCACCAGCGGATAGAAAATATCATGGCCACAATTACAATTACTCTCCAAGGTAAAGGAAGGCAATCACGCTTTGTTAAAAGGCTCTTTCAAAATGACAAGTTACAGCTGTGGTTGGGTTTTTTCTTCATCGTTCTGCTGCCTATTTTGGTCAGCCAGGGAAGCCGTTTCTGGCAGGCCGCCGGTCTGACTCAGTGGCTAACCTTTCTGCTCACAGCACTGGCCTACTGGTGGTCGATGACGACCGTGCAGCGAATGAGTCGACTACCCGGAGCCTGTGCGTATCTGATCAGCATCCCGGTAGCCTCGGTATGTTTCGCGATTCCCTATGTAGTGGTGACGGTATCGGAACAGAGGATGCTGAATGAGCTTTATTTCGCCGGTTACTTCCTTACGTTGCTGTACGGATCGGTCGGTTACTGGATTGGCCGGCACCATCGGGTACTCAAGCTCGCTGTCGTACCTTTCGGCAAGGCGCCCAGCCTATGCCAAAATCAACGGGTCGAATGGTATAGGCTCGATGTGCCTGGGCTGGGGGGTGTCGATGTGGATGGCGTGGTTGCCGACTTGTACGAGGACCTCCCTCCGGAGTGGGAGCGCTTCCTGGCTGATTGCACCCTTAACCGAATTCCAGTCTATCACTCCACCACGACTTATGAGTGGCTGACTGGACGGGTGCAACTTGGTCACCTCTACGAGAATCGCTATGGCAGCCTGCGCCCGGATGAGGGCTACGAGGTTTTCAAGCGTTACCTGGATCTGCTCATCGTTTTGTCGACGCTGCCTATCACCTTGCCGCTGATGGTTGTAACCGCCATCGCTATTCGTATGGAGAGCGGGAGCCCAGTGCTCTTCACCCAGCAACGCATGGGTTTCCAGTGTCGGCCTTTCACTGTCTACAAGTTTCGCAGCATGTTCACCGATCATCAGGGAAGTGGCTACACCGAGGATAGCCAGGATCCACGTATCACTCAGGTAGGAAAGTTTATTCGCAAGTATCGAATCGATGAACTTCCTCAACTCTACAACGTGCTGAAAGGTGACATGAGCATGATCGGTCCGCGACCGGAATCCATGGAACTGGCCAACTGGTACCAGAGGGATGTGCCGTTCTTCCACTATCGCCATGTTGTGCGCCCAGGCATCTCAGGCTGGGCACAAGTGGAGCAGGGGTATGCTGCCGAAGTGGCTGGCATGAACCTCAAGCTGGAATACGATTTCTACTACATCAAAAATATTTCGCTGTGGCTCGACCTGCTGATAGTTATTCGCACGATCCGTACCGTTCTTACTGGATTCGGCAGTCGTTGAATTTAGGAAGTAATGCTATTTTCAAGATTGGCAGAGTTCTGGATTCCCATCAGTTAGATGTGGTTTGCATTAGAAGCAATTTTATATTCATCTTATAGACTCTATGTTTCTGGCTTCATCCTCGGGATATTACTAATTAACTCGGTTGAAAGTACTTGGATTTTAGCCATTAAAATATGCTCTTTTGCTCTATAAAATGACTTAAGCTTATTGATTTGGATTTTACTAAAAAACTTGATAAACCTCTGAGAACTTTTAGGGTAACTATGCCTAGTATGGCCTTCTTGCCAATTTTTATGGCGATATATCTATAGGAGGTTCCAAGCTGCTGTACGGAATTAGGTGGTAAAGCTATATCGGAATTCCTCTATTTTTATGTGTGAATGAGCTTGTTGGTTACAGTCTTAATCCGATCAGACTTTCAGTATAAGCTACGTTTTATCAGGAAAGTAAAAAAGAGAGTTGATTCTTCGATAACATTTGATCGGAGGCGTAGGCTATATCGGCTCCTGTTCGAGCGTGGCACGGCTGAAGGCAAGCAATGCCGCGGTTGCACGAGACAACCTGGCCAATGGCTCGACCCAGGCGATGACGGGGGACGGGCGGAAGATCGCGGCGGTAATGCTCTTTGCCGGCATGAATGCCTTGAGCAATAGCATCCTGCAGCCACTGGCCTACTTCGCAAATAACCTCGGCGGCACCCTGGTGGAGCCGCCCGTGGCGCAAATTTCTCAATTGGGCAGGTATACGCCATGTGTGGCTGTACAGGTTTTCTGTCAGGAGGGTCGCTTTCGCTCGCCGAGTTGGAAGGTCAGATAACGGTAATGGCTGATAGCCTCCAGCACCGTGGCCCCGACGACGCGGGTGTCTGGGTCGAAGGCGACGCTGGCGTGGCATTGGGGCACCGTCGGCTCGCCATTCTCGATCTCTCGCCGGCTGGCCACCAGCCCATGCATTCATCCTGCAAACGTTATGTGCTCACCTTCAACGGCGAGATTTATAACCATCACCAACTAAGAGCGGCATTGGAAAGGGAAGAACGATGGGGACCGCACAACTGGCTCGGGCATTCAGATACCGAAACTCTACTGGCAGCGTTTGTGCTTTGGGGCGTCGAGACGACGCTTAAGTACTGCGTGGGGATGTTCGCCATTGCACTGTGGGATCGGCAATCCCGAACCCTGACCTTGGTTCGGGACCGCTTTGGTGAAAAACCGCTCTATTATGGCTTTGCTCAAGGGCACAGAAGTGAAGAAGGAGTGGTAACAGGCCGTGGCTCGCTGTTGTTCGGTTCCGAGCTGAAGAGCCTGATGGCCCACCCTGAATGGCAGGGCACCCTGGCGACGGAGGCACTGGAAGGTTACTTACGCTTCGGCTGCGTGGGGGGCGAGGCCAGTATTTTTCAGGGCGTTGCCAAGCTGCGGCCGGGTTCACTGCTGACGATCACCCGGGCCGATGTACAGGCTGGCCGGTTGCCGGCGCCGGTGCGCTGGTGGTCGGCGGAGCAGGCCGCCCGTGATGCCATGCAGACCGGGCGTATCGAGGACCCCAAGGCGTCCGTTTCCGCGGTGGAAGAGGCGCTGGGCCAATCGGTACGCCACCGTATGCTTGCCGATGTGCCGCTGGGGGCCTTCCTCTCGGGCGGTATCGACAGCTCGCTGATCGTGGCACTGATGCAGCAGCAGGCCGAACGGCCGGTGCGCACTTTCTCGGTGGGTTTCGATGATGCCCGTTACGACGAATCCACCCATGCCGAGGCGGTGGCGGCCCACCTTGGCACCGAGCACCTGACACTGCCGGCCACCTCCCGAATGGCGGTCGACCTGGTGCCCCACCTTCCCGAGCTCTTCGACGAGCCGTTCGCCGACTCCTCCCAACTGCCCACCGCGCTGATTTCTCGACTGACCCGCCAGCACGTCTCGGTGGCGCTCTCGGGCGATGGCGGCGATGAACTGTTCGGTGGCTACAACCGCCACTTATGGGTGCCGCGGATCTGGCACCGGCTCAAACATCTGCCGCTGTCGGCCCGGCGGGCCCTGGCGACCTCGCTCAAGGCGATTCCCTCCCACGCCTATGATCGGATGATGCAGTGGGGGGGTAAGGTTCTGCCCAATCGTCTGCAGATCCGTACCTTCGGCGAGAAGCTGTACAAGCTGGCCGCGGTGCTGGAAAGCCCTAGCGAGCGTGCACTGTTTGCAGGCGTAGCCTCGATGAATCGTCAACCTGCTGGATTGCTGGCAGGGCAGGGCAGCGGACAAGCCCCGGAGGCCCTGTTCCCAGCTCTTCAGCAGTTCACCGTCGTGGAGTGGATGCTGCTGATGGATACGCTTTACTACCTGGTCGACGACGTGTTGGTGAAGGTGGACCGCGCCAGCATGGCTAGTAGCCTGGAGGTGCGCGTGCCCTTCCTCGACCCCGAGGTATTCCACACCGCCTGCCGGATCCCCGCCGAGATCAAGCTGCGCGAGGGCCAGGGTAAGTGGGTGCTGCGTGAGCTGCTCTATCGCCATGTGCCGCGCGAGCTGATCGAACGGCCCAAGATGGGCTTCGCCGTGCCGCTGGATGCCTGGCTGCGGGGACCGTTACGAGAGTGGGCGGAGGATCTGCTTTCAATCGACAGCCTTGCCGAGCTGCCCAGCCTGGATAGCCGCCAGGTGCGTAATCTATGGCAGGCCCACCTGAAGGGGCAGGGGCACCACGCTCAACAACTCTGGGCGGTGCTGCAGCTACTTGCCTGGCAGCGGCGGTGGAAGCCTGGACTGTCCTGACCCATGACGCTGCATTCGCGATGCCTCTCACTGTATAAGCGGTTGCCATGCTGCCTTACTGGATTCTCTTCCTGATCCCCGCCTTGGGGGTGTTGGCACCCTTCCGGCTGACCCCTGCCTCTCGCCCCCTGATGTGGTGGCTGGTTGGTAGCCTGTTTGCCCTGACTATTGGCCTGCGCTTCGAGGTCGGTGGCGATTGGGATGCGTACCTGAGATATCTTAACAGTGCCTCGACCATGACCCTGCTCGAGGTGCTCAAGAGTAAGGATCCAGGCTATGTCCTGATCAACTGGCTGGCGGTAAAGCTGGGCGGCAACATCCACTGGGTGAATCTGTTCTGTGGTGCCATCGTGATGAGTGGTGTCGTTACATTTGCTCGACAGCAGCCGATGCCCTGGCTGGCCCTGATGGTTGCGGTGCCTTATCTGATCATTGTCGTAGCCATGGGATACACACGCCAGGCAGTGGCTTTGGGGTTCATCCTGCTGGGCCTGGTAGCACTCGGCGATGGCAGGGTTCGTATTTTCGTGTTCTGGGTTCTGATTGGCGCGGCTTTCCACAGGACCGCGGTTCTGATGCTGCCAGTGGTGGGGCTGGCGGGCAGCCAGAGTCGGCTCACTTCCCTGGCCTGGGCGGGGATGGCCACGCTGATTGGCGGTTATTTGTTCCTGTTTGATTCCACTGACGAGCTCTGGACCAATTATGTCGAGGCCGATTACCAGTCAGAGGGTGGATTGATCCGTGTACTGATGAATGCTGGGCCGGCAGTCCTCTTTCTATTGTTCCAGAGATACCTGCAACTCAATGAAGATGAGCGGCGCCTATGGTGGTGGCTCTCGGTGGTGGCAATTGCTTGCATTCCACTGGTGATTATTTCTTCCACCGCCACCGACCGTATCGCCCTTTATTTGATCCCTCTTCAAATCTTAGTGTTTACGCGACTACCGCTGATTTTTCGGGATATACGCTGGGCGACGCTGATCGTGTTCACCGTGGTGGTCTACTATGCTGCGGTGTTGCTCGTGTGGCTCATGTTCGCGGCTCATTCTTATGCCTGGTTGCCGTTTCGAATGGTGTGGTTGATATGAGCCGCGATGAATCAAGTAACAAGGCGAGAGAGGGAGAAAGGACGAGTGGGAAAGGACCAATTACAGCTGTGGGGATTGTGGTGTTGGTTTCAAATACCTCCTGGTACCTCTATAACTTTCGCCGCGGTACGATTGTGGCGCTGCGCAGCGCAGGGTATCGGGTGGTGGCGTTGGCGCCAGAGGATAAGTACTCCCGCAACCTGGTGGAGGAGCTGGGTATCGCGCACCTGTCGCTGCCCATGGATGGCAAGAACACTGGGCTACTCGGCGAGAGCAAAAGCCTGGCTGCAGTGGCCAATATTCTGCGTCGCTTAAAACCTTCCTTCGTCTTCAACTTCACGGTCAAAGCCAATATTTACTCAGGCCTTGCCTGCCGGGTGCTGGACATTCCCTACGCGAACAACGTTTCCGGGCTTGGCACGGCCTTTCTCCACGACAGTTGGCTTTACCGGCGGGTGCGCTCGCTGTATGGCGTTGCCAACTGCGGGGCGCGGCGGGTGTTCTTCCAGAACCGAGAAGACCATGACCTGTTTGTGAGCCATGGCCTCCTTCGGGACACCCCCACTATGGTGCTGCCAGGCTCCGGCATGGATATCAACCGCTTTACTTTCTCTCCTCTGCCCGCCTGCGTTCCATTTACCTTCGTGATGATCGCCCGCTTGCTCGGCGACAAGGGCGTGCGCGAGTTCGTGCAGGCAGCCGGACAGGTGCGCGTCACTCACCCCAATAGTCGGTTCTTGTTGATCGGTCCTCATGGGGCAAGCAACTGTACCGCAATTTCCAAAGCAGAGGTGCAGCGCTGGCAGTCCGCAGGTTTGGTCGAGGTGCTGGGTGAGCAGGGTGATGTGCGGCCCTTTATCGAGACGGCACATGTGCTGGTCTTGCCTTCCTACCGTGAGGGGATGCCCCGCACGGTTCTGGAAGCCGCCGCCATGGGGCGGCCTGCCATCGTCTCCAATGTGCCGGGTTGTCGTCAGGCGATAGTGGCCGATCGGACCGGCTGGCTATGCGAGGTGAAATGCGCTGACTCTTTGGCCCTGTGCATGAAGAAGTGCATGGCCATGCCCCATGCGGAGCTGCAGGCCGCGGGTAAAGCGGCGCGGGCTCGAATCGAGGAAGAGTTCGATGAGCGCATTGTTGTGAAGGCAGCACTCGATTGCCTTACAGAGTGTAAGGAGTCGTGATGGTTAAGTTCTTCCTGGGTTACCGACGCACGGTATGTGAAGAGATGGCCATGGGGCCTTGGCAACTTGATGCCCAAGGGACTGGATTTCACACCGGGTCATCGGAATGGCCATCCGTAACACATGGGGAGAGACGATGCTGACGATTGATGAGGTGCGCCTGGGGGTCATAGGCCTGGGTTATGTCGGGCTGCCGCTGGCGGTGGAATTCGGCAAGGTGTTACCCACCGTGGGCTTCGATATCGATACTCGGCGTGTTGACGAGTTGATCGACCATGTCGACCACACCATGGAAGTGGAGGCGATCGAACTGGCCGAGGCCTTGCAGCTAAGCTTCTCAAGCGACCCTGAGGCTTTACGTCACTGCAATGTCTATATCGTGACCGTGCCGACGCCCATCGACGCGAGTCGTTGCCCGGATCTCTCGCTCTTGATCACGGCCAGTCAAACCGTGGGCCGAGTGGTGGTGCCGGGAGACTTGGTGATCTATGAATCGACCGTGTTTCCTGGTGCCACCGAGATGTACTGCATTCCCGTGATCGAACGAGTTTCTGGCCTGACCTTCAACCAGGACTTCTTTGCGGGTTATAGCCCAGAGCGCATCAATCCGGGTGACAAGGAGCACCGAATTACCTCCATCCGAAAGGTAACCTCGGGCTCAACGCCAAAGGTGGCCGAGTTTGTGGATTTGCTCTATCGTCGTATCATTACTGCCGGAACCCACAAGAGCAGTTCCATTCAGGTCGCCGAGGCCGCGAAGGTAATAGAGAATACTCAGCGCGACCTTAATATTGCATTGATGAACGAACTGGCGGTGATCTTCAACCGGCTTGGTCTCGATACCGAGGAGGTGTTGGAGGCAGCAGGCAGCAAGTGGAATTTCCTGCCGTTCCGGCCAGGGTTAGTAGGCGGGCACTGTATCGGCGTAGATCCCTATTACCTGACTCACCGCGCTCAGCAGGTGGGGTACCATCCTGATGTTATTCTCTCCGGGCGACGCATCAACGATGGCATGGGGGCCTATGTGGCCCACCAGTTGGTCAAGCAGATGGTCAAGCGTTGCCTGCAGGTACAGGGAGCGCGGGTGCTAGTTATGGGACTGACCTTCAAGGAAAACTGTCCTGATCTGCGTAACACTAAGGTGGTGGATATTCTCAGTGAGCTTTCGGACTACAACGTAGTGGTAGATATCTTCGACCCTCAGGCGAACAAGGCCGAGGCCGAAAGGATGTATGGCATTCGTCTGGTCGACAGCCCTGAAGCCGATTCCTATGATGCCATTATTTTGGCAGTGGCCCATCGGGAGTTCCGAGAGCTGAGCGTCGAGGTCATTCGTGGGTGGGGGAAGCCCGAGCATGTGCTGTACGACCTAAAATTTGTGTTGCCCAAGCGGGATGTCGATTTGAGACTTTGAGCTGATTGAGGTGGGCAGCAAAAGTGCCACCAGCAACTGCGGTGCTTTGCTGCTGCATGAGGGAAATGCCGGCCCGCCTGTGAACGCTGACATATGGTGCGGTAGTTTATCTAGTGTCAGTCCAGAAAGACTGGGGGTTGCGGAATCGGGCTCCGGCGGTGCCACAGCTTTCTCGCAGAGGCGATCAAACGAAAGATATGCACTCAAGGGCAACCAGGTGTACTTCATCTCGTTGCTTGAGCCATCGTGAAAAGGTGTCGCGGCGATCCTGCAGTATTTCACTGATTTCATTATGATATTTTTTCCCTTGCCGCTCAGTAGGATGGGATGTCCCCGACGACATAGGGCGCACTTATCACCATGGGGATAGACGGAGGTCAGCGTCTGTTTTTCAGAGTTAGTGAAATCGGTCACGATGAAACGCAACGGGCGTTGCGACGGTGTGGAATACGCAGGTTAGCGAGAGCACTGTCGAAGCTCTGGCGCGCCACTTTGTTTTTTCAGGGCATCCGGCGAAATGCCACTCCTGTGAAAGTGCAGGGCAAACCGTGAAATCTCAATCCTTGAAATTTTGCAGATCCTTTGTTGTCCTGCTTGATTTATTCTCATGATATTCTTGGTTAAGGTCATTAATTATACTGCTTTTAAAAGTTATGTTTCACTATAATCTGAAAACCCTGTAGGGTATTTCGAATAAAAATTGTGAATGAAATTTCCGCATAATCTAGTGTGCTAACTTCTTTTAATTTGTTGCTAGACACCTTCCTATGAAAATCCTGATTACCGGCGGTGCGGGTTTTATCGGCTCGGCCGTTATTCGCCACGTCATTACCAGTACCACCGGCAGCGTGGTCAACGTCGACAAGCTGACTTACGCTGGCAATCTGGAATCCTTGGCCGAGGTCAGCGACAGCAACCGCTACGCTTTTGAGCAGGTGGATATCTGTAATCAGGCCGAGCTTGAGCGTGTGTTCAGCGAGCATCAGCCGGATGCGGTGATGCACCTGGCCGCCGAGAGCCACGTGGATCGTTCCATCGATGGCCCGGCGGAGTTTATCCAGACCAATATTGTCGGCACCTACACGCTGCTTGAAGTGGCCAGCGCCTACTGGAACGGCCTGGATGTAGAGCGTCGAGATGCGTTTCGCTTACACCATATCTCCACCGACGAGGTGTATGGCGACCTGGATGGGCCGGAAGGGCTGTTCACAGAGCAGACGTCTTACGCGCCCAGTTCTCCCTACTCGGCCAGCAAGGCCAGCTCGGACCACCTGGTGCGTGCCTGGCAGCGCACTTACGGGCTGCCGACGCTGATCACCAACTGCTCCAACAACTACGGTCCCTATCACTTTCCCGAGAAGCTGATCCCGCTGGTGATCCTTAACGCCCTGGAAGGCAAGGCGCTGCCGGTCTACGGCAAGGGCGAGCAGATCCGCGACTGGCTCTACGTGGGAGACCACGCTCGCGCGCTCTACCAGGTCGTGACGGAAGGACGGGTAGGGGAGACCTACAACGTCGGCGGCCACAACGAGAAGCAGAACATCGAGGTGGTGCATACCATCTGCGACCTGCTGCAGCAGCTGCGTCCCCCTGTGGGAGCGCTCGGTCCGACGCCTCGACTTGCTGCGCGAAAAGCAGCGGCTGGCACGACAACGACTCACTACCGCGATCTGATCACCCACGTCGCCGACCGCCCCGGCCACGACCTGCGCTATGCCATCGACGCCGGCAAGATCGAGCGTGAACTCGGCTGGCGCCCCGAGGAGACCTTCGAAACCGGCATTCGCAAGACCGTGCAGTGGTACCTGGATAACCTGGAATGGTGTCGCAGGGTTCAGGACGGCAGCTACCAGCGTGAGAGGCTAGGCACCAGGAGCATCGCATGAAGATCTTCCTCCTCGGCAAGAACGGCCAGGTGGGCTGGGAGCTTCAGCGCGCCCTGGCACCGCTTGGCGAAGTCATTGCACTTGATCGCTTCGGAGAGAACGGACTCACAGGCGACTTGGCTGACCTCGACGGCCTGCGCCGCACCGTCCGCGAGCTCAAGCCGCAGGTCATCGTCAACGCCGCGGCTTACACCGCGGTGGACCGCGCTGAGGAAGAGCACGATCTGGCTACGCTGATCAACGCCGAGGCTCCGAGGCTACTGGCGGAAGAAGCCAAGGCGCTGGGTGCGCTGCTGGTGCACTACTCCACCGATTACGTATTCGATGGCAGCGGCGATGCCCCCTGGCAGGAAACCGACACCCCCGGCCCGGTGAATCACTATGGTGCCAGCAAGCTGGCCGGTGAACGCCGTATCCAGGCCAGCGGCTGTCGGCATCTGATATTTCGCACCAGCTGGGTCTATGCGGCCCGCGGGAGCAACTTCCTGGCCACGATGGCCCGCCTGATGCGTGAACGCGACGCCCTCCAGGTCATTGACGACCAGGTAGGCGCCCCTACCGGCGCCGAGCTGATCGCCGACGTAACGGCACACGCCATCGCTCAGGCGTTGCGGGATGCCACCTCGGAAGGCCTCTATCATCTGGCCCCCGCCGGGGAGACCAGCTGGCACGGCTTCGCCACCTTTATTGCCGAGTGGCTGCTGGGGCAGGGCCTCGCCATCCAGGCTACACCGGAGCGCATCGCGTCTATCGCAACCAGCGAATGGCCTACACCGGCACAGCGACCGCTCAACTCAAGGCTCGACACCACTCGGCTTGAGCGTGCATTTGATCTAACACTGCCGCCATGGCGGCAGGCCGTCGCCCGAGCGTTGCAGGAACGCTACGAAAAGCCATGAGCTGTCTTATGCAGGAGCGCATCTCTGCTGTGCGAATCCCATTGCGAGAGTTGTTCGGCTACAAAATATAAAAAGGAAGCAAAATGGCACGCAAAGGTATCGTACTCGCAGGCGGCTCCGGCACTCGCCTATACCCCATCACCAAGGGGATCTCAAAGCAGCTGCTGCCCGTCTACGACAAGCCGATGATCTACTACCCCCTCTCGGTCCTGATGCTGGCGGGCATCCAGGAGATCCTGATCATCACCACCCCCGAGGATCAGGAAGGCTTCCAGCGCCTGCTGGGCGACGGCAGTCAATTCGGCATCTCGCTCACCTATGCCATTCAGCCCAGTCCCGATGGCCTGGCTCAGGCTTTCATCATCGGCGAAGCGTTCATCGGTAACAACCCGGTTTGCCTGGTGCTGGGCGACAACGTCTACCACGGCACCGGCTTTTCCCATCTGCTGCAGGCCGCTAACGCCCGAGAGAGCGGTGCCACGGTATTCGGCTACCGGGTCACAGACCCGGAGCGCTTCGGCGTGGTGGAGTTCGATGATCAGAAGCGCGCTATCTCCATCGAGGAAAAGCCCGCCAAGCCAAAATCTCGCTACGCGGTGACCGGCCTCTACTTTTACGACAAAGACGTGGTGGAGATCGCCAAGGCGGTGACACCCTCGCAACGCGGCGAACTGGAGATCACCAGCGTCAATCAGGCCTACCTGGAGCGCGGCGACCTCAACGTCGAACTGCTCGGGCGCGGCTACGCCTGGCTGGATACCGGCACCTTTGATTCATTGCACGAGGCCTCAGGATTCATCGAGACCCTGGAGAAGCGCCAGGGCCTTAAGGTGGCCTGCCTGGAAGAGGTGGCCTATCGGATGGGGTATATCACCCGCGAACAGCTGCTTGTCCAGGCCGATGAGCTCAAGAAGAACAGCTATGGCGCCTACCTCAAGCAGTTGGCCGACACCGAGTACTGACACACTGTACTTTAACAAGAGTACCGATATGGAAGTCATCCCCACCCGTATTCCCGACGTCAAATTGATCAAGCCCAAGGTGTTTGGCGACGAGCGCGGCTTTTTCATGGAGACCTGGAACGCCAAGTCATTCGCCGAGGCCGGCATCGACGCCACCTTCGTACAGGACAACCACAGCCGCTCGGTGCAGCACACACTGCGGGGCCTGCACTACCAGATTCAGCAGCCCCAGGGGAAGCTGGTGCGCGTCACCCGCGGGGAGGTGTTCGACGTGGCGGTGGACCTGCGCCAGAACTCGCCCACATTCGGCGAATGGGTGGGAAGAGTACTCACTGAAGACAACCAGTATCAGATGTGGATACCCCCCGGCTTCGCCCACGGCTTCTACGTGATGAGCGACACCGCGGATTTCCAGTACAAATGCACCGACTTCTACACGCCCGAGCATGAGCGGTGTATTCGCTGGAACGACGAAGGTCTCGGTATCAAATGGCCACTGATGGATAAGAGCCTGCTGATTATCTCCGCAAAAGACCAGTTGGGCGCTCCTTTTGCAGACGCAGAGTGCTACCAGAATAGACGAGGCGACGAATGAGCCTGGTGAAATGGATCAATTTTCAGTCTCTGGGTGATGAACGCGGCAGCCTGGTGGCGCTGGAGATCGGCATGGAAAAGGCCGTGCCCTTCGATATAAAGCGGGTCTATTACATCTACCATACGGGCCAAGGCGTCAGTCGTGGCTTCCATGCTCACAAGAATCTCAAGCAGGTGGCCATCTGCGTGGCGGGCAGCTGTCGCATGGTTCTCGATGACGGCAACACCCGTGAAGAGACCCGGTTGAGCTGTCCTACTAAAGGGCTACTGATAGAAAGCATGATCTGGCGCGAGATGCACGATTTTAGTGAAGACTGTGTGCTTTTGGTACTGGCCAGTGAGCACTATGATGAGCGTGACTATATAAGATGTTATGCTGATTTTATGGCCAAGGTGGTGCCTTATGACATTAGAGTCTAAATCGGTCAGGCTGCGTTATGTTGAAGAAAATGACGCCAGATTTATTTTGTCTTTACGCCTTGATGACCGTTACAGCAAATATCTTTCATCAGTAAGTCCTGATGTAAATTCCCAGAAAAAGTGGATCAGATCCTATAAAGAGTCGGAAGCTAAAGGTGAGCAATTTTATTTTATTATCGAGCGTCTCGACGGCGTGCCTTGCGGAACAGTCAGGGTCTACGATCTTAGAAGTGATTCCTTTTGTTGGGGTAGCTGGATATTGAATGAAAAAAAGCCACGCTATGCTGCCATAGAAACTGCATTTCTAGTTTATCAGTTTGGATTTGATCAGCTTGGATTTTATAAATCTCATTTCGATGTCATGAAAAAGAATTCAGGCGTCTTGAAATTTCATCGACGAATGGGCGCTGTTGAAACAGGTGAGGATGATGATAATATTTATTTCATCATCACTAAGGATGAAGTAGAGCAGGCCAAGTCCAAGCTGGAAAATAAAATTAGATGATTTCTTTCCTTGATCTTCAAGCTGCCTATATCGAGCTCCAAAACGAAATTGATGCTGCGGTTGCTCGTGTCCTCGACAGCGGCTGGTATGTCCTGGGCCCCGAGGTTGAGGCCTTCGAGGCCGAGTTTGCCGATTACTGCGGCGTTAACCACTGCGTGGGCTTGGCCAACGGCCTTGATGCGCTGACGCTGGCGCTACGCGCGCTGAACGTTGGCCTTGCTGATGAGGTGATCGTGCCCTCGAACACCTATATCGCCACGTGGTTGGCAGTGTCCGCCGTGGGTGCCACCCCGGTGCCGGTTGAGCCGGACCCCGTGACGCACAATATCGACCCTGCCCTTATCGAATCGGCCATCACGCCTCGCACCCGGGTCCTTGTGCCGGTTCACCTCTACGGCCAGCCCGCAGACCTGGATCCCATCCTGGCTATAGCGGAGCAACATGGCCTGAAGGTGGTTGAAGATGCCGCCCAGGCCCACGGTGCTCGTTACAAAGGCCAACGCATCGGCGGACATGGCGATATTGTCTGCTGGAGTTTCTACCCGGGCAAGAACCTCGGCGCCATGGGTGAC
>Ga0207421_10003939_pt1 | contig 17430 bp, 13 predicted proteins | sample SodLakKL_010_SED_4_FD_187542 | JGI IMG/M metagenome (GOLD analysis project Ga0207421, IMG submission 187542) | Alkaline sediment microbial communities from Lake Tanatar, Kulunda Steppe, Russia - 8KL_010_SED (SPAdes) (version 2) | ecosystem: Environmental > Aquatic > Non-marine Saline and... | reverse complement strand
TAACAAAAGCGGAATGGAGTACACAGTGTTAAAGCGTTACTCTCCGAAAGGAGAGTCGCAATGTACTCCATCCCGCAAGTAAAATTTTATCATAAAAAGAGGACAGAGTACAAATTTTCAGGAAGATGGGTGGGGGAGGATCCTCCCCCACCCAAACCCTAAACCATAAAACATCTATAAGGTTTGAGTATCACTATACTATATATTTTTCTTATGTAGTTTTAAGTTTACATGTAATTACTATTAACAAAATAACACAACAAGGAGGAAGAAAATGATTAACAAAAAATCAGTATTTCTTTTTCTGCTGATACTGGTGGTAGGTTTTTGTTTTTCAGCAACAGCTGAAGCTGGCCCCCGGCATTCCGATATTGTTGTCCCTGACTTTTATCAGGCTCCAATGCTGTCAGAAATGGTGGCGGAAGGCGAAATTGAGGAACTAGAAAACAGACTGCCTGAAAATCCGGTTGTTGTGGAACCCTATGAAGAAATTGGTGAATATGGTGGTACCTGGCGAGCTGTTTGGGAAGATATGGGAATGTGGGAACAAAAAAGAACCCATGTTGAGTCTGTTGGTCTTCTTAGGCAGAGGAGAGGATATACGGGTGATATCGAAAAAGATATTGTAGAAGAATGGGAAATGTCTGAAGATAAAACAGAATTTACTTTTCATCTTCGGGAAGGAATAAAGTGGTCTGATGGCGAACCATTTACCACAGAAGATATAGAATTTTATTATGAACATGTATTGAAAAATGAAACATTAACTCCTGCTTTTCCCAGTATGATGCAGGCAGGTGGTGAACCGGCAGAGCTGGAAGTAATTGATGATCACACCTTTAAATTTTCTTTTGTAGAATCCTATGGCTTCTTTCCCACTATGTTAACTTCTAGAGAAAATCAATTTCATTTCCAATTTCATCCCAAACACTATATGAAAAACTACCATCCAGATTTTACGACAGAAGAAGAGCTTGATGAACGTCTTGAAGAAGCTGGTCTGGATGATTGGGCAATGCTTTATGAACAGCAGGAAATGACCCATATTAGCCCCGATACTCCAAGACTCGGGCCCTGGGTACCTAAGGAAGAAATGACAGATGAAGGTCTTCAAATCTGGGAAAGAAACCCCTATTATTACAAAGTAGATACTGAAGGAAATCAATTACCATATATTGATGAAGTTCGTTTTGATTATATTCCCGATATAGAGGTACTTACTATGGAAGCAATTGCAGGTTCAATTGATTATTTTGTTCTTTCACTTCGAGCCCGTCATTTCCCTACTTTAGCTGAGCATCAGGAAGAAGGTGATTATAGAGTAGTTCCGCATTTGAATGCAAAACCGGGACAAATATCTCTGTTTCTAAATATGACAACTACCAATGAACCTTTGAAAGATATTTTCAATGAGTTTGAATTTAGAAAAGCTGTATCACATGCAATTAATAGAGAAGAAGTTATTGATATTGAATTTCATGGACTTGCTGAACCTGGTCAAGCCTGTTATCCTCCTCAGGATCCCGCTTATGATGAAGAATGGCACAAATCATATATAGACTATAATCCGGAATTAAGCAATGAACTTCTAGATGAACTTGGCTTAGATGAAAGAGATGATGAAGGTTACCGTCTTCGTCCTGATGGAGAACGACTGGAAATTGTTCTTGATTATCTGGCAGGCAATCATGAAGATGCAATTGAGTTAATTGCTGAATATCTGGAAGATGTGGGAATTCAAATTCACCTTAATCCTTCTGATTTTTCACTCTACTATGAACGGGCTTCCAGTAATGATGTAGAAATGACTTCCTGGAGTCAGCAGATGGGTTTCTTTATGCCTTTTGAAATTCTTCCCGATGCTCCCTGGCGTTCCTGGGGAGTTGCCTGGGAAGATTGGTGGGTAACAGACGGAGAAGAAGGTCAAGAACCTCCAGCAGAGGTTAAAGAACTTTTTGATGTTTACGAAAAAATAGAAGGTGCTGACAGTGATGAAGAAAGATTAGAGTATCTAGCTGAAGCAGCTGAGCTGCATAAAAATAATTTATTTACAATTGGTGTTGCCGGTATGGATCCCCGACCTGGAGTTGCTCATGAAAGAATGAGGAATATACTAGATGGCGATGAAGCACCTCCCTGGGGAGTTAATGTTGATCCTCCTGGAGGGACTTCATATCCGGAACAGTTCTATATAATTCAGGATTATGAACTATAAAAGTATAAAGAAAGCTAATTGATAGTTTTACAGTCCGGAGGCTAGCTATCCTCCGGACTGTAAATATTGTGTTAGGGGGAGGGGTATTATGTTTTTTGATTATATTGTGCGACGTTTATTAATTGGTGTTTTTATAATATTTATTATTTCTATTATTAGTTTTTTTATAATACAGTTACCTCCTGGTGATTATTTAACAACCTATCTTGCTGAATTATCTGCTGAAGGGCAGCGCATCACACCTGCTGTAGAACAGCGTATTGATGCTCTTAGGGAAAGGTATGGACTGGGTGATCCCTTTCATGTACAGTATTTTTCCTGGATAACGGGTATTATACTTAGAGGTGATTTTGGTTATTCATTCCAGTGGAATTCTCCCGTTAGTGCTATAATCTGGGGCAGACTGGGGTTAACACTCACCATTTCTGTTTCTTCTTTGTTTTTTTCCTGGATTGTGGCTTTTCCAATTGGTTTTTATTCTGCTGTAAAGCAGTATTCAATCCCCGATTATATATTTACCTTTTTTGGTTTTCTTGGTCTTTCTATTCCGAATTTTTTACTGGCCCTGGTTCTTTTGTTTCTGGGTTACCAGCAGTTCGGAGTAGTTTTCAGTGGGCTTTATTCCAGTGAATTTGCCGGTGAGCCCTGGACCAGAGAAAAGTTTGTTGATTTTTTACGTCACCTATGGGTTCCGGTAATTGTTCTTGGTACAGCAGGTACGGCGGCTTTGATCAGAGTAATGCGTAATAATTTACTTGATGAACTACAGAAACCTTATGTAATGACAGCCAGATCTAAAGGTCTTTCTGAATTTAGACTTTTGTTAAAGTATCCTGTAAGAATAGCTATAAATCCATTTTTGAGTACAGTAGGATGGATGCTGCCTTTTCTTCTCTCAGGAGAAATTATAGTAGGTACAGTTCTTTCCCTTCCGACTATTGGTCCTGTATTATTGGAATCTCTTTTAGGACAGGATATGTATTTGGCAGGTAGTTTTGTTTTTCTGCTAGGAGTCTTGACTGTTGTTGGTACTCTTATTTCTGATATACTTCTGGCTTTAGTTGATCCTCGGATAAGATATGATTAAAAGTAGTGAGGAGGGATAGATGTGGACCAGAATCCTGTACAGCCTGCAGAAGTTGATGGCAGAGCTGAAGAAGATGAAGAATTTTATATGGCATCTCAGTGGCAGTTGATGTGGTGGAAGTTTAAAAAGCATAAAATTGCTGTAACTGCGGTATTAATACTTTTGTTGTTTTTTGGTGTGGCAATATTTGCTGATTTTGTTGCTCCTTATCAGCCTAGATCCCGCCATACCGGAAGAGTACTTGCTCCTCCTCATAGTATAAATTTTTTAAGTGAGGAAGGTGGATTTAACTTAAGACCATTTGTATATGGTTTTGATTATAGTATTGATATGCAAACCGGATCAAGAATTTATGAAGTAGACCAAGATAATAAAATCCCAATATATTTTTTTGTAAGGGGAGAAGAATATGAGTTATGGGGTGTACTTTCAAGTGATTTGCATCTTTTCGGAACTGAAGAAGGGGGAGAAATTTTTCTTTTAGGAACTGATACGATGGGTAGAGATCTGTTTTCACAGATTGTATTTGGTGCTCGGATTTCTCTTTCAATTGCTCTGTTAGGAGTAGTTTTTAGTGGTTTACTGGGTATGATAATGGGAGGAATATCGGGTTATTTTGGAGGTAAGATCGATAATATAATTCAGAGAGTTAGTGAAATTTTGCGGTCATTTCCTACAATACCTCTATGGATGGCACTCAGTGCAGCAATACCACCTCAATGGACTCCGGTCCAAGAATATCTGGGTATTGTTCTTATACTTTCTTTAATTGGATGGACCAGTTTGGGTCGAGAGGTAAGAGGAAAAATTTTGAGTATAAAAAATGAAGATTTTGTAACATCAGCCCGTCTTGACGGCAGCAGCACACCACGGATTATTCGACTGCATCTTTTACCTTCAATGGTCAGTCATATTATTGCCAGTTTAACCCTGGCAATTCCCAGGATGATTATTGCCGAAACGAGTTTAAGTTTTATTGGAGTTGGTTTAACAAGACCGGCAATTAGCTGGGGGGTTTTACTGGAACAATCGCAGCAGACCAGACATTTAATTTCCGCCCCCTGGCTTTTAACTCCAGGAATATTTGTAGTAATAGTAATCTTATCCTTTAATTTCATGGGGGATGGGCTGCGAGATGCTGCTGATCCGTATTCGTCTTTGACTGAATAATGTGGTTAAAATTATTTGCTTAAAGGAGGGTTTATGTGACAGCTGCAGTTAAAAAAACAGACACAAAATTAATTGAACTTAGTAATTTACATGTAAATTTTAAATATAGACAAGGTACTGTAAGAGCGGTAAAAGAAGCCAATTTAGATATTTTTTCTGGAGAATCTCTGGGCCTGGTTGGTGAAAGTGGTTCTGGCAAAAGTGTAACCGCTCAATCTATTTTGGGTATAATTCCCACTCCGGGTGAAATTGCAGAAGGGGAAATATATTATTTCCCCGAAGGTGAAGATGGAAAAAGAATTACTCTCTCTGATCTAAAATCTAAAGGCAAAGAATTCCGTCATCTAAGAGCGAGAAAATTTTCAATCATTTTCCAGGAACCAATGTCAGCCTTGAGCCCAATTCATACCATCGGTAATCAAATAATTGAAGCTATGATGTTGGCCCGTTCTGTTAATAAAAAAGAGGCAAGAAATGAAGCTGTAAAACTACTGAGAAAAGTTGGTATCCCCAAAGCTGAAGAAAGAATTGATGAATATACTTTTAATTTATCTGGTGGTATGCGTCAGCGGGCAATGATTGCAATGGCTCTGGCTGGTGAACCTGAATTTTTAATTGCCGATGAACCTACTACAGCAATTGATGTTACTATTCAGGCTCAGATACTGGAATTACTGGAAAATTTACAGAAAGATTTTGGAATGTCTTTGATGATGATTACACATGACTTGGGAGTTATTGCAGCTGTGGCCGAGCGAGTTGCAGTAATGTATAATGGATATATTGTTGAAAAAGCTTTTTTGGAGAATATATTTAATAACCCACTTCATCCTTATACAAAAGGTTTGATTAACTCAATTCCGGACATTAAAAAAACTGATAGAAAACTTGTTTCAATTGAAGGTGTTGTTCCTCATCCATATGCTCGTATAAAGGGCTGTGATTTTCGGCCTCGTTGTGAAAAAAGTATTGAAGGTATATGTGATCAAAGTTTCCCCTCCGAAATTGAATGTGAAAAGGACCATTTTGTAAGATGTTATCTTTATAATGAACTGGAGGATGATAAAAAATGAATGTTGATAATCCAGTTCTGGAAATAAGAAATTTAAAGAAATATTTTCCTCGTTATTCAGGAATATTTCGAAGAAAAACAGGAGAAGTAAAAGCTGTTGATGATATATCATTTAAAATTAATAGTGGAGAAACTCTTGGTTTGGTGGGAGAAAGCGGCTGTGGTAAAACCACCACTGGAAGAACCATTATGCGAGATCTTGATCCTACTGCAGGTGAGATCTATTTTCATGATAATGGTAAAGTAATTGATGTTGTAAAACTGGAAGGAGAAAAACTTAGAGAATACTGGAAAAAAGCTAGAATGATATTTCAGGATCCTTATTCTTCATTAAACCCCAGAATGACAGTTTTAAATATAGTTGGTGAACCTTTAAAATGTTTAAAAAGCATGTCAGAAAAGGAAATAAAAAATAAAGTCAGGAATTTACTGGAAACAGTTGGTCTGGATGCCAGGCATGCCGAGCGTTATCCTTTTTCTTTCAGTGGAGGGCAAAGACAGAGAATTGGTATAGCCCGGGCACTTGCTCTTGATCCAGAGCTTATTGTATGTGATGAGCCTGTATCTGCTCTTGATGTTTCTCTTCAGGCACAGGTTATAAATCTTCTGGAAGAACTGCAGGAAGAGTTTAAGCTGGCCTATTTATTTATAGCTCATGATCTGGGAATTGTTAAGCATATCTCTGATCGAATTGCTGTAATGTATGTAGGTAAACTGGTTGAAGTTACTGATGCGGAAACTTTGTTCAACTTTCCACTTCATCCTTATACAGAAGCTTTATTATCTTCTGTTCCCCGCCCTGAAGCAGATTATGAATTGAATGCAATTTCTCTGGAAGGAGAAGTTCCTGACCCTCTGGATCGTCCTCCGGGCTGCTGTTTTCATCCCCGCTGCAGATATTCTCAAGAAATTTGTATTAACCAGGAACCAGAGTTAAAAAATTATGGTCAAAATGAAAAAAACCCCCATTTTGCAGCCTGTCATTTTGCTCAGGAGATAAATTTAAGAAATATTGATGATTTTTAAAATATCTATTCTTGCTGTATCATTATTCTTAGTATATTAAAAGGTCTTGAAATACCACAGATATATCCAAATAAAAGTGTTGTTTGTAAATTATAAATAACACAACAGGAGTGTTGAATTTGACTGAGAACAAAGGAATAACGGCTGGAGTGTCCTATTATCCGGATCATTGGCCCCGGGAAGAATGGGAGCGAGATATGAAATTGATAAAGGAGTCAGGTCTTGATATAGTACGTTTTGGAGAATTTTCCTGGTACTGGATTGAACCTGAAGAAGGTAAATTTGATTTTTCAGGCTATGATCGTTTTATGAATATTGCCGATAAACTGGATCTTAAAACTGTACTCTGTACTCCCACTGCTGCAGTTCCCACCTGGGTACATAAAAAATATCCGGAATCTAAATTGAAAAATCAACATGGAGAAACTACTGATCGAGGCCGGCATATGACCTGTTATGATCATCCTGAAGTAAAGAAACTGGCTCAAAGGATGATTGTTAAACTTGCTGAGAGGTACAGGGACCATCCGGCTTTAATGGCCTGGCAAATCGGTAATGAACCGACTTTAGGAGAATCCTGCAATAAAGATAATTTATTCGGTTATAATCCGGAAACAGTAAACAAGTTTCGTGATTATTTAAAAGATAAATATCAGATACTGGATAAGTTAAATGAGAAATGGATACATAATTTTTGGAGTCGTTCTTATTCTTCCTGGGATGAAATTGAACCTCCCAAAAAGCCGAATAATCCCGGCCTATGGTTAGAATGGTTAAGATTCAGATGTAAAAATGTTGTGGATTATATTAAATGGCAGTTAAAATTGCTGAGAGCAGTAAATGAAAATTTCATTATTGGTACTAACATTCCTGAGACAGGGCCCTTAAATAGTAGTTTGTATGGCCAAAATTACTGGGACCAGTGTAAGGGGCTTGATTATGTGGGTCTGGACATTTATGCTTACCGGGATGATGAGTATTTAGTGAGAAAGAAGATCGGTTATTCCTGTGATTTATTAAATTCTGCCGCTGATTCGGCTGGAGCTGATTTCTGGATCAGTGAAACTCAGGCCGGACCACATAGAAGGCCCTGGAGGATGTCTTTTGTGGGTGGATTGTGGGGGCCGGAATTCCTGAAAAGATGTACAGAGGAATTTGTAACTCATGGTGCTGATAAAGTGCTCTATTTTTTATGGAGACCTGTACGCAGTGGAGCTGAATTTGGTATGAACGGGATGGTTAATTTTGATGGAACTCCCCATGAAATAACCAGATCGGTAGAACAAACTATTAAAGAAGCAAAGGGAAAAGTAGGTAGTCAAAATAATAAGCAGACAATTTATCTGCATTATTCCCGGGATAGTTTACACATGGGAGCTGGTTATGACCCAGATGATACCGGGAATAGTACTTTAAAAGGCTGGTATAATTTAATTACGGATCTTGGTTACAGGGTTAAATTTATAAATGATGATGATTTACTGGCCAGACAGTGGGAAATAGATGAAATATTATTGCTTCCTTATACTCTGGTAATGAGTGATCAATTAAGCAAGAAAATAGGTAATATTATGGAAAAGGGAACGAAAGTGATTTCCGGATTTGCCCCCGGTTTTTTTGATGAATATGGGCGCTGCAATTTAACATGTCCGGGAGAAGAATTGGAAGATAAAATTGGTGTAAGAATTAAAGGATATGATATTAAAGAAGGATCAGGAACTCCTTTTTTAAAGGACAGGGATACAATTAAGTTAGATGTATTATATAGTGAAATTGATGTTATCAGGGGAGAAGTCCTGCTTTCAGATAGTACTGATAAACCGTTAATCGTTGGCAATGAAAATGTTTTTTATTTTGCTTTTGATATGGGTACTTTGTATAATAATAATGGGGATAAGAAAGGAGAATTGTTAAGAGATATTATTAAAAGAACGGTAAATATTTAAGCTCTTTAATCTTTCCCGAGGAGGTTGTGGTATATGATTTATAAGGAACTGGGTAACACTGATGTGAATCTGAAAGAATTTTAACTTTAATTAATATCCCCAAAATAGAATGGTGACATTTGTCCTCCCTCTATAATCTGACCCCAAAAGGGTATTATTTTATTAGGGAAGGACCAGTGCCCTAAATGTAAATAAATGTTGAGCCAATATAACTTATAGAAGCATGTAATTTTTTCCTGCAGGGAAAAGCTTTCAGCTAGCGCCAAATTTAATCCTGGATACTGCATTATAAGATTATTTGAAATAGCAGAGAGAGATTATTTTTAAAAAAGGAGAACACAGCATGGTAAAAAAAATAGATTTATCTCCTGCAAAATGGATTTGGGTTCCTTCAGAAAGAACTCTGCCCAACACATTTGTTCTCTTTAGAAAAGAATTCAGATTAGATAAAAAACCTATTGATTGTAAAGGAAAGATATTAGCCAACAGCAGGTATAAATTGTTTTTAAATGGCCAACGTATTCAGTGGGGGCCTGCCCCCTCGGATCCTCGTTATCCTGAAGTAGATCCTATAGATCTGAAGGATATATGCAAAAAAGGGAAAAATACTATAGGAGTAGAAGTCCTTTATTATGGCCATGGAGAAGGCACCTGGGTAATGGGCAAACCCGGATTTATTATGAAGTTAAATATAATATTTAAAAGCAGCAGTAAGTTGATTTATACAAATGAAAATTGGAAATGTCATATTGATCGCAGTCATCCCCCGGGACAATATAAAAGATGGTATTTGCGTTCTTTACAGGAAATTTTTGATGCCCGAAAACATCCTGCAAATTGGAAAGAAAATGAATTTAAAGAGAAGCAAAAATGGATAAATGCTGTGGAATTGCCATCTGAGGCCAATAAACCTTCCTTAGGTAGCGATTATCCAGATTATTTATATGATAGTGGTCCACAAAATGAAGAAAAAATGTACTTAACAAATCGCAGTATACCCTTAATGAAAGAAAAATTGATTTATAGTAACAGTATTAAACAAAAAGCAATAGTTAAGTGGAAAAAAGATCCCGATAATTGGTTTGATTTTCGAGTTCCTGATTCATTTGAAATTATTCAGCAGGATAAATATAATTTGACAAAAAATGATGAATGGTGGGAACTACCTGAATTGGAAAAGGAAAATTTAGCTTACTCTCTTATATTTTCTTTTGAAGAGCAAATGGTGGGTTGGCCGTTGTTTACAATAGAAGCACCAGAAGGAACAATTATAGAATTAATAACTCAGGAGGCCCATGATCTCGAAAATAAAGCCTGGCTGGATACTCATTACTATACCTGGTCCCGTTTTATATGCAAAGAGGGAATTAATAAATTTGAAACTTTTGATTTTGAATCTTTAAAGTGGATACAACTTCATATAAGAAATTTTAATGAAAAGATAAAAATTAAAAATATTGGTGTCCGCAGGAGAAAATATAAATGGAATAATAAAACCGTTATAGAATGTGCAAATAATAAACTAAATAGATTATTCCAGGCCTGTATTAATACTATAGATAATAATGCTCAGGAGACATTGGTGGATGGAATGGGAAGAGAACGCCAGCAATATAGTGGTGATATTGGTCATGAACTTCATGCCATAAGATATTTATATGGAGCCAAAAAATTTAGTTCCAGGTATATTAAAAGTTTTAGTGATGGACAAACAAAAGCAGGATATTTTATGGATTGTTGGCCGGCTTATGATAGGATAGTTCGAATACCTCAAAGAGAAATGGGATTATCAGCCTGGGGCCCACTACTTGATCATGGCCTCCAATTTATATTTGATTGCTGGAATCATTATAATGAGACAGCGGAGCTTGGCATAGTAGAAAAGACATATCCTAAATTAAAAAAGTTTGTTAATTATTTATTAACCTTGAAGAAACAAGATGGGCTATTACCTGTAAAAAATATAGGTGTTCCCCAGGTATGGATTGATAATTATTATGATAAACAAAAACACAAAAAATGTGCTTTTAATTTATATTTTATTTCTATGATAAAAAATGCTTTAATTCCTATAGCAAAAACTTTAAATAAAGAAAAAGATATAGCTTTGTTTCAAGAAGTTTTTAATAACTTTTATGAAAATATAAAAAAGAGTTTTTGGTCAGAACCTGATAACTCGTATATTATAAATTTACCCTGGTTAGATAATGAAGATAAACAATTATTTGGTGAACGTTCTCTTTCTTTAGCTCTGCTGTATGATTTATTCCCAGCTGACGAAAGTCAAGAAATGATTGACTTGCTAAAGGTTAAACCGGATAATTATATTCCCTCATTCCCCGCTAATGCAGGTTGGCGTTACTGGGCTCTGGCCCAGGAAGGGTGTATGGATATAATCTTTAAAGAATTTAAAGAAAAGTGGTCTAATTTAGATTCAGTATTGAAAAATAATGCTATTCAGGAACATTGGGAGGTCAGTCCTGATTCTACAGGGCAATGGAGTCATGCAGCAGTTGCTCCACTTTATATACTTTTTATGGAAATTGCAGGAATTAAACCAACAGTTCCTGGTTTTAAGGAGCTAAAAATCCAGCCTAAAATTGATAATATGGAAAAATTAGATTTATTACTGCACCCTGTTAATGGTACAATACATTTTCAATTTAATAAAGACAAAAATTTTTTAAAGGTAAATTTACCGAAAAACTGTAGGGGAGAAATTATTTTACCGGACTCCAGAAAACATGATTTATCACCGGGAGGTAATGTATTTCAATATAAATAAACAATTTGACCTCCTCCCCGCCCTTATTCAAGGACTTGGCTGGTTCAATTAGAATTCGGTAAAAATAAACGTATATTTCCTGTATAGTCCTGCTTGGAGGGAAAGCAGCAGGTACAATAAGATAGCTTTAGATAATGTTAGACAGCGCTTGATATCAAAAAGCCCCCTTTTAAATTAAACACATAAGGGGCTTTTTTAAATCGGTAACTTATTTAAGTTCATTCCATTTTTACACCAAATCACAGGCTTCTTCCGGCATCCAGTGTTCTTCCTGGCCATCCCATTTGACATTACAGCCGATGGGATTTGTGACCTGGGTGCTTATTTTCTGTCCGGACAGATGTTCACTGAGAGCATTTTCCAGGTCATTTACGGTCATTTTTTCCGGTTCCCGGGGGTTGTCTATACCCCGACCGGTATAAATAAGCTCTCTGTTTTTATCAAAAACAAAAAAGTGAGGAGTTCGCAGGGCCCCATAGTCCCGTGCTGTATCCTGGGTTTCGTCCCGTAGATATGTCCAGGGAAAGTCTTTTTCGTCCATTCTTAAAATCATGTGTTTAAAGGAATCTTCTTCATAGGTGTTAACACTGTTGGAATTGATGCCTACAAATTCAACTCCCTGAGGTATAAATTTTTCAGCAGTTTCTCTGGTTATTTCATCAGAGCCGGTGACAAAAGGACAGTGATTACAGGTAAAAAAGACAACAAGTACTTTAGCTTCAGCAAAGTCATCCAGGGTATATATATTACCATCTGTTGCCGGGAGAGCAAAATCAGGAGCCCGGTCTCCTATTTCAAGTGTAAAAGCCATTTTTATATCACCTCAATTTATGTATTCAATATTTTTTAGTTGAATCCTGCAATATTGTACAGAATTCAAAAATTATTTTAAAATGGCAAAAAGAGATTTGCATTTTCAAAAAGATATTTGTACGAAAATAAATGAAGAAAATGCCAATCATATTGCATATTGAAGGTCTCCTGCAGGAGTAAACTTTCAGCAAAAATGTTGTTCTTTCCCCTTGACATGGGGCAATAATTCAGTTATTATATAACTGCAATATAAAATTTTCCGGTGAATAAAAACCTATTTTGTGCCCGTAGCTCAACTGGATAGAGCGACTGACTACGGATCAGTAGGCTGGGGGTTCGAATCCTCCCGGGCACGCCAATTTGCCAGATTCATACCAAAAGGATTGAGTATTGATAGTAATAATAAAGATAATGGTTAAAAACCGGGAAACCTCCCGGCTTTTTATTTGCCTGTTCTGATTTTATATAATTCAATATATTACAGGATGTGACCCAGTTCATGAAGCCGGTGGAAGCTGCTGATGAAAAATATATGAAGCTGGCCCTAAAAGAGGCTAAAAAAGCTTATTCACAAAAAGAAGTTCCTGTTGGTGCGGTAATTGTAAGAAAAGGAGAGGTCATAGGCAGGGGATATAATCTGAAGGAAAAAAAACAGGATCCCACCTCTCATGCTGAGATGATTGCCCTCCGGCAGGCAGCTAACTATTTGCAGAGCTGGCGGCTGAATGAATGTACTTTTTATGTTACTCTGGAGCCCTGCACCATGTGTACCGGTGCTTTGCTGCAGGCTCGAGTTAATCGCCTTGTTTTTGGAGCTTTTGATGAGAAAGCAGGTGTATGTGGTTCTCTTTATAATTTACCTGAAGATGAACGTTTTAATCATCACCTGCAGGTTATAAGCGGTGTCCTGGCCGCAGAAAGCAGAGAACTTCTGCAGAATTTTTTTGCTGATTTGAGATCTGATTGACAGCCGGGAAGGGTGGGTGAGTCTGGCTTAAACCGCTCGACTCGAAATCGAGTAGGCATTTTACTGCCTCGGGGGTTCGAATCCCTCCCCTTCCGCCATTATTCTTTAAAATGATACAGGCCCAGGAGATATCCTTACCAACTTTCAAAAAAGATTTTAAAATCATTTTAAAAAACTGAATATAATAAAAATTACTAATATATAGGACGGTAGATGCAGCTCTGATGCTGTCCCCATGTAAATGGTTAACTTATTTTTTTTATGCAGCTTATTATAATAAAAAATAATATTATAATTATAATCAATTTATAATTTGTTTATATAGAGGATATTGTCATTTTTTATTGAAGTTTTATAATACAGATAAAAACATGAGAAAAAATGAGTTTGAGTTATCGTTTTTTCGGGCATTTATTCTTGATTATTCCTATTATGCAGAGAAGGGGTGGAGTAAATTATGAAAAGAGAATATTCCCTGTTTTTTGTTCTTTTTATTGCTGTTCTTATCGGATTTTTTGCTTATAGTACTCTTGAATACATTGATATAGAGGGAAGTAATCGTCAGGTTGAGCTGGGTGAGATATTCACAGAAGCACAGCAGACCGGTATGGAAAATGAGAATAGAGAAGAAGGCAGTGATATGCAGGATACAGATGAGGATGTATCTCCAGAGTGGCAGTTTTCAAATATATTTTCTGATATTGCTGAAGATGTAAATGAGGGAGTTGTCAGAATTAATACCCGGGCTGAAGCTGATCGTGATTCCTGGTATTTTTTCGAGGATGATGATTTTTTTGATTTCCCGGAGCCCAATGAGGATGAACCGAATTTTAGAGAAGGTTTTGGTTCAGGAGTGATTATTTCTGAAGATGGTTATGTAGTCACCAATGAGCATGTTATTCATGACAGCAGTGAAATTGAAGTTGAAATTCCCGGATTTGCTGAACCAAAAGCGGCTGAACTTATCTGGGGTGAGTTTTCTCTGGATCTGGCACTTCTAAAAGTGGAAACCAATGAAGAACTGGAGACTATCCCCCTTGGGGATTCAAGCAAAATACGGCCGGGAGACTGGACGGTAGCGATAGGTAATCCTTTTGGTTATGAGAATACGGTCACCGTAGGAGTTATTAGTGCCCTGGAACGGCCCATTAATATTCCCACCCCTGAAGGAGGTCGTAATTATCGCAATCTTATTCAAACAGATGCTGCAATCAATCCCGGAAATAGTGGAGGCCCCCTGTTAAATATTAAAGGTGAGGTTATTGGTATAAATACTGCGGTGAGTGTTGTAGGGCAGGGAATAGGTTTTGCCATTCCCATTAATACGGTCATTGATTTTATTGAAGAACTGGAAGAGACAGGAGAGATTGTTCGCCCCTGGCTGGGTGTTTCCTATCGAGATATACCGGAGCATATGGTAGAAGTTCTGGATCTGCCGGACAGGCAAGGAGCCCTGGTGGTTGATGTATTACCGGGTACACCTGCTGAAGAAGCGGGCCTTCAGAGTGAAGATGTGATTATAGAACTGGCCGGACAAAGAGTAGAGGAATATTTTGATCTGGGAAATATCATGATGGACCTGGAAGTTGGAGAACTGGTGGATATTGTAATTATACGTAATGGAGAAGAACGGACTTTGACAGCTACAATTGGCAGGATGCCGGAGGAATACTGATGGAGGTTTAGTAAATGACCCGTTATTTAATATACTTTGCTCTTGTTTTATTTGCCCCCCTGATCATACTTCTATCTCGTTCTATTATAAGTTATATTTATCAATGGTTTTTTCCCGGTCCGGATAAATTCAATGCTATTTTAAGAAAGAGGAATAGACTGCATGATTGGGATATAAACCAGTGCAGTCTGACCTCTTTATTTGGGTATCAGGAATTGAAATTTGACCTTGAGGAGCTGAATCCCGAACAAAAAAAATATACCCTGATGCTGGAATCCCGTGCAGTTTTGGGTAAGGTTAAAATATGGCTGCCCCAGGATATGTCACTGGTAATTGAAAACAGGGGTCTGTTGGGCAGAATTGCTGTTCCCGGAAAGAAGAAAATCGGATTATTTTTCAGCAATACTGCCGAAGATAAAAGCACTGTCAGTGATGACAGAAAACTGCAGCTTTTGGTGAGCTCCAGAATTATTATGGGGTCTCTGGAAATTATAAGGGAGCAGAGTCAGCGGGTCTAACCTTTTTTTGTAAGGACTGGTTTCTACTATTAGATTTTTTTAGCAAGAAAAGTGCAGAGATTATTTTCTGAACATTAAAAAAACCGGAGGGGAGACCGGTGGAAGCCCAACAGGAAAGAGTTGAATCTATACCCAATTTGCTGAAAGTTTTTTCCAGAAATGGGAAGATGCTGTATATTCAGGATATTAGAGCTGCGGTATATCCTCTTCATGTGATAATAATTAATGGCATTTTAACCGGGGTAATTATTATACTGCTGCCTCCTGTTCTGTATTTAATTCTTGAAATAAGTTTTGTCATATTTGCCAGTTATCGGGGCTTAAATAACTCTTTTGAGATTGTACTCAGCTATCTGGGTTATATTTACCAATTACTGCTATTAATGGCTGTTCTGGGCGGCCCGGCTGCCCTGCTGCGTCGTTTTTGTATTTCCCATGATCTTTCTTTTTCCCGTCAGGTAGATGCCGATACCGAATTCAGGATTGGGGGAGAAGAACTGGCCCTCACATTTTTATTCACCATCGGTTTATTTTTGATTTCGGAAACCGCCCGTTATTTTAATGTGTTTACTTTTTTTGGTTCTCTATTTATTACCTATTTTTGGCTTTATGTTAATAATATATTGCTGTCCTGGTATGGACGTATATCTCATAACAACAATCCGCAAAAACTTTATTTAATCTGGAATTTTATTCAGGATCAGGGTATAATATTAAATAGTGCGCTTGATCAAATAGGTTTAAAAAATGGAGGGCGTACCCTGCTGGTGAGGGGAGATATTTCAACTTCTCAGGCCCACAAATTACAGGAAAAAATTCTTGAAAATATGAGCAGTCTGGAAGAAGTTGAAGTCCAGACCGGAGCCAGAAAGCAGATAAAAAGTTAAATTATTATTAAATTGAGTTCTTGTACAATTAAATACTGCATATCATTGGCAAAGATAGAGGATATATGTTACACTTTTATTTGGTTAGGGGGGCTGTTTTTCAAAAATAGCTAACAGGTTTAATTTTTTTTAGCGAAAAAACAGGCCCGGTAAGTTTCTATAAGGAGTGAAATTATTGTGGAAGACACTGAGTTAAAATCACTACTTGAGAAACATATGTATTATGAGTATCTTCAGTTACCGGAGAGACTTTCTGAGAGGCTGGGCCTCCAAAATATTTCAGATTATAAAGGAGTTTTACCCCGCTATAGGCTGATTAGATCCTTTATCTGGGAACGGCCCTTAAAAAAAGTGGTGAATATTGGCGGTAACTGTGGTTTTTTCTCTCTTTCTCTGCTTGATGAAGATTTGATTGAGGAAGCTGTTATTTATGACATCAAGCCTGATATTCTGGAATTAGGCAGAAAGATTGCCCGGGCTATGGGTCTTGAAGACCGCTGCAGTTTTGTGGAAAAGAGCATTGATCTGGCGGCACTTGATGAGCTGCCCTCAACAGATGGAGTTATATATCAAAATGTGCTGCATCATGCGGGAGATTATTTTGATAAGGACCTGGTTGCAGAAATTGGCTGGGAGAAATATGCTGAGCGATTTTTAAAAAAACTGAGAGCTAAATATGCCTACGGAATTTTGGGCATGGGTTTTAAGTGGAATAAGCCCAAGCTCTGGGATGTAGATAAAGAAAAAAGACGTTTTATTTTCCGGAACCTGCTGGAAAAATCAGGCTGGGAGATTATTAGTGATGCCAATGTTTACAGCCTGATGATCGATGGGGGAGAACTTGACTACCGCAGGTTTAATTCCCAGCAAGACACTTATGACTTTAAGAAGAGTGATCTTGCTTCTCTGTGGGATTTAGTTTCCTTTAATATTATTAAAAGGGCCGGAATTTTTCTGGGCTCCAGGCAGACTTCCATGAGGGATATCTCACCTGCTGTGGCCCAGATGGGACAGGAGATTGCGAAAATGTATCATATCTACCTCATGGAGTAGGCAGGCTGCTGTAAAACTCTTGACAGATATAAATGGTGATGTTATAATTATTTCTGCGTGATTTTTTTGCAGCTAAACAGTAAACCTTTGTTTTAAGATTTTTTATATAAAAATAAGGAGAGGTGTCCGAGTCTGGCTGAAGGAGCATGATTGGAGATCATGTGTTGGCCTTGTTGCCAACCGAGGGTTCGAATCCCTCCCTCTCCGCCAATATGA
>Ga0207421_10003937_pt1 | contig 17432 bp, 19 predicted proteins | sample SodLakKL_010_SED_4_FD_187542 | JGI IMG/M metagenome (GOLD analysis project Ga0207421, IMG submission 187542) | Alkaline sediment microbial communities from Lake Tanatar, Kulunda Steppe, Russia - 8KL_010_SED (SPAdes) (version 2) | ecosystem: Environmental > Aquatic > Non-marine Saline and... | reverse complement strand
CCATTGGACCTTTCAAAAAAAAGTTTCATCATTCCAAATATGCACAATTAGATCATTCACTTGACAATATTTCTTCGACCTCTCTTTTCATCTCTTCAAGCTCCTCTAAAGATATCGATAAAGAAAGACAAGTTAAAAGGATCGAATAACTACTGGATAAAACAGAGATTTTAGACTAGAATTCTGAAGCCAACAAAAAGAGTGCACAAATCGCCGGAAACTTGATTTCCGAAGAAGAAAGAATCGAGATCCCGGATACGATCACCGCTGGAATAATACTATCTAAAGGGATCAACACTATCATCACCAAAAATAAAGATCATTTTGAAAGGATAGATGGGATAGGGGTAGAAGGATATTAGCTTCGAGATGATCTCATCTAGAAAAGCCTAGAACAAAAAAATCTTTCATATACTCGCCAACAATTCCTCCTTACTCATCGTGTTCCGATGTTTTTGGTCGTCCCACAACTTCCTGTAATTGTAAAAATACTCGAACATACCGAGTTCATCTGAAGAGTAAATCACTTCATGATTTTCTATTATATCGATCTGTATCTTCAATGGTAGTTCCTCGAAGATATGAACATCATAATTTTTTGAGACCGTATTCACCCTTCTAAAGACTTTTCTCAATACTTCACCAGAAGACACTTCTTCATCACTCACACCTTTACAATCATAATAAAAGTTAGAGGCACCAGGAACCACGACGGCGATATCAAAGTCGCTTTTTGCATGATCTTCCTCTTCAACTTTAGAGCCAAATAGAAGGACCGCTAGAATCCTTTCGTCTTTGCGGACCCAAGAGAAATCTTCTTCCATCTCTTCTACTGCTCTTTTATCCATTTTCTAACATCCCCTAAGATCTTATCGACCTCGGAATTGATTCTTTCGATAGACTCGATAGCAGTCTTTTTCTCCAAACCGTTGTATTCATGAACCAATCTATTTCGAAGTCCGTTCGCCTCTTTCATCAAAGCTTCCTGTTCCTCATCTAACAGTGTTTTTTCTCTCAATTTTTCAATGTTAGTATAATCATCCTCTACTATTTCCCCCATATCTTTTAAGATCATGGCAAATATATCCGTGAAAGCTTCCATCAATTCCTGATAAGCCTTGTAAACCGCAAGAATACCTTTTTCGCTCCTATCATCGATCCAGGAAGAAATATTGCTTTTTCTTTTCGCTATCACTGATATCTTCTCTTTATATCTCGATATCCTCTTTTCCTCCATGATATCATTACGGTTACGTAGTATGTATCGTTACTATTTAAATCATTTTAGATAAGAAACGAGAATTACTCTCCATTTCGGTCTTTTTTACCTCGATAAGGGCTGAAAAATCAGTAATCTTTCCATTCCCGAATTTTTAACTCTTCTATATCCCCAAAATGTTTAGGGTTTGCCCTTAAAAGTTCAAGATCATTTTTGACCGCTGTCGCCGCGATGTAAATACCATGAAGATCATCTACTGGTCTGCCGATCTTCCTGAGATCCATGAGAACCTTCTCGGATGTCTTTCTTTACTTTTTCCATCGTCTCTCTATCCAAAATGTTTTTTCCAGCCACTTCCTCTATCTTTTCTCCAGAATCTAATTTTTTCTCAATCACTTCACTGAAGCTCTTTCCATCTTTTTCCTTTTTTAATCTTTCATAGATCTCATCCGAGATCGTTATATCCTTACTCATATTTTTGCTTATTAATATTAACAAATAAAAATTTTCGGACCTGAGAGTTTTGTCAACTATCCTCGATCTCATCTCCGATGATTTACTTTAAATAATAAAACCTTTCTACCTCAATCGAAACAACGATCGATACCATGCTCATCAGTATCATCATAACGGTCAAGAACGAAGCGAGAGATATGCCCGATCTCTTAGATAGTCTTATAGTTCAAGAACAGCCGATAGAAGTGATCATCGTCGATGCACACAGCGATGACGGTACACAAGAGATAGTTAGGAACTATGCTGAGAAGCACGAGTTCATAAAACTTTACGTCAGGGGAGGAACGAGAGGAAAAGCACGAAACTTCGGCGTTAAAAAAGCGGAAGGCGAAAAAGTCGCCTTCATAGACGGCGATGTTATAGTCAACCCGTTCTGGGCCGAAGAGATGAGAAAGAGCGCCAAGGAATATGATGTGGTAGCAGGAAACACGATAAATATAGGGTATCACGCCTTCGAAGAGTTAGAGAGAGTTGAACTTTTCCATAAAGGTTACGACATAACTTATCCGAGCTGTAATCTTCTCTATGACAAACAACTGTTCAAAGAGATCAACGGTTTCGATCCGTGGTTTCAGACCGCTGAAGATATAGACCTCAATCTCCGCGCGGTGGAAGCCGGAGGAGAGATAGGCTATAACAAAGAAGCGATAGTCTACCATCGAACGAGAGGGAGCTTCTACGGCTTCTTCAAGCAGGCGTTCTGGAACGGCTTCGGTAGAAAACAATTGACCATGAAGCACGGAAAACTCTGGAGTAATTACTCCCCAGGAAAGATGTTGGATCACCAGATGACTCTCTGGTATTTCCTTAGATTGCTTCCCGCCTTCTATGGCTACGTAGGCTGCAAGCTGTTCGGTAATCGACCGGAAGAATCGGACAGACCGCTATAAAAAAGCAAAATCATTAATAATAGAAAATAACTCATTTATAATGATGAAAACCTACATCAAACTGACTTTCAACAGCGAGGGTGAAAGGCCTTCAGAGGTCATCGATCTTCTGCACGGTCTTGGATTCAAACCTCAGAGAGGTGAATACGACATGGTGTACGATTGGGGCGATGATGCGGATGTCAGCGATGCGATTCGATTCGCTGATCAGATACATTCCGCTTTAGAGGGACATAAGGTACTCTACTCAATAGAAACTGACACTTTCGAAGAATAGAAAAGAAAATAAGGGTTTTTGGAGGTCTCTAAAAACCGTACTCTTCGCACTTCTCGTCCACTTCTTCCTGTATCTTCTCTATATGTTCATCGGTCAGATGAGCGAACCTTCTCTGTTTCTTCAGGTACTCTTCTACAGGTTTCCTGTCCTTCGGCTTCTTCGTAATGTTGATATCACAGATCTCTCCGTCTTCAGCTTCCCACAACACGAATATGCCCGTCTCTACAGCTAATCTTGCCAGTTCTACCGAGTCATCACTTCCGTGCCTCCATCCTGTTGGACATGGCGCGAAAACATGAACCAGTGCCGGTCCGTCGGCATCTAAAGCCTTCCTCACTTTTTTCCTCAGGTCATCCACATAAGCTATGGTCGCTGTCGCAACATAAGGTATGTCGTGCGCGCCAGAAATCCTAGCTAACGGCTTCTTGGGCCTATCTTCGCCTATGCTCACCTCACCCGATGGTGAAGTGGTTGTCGAAGCACCGTATGGCGTGGAACTGCACCTTTGAATACCTGTGTTCATGTAAGCTTCGTTATCCAAACAGATGTGAGTTATGTTGTGCTTTCTTTCGAACATGCCGGAAAGTGCCTGGAAACCTATATCGAAAGTACCTCCGTCTCCGGCAAAGGAGACTATGTTGGTCTCACCTTTCTTATCCATCTGCTTCAAAGCCACTTCGATCCCTGAAGCGACACTAGCCGCGTTCTCGAATGCCGCATGGATCAAGGGGATCTCCCAAGCGGTTTGCGGGAACGCCGTTGTTGTAACTTCCAAGCACCCTGTCGCAACTGTAGCTATCGTGTTCGGTCCTGCTTCGTTCAAGATCGCTCGCATTGCGGTACCTTCACCACAGCCAGCGCACATCCTATGACCGGACGCGAACAATTCTTTATCTTCATCTTCCGACATCATGATCACCTCATCACATCCTCGTTCATATTAATCCATTCTACTGGCTTCTCTACCTCGCCTGCTTCAACAGCCTCTTTAGTCTTCTCGTACATCTCTTTGAAGTTCTCCTTGAATATCTCTCTACCGCCGAGACCGACTATGAAGTTCTTCATCAATGGACTCTTGCTCTCGTTGATGAATGTTCCTGCGCTCTCAGCGAACATGGCTCCGCCGAAGCCTGGAGAGATGTTTCTATCGACTACAGCAAGACCGTCCGCGTCTCCAGCTATCTCTTTCAATAGATCGCCTGGGAATGGTCTGAATACCGTCATCTTCGCCAGACCGACTTTTTCACCTTCTTCACGCATCTCGTCGACTGCGGCTCTCGCAGTTCCTGACATCGAGCCCATGGTCAGCAGTATTATGTCCGCGTCATCGCACTTGTAAGGCGTTATCCTGTTGTATTCTCTGCCGAACTCTTCCTCGAACTCGTCGAATATCTCGTCGATAACTTCGGGAGCGTTCTCTAATGCTTCAGTCTGATCATACTTCAACTCCTGGTAGAAATCTGGAGTTCCCAACGAACCGAAGGTCATCGGGTTTTCAGGATCCAGCTTGCCGTGTGGTGGGTCATAAGGAGGCAAGAAATCGTCAACATCTTCTTTCGCAGGTACCTGAACACCTTCTACGGTATGAGTCAGCACGAAACCGTCGATACCTACCATAGCGGGAAGTAGAACTCTCTCGTCTTCCGCTATCCTGAAAGCTAATATCATAAGGTCTAGACCTTCCTGGTTCTTCTCTGCGTAGAACTGCATCCATCCGGAATCTCTTGAAGAGACGCTGTCCTGGTGGTCCGCCCATATATTGATAGGAGCGGAAAGAGCTCTGTTACCTACAGCCATAACAATCGGCAAGCGCATGCCAGCCGCGATAAATAACATCTCGTGCATCAGAGCGATACCCTGAGAAGCCGAAGCGGTACAGGTCCTCGCTCCTGAAGCAGAAGCACCTATACAGGCGCTCATCGCCGAGTGTTCACTTTCTACCCTGATCATCTCCGCGTCCAGTTCACCGTCAGCGATATACTCTGAGATCTTCTCCGGGAACAATGTGGAGGGAGTTATCGGATAAGCGGGTACGACATCTGGATCGCAGAGCTTAGCTCCTAAAGCCGTGGCCATATTACCCTGGATCGTCATCCCTTTCTGCTCTCCCATAGTATCACTTCTCCTCCTCTATCATTACGATAGCATCTACAGGACATTCTCTTTCACATATTCCGCAGCCCTTGCAGTAATCCAAGTCGAACTCGATAGCATCCTCGGTCTTAGTCACTGCTCCGTCCGGACAATAGTCCAAACACTTCAAACACTGGATACATTTCTCGATATCTACCTCTGGTTTCATCGTTCTCCAGCTTCCGGTCTTGTACTCTTTCGAACTGCCTGCTTCCTTATTTATTCCGCCTATAGTGATCTTCATCTTTGACATGTTTACACCCCAACTACGTTTTCATAAGCCTGCTGTGCGGCCTTCTTATTTTCATCGTGCTTCACAGGTACGTTGTTATCTATAGCCTTCTTGATATTATCCATCCCTACGTTACCAGTGACTTTAGAGTACGCGCCTAGAATAGCTGTATTCACGATGGGATTCGTCTCGGTTCCGAGTCCGTTTTCAACTGCGATCTTCGTAGCGTTCACCGTATAGACTTCAGCGTCTGGAAAGTCGAATTCAGACGGATCCTTACCTGTGTTCAGTATGATCTTACCGCCTTCCTTCAGCCCGTCCGTAACGTCGACCACCTCTAGAAGACTCATGTCCAAGACTATCACTATATCCGGCTCATAGATCTGTGTCTTTATATCGATCTCTTTTTCATCGATCCTGGCAAAGGCCGCAACAGGTGCCCCTCTACGCTCGACACCGAACATCGGGAAAGATTGAACATCTTTATCTTCCCTAAAAGCGGCGTCGGCGAGAGTATTAGCGGCGGTGACAGCACCCTGTCCACCTCTGCCGTGGAATCGCACTTCGTACATTTTTATCTCACCTTTCATCCCAATGAAATAAGAGGATATAATAAATGTTCCGATTAAAAAGCCGATAATAACCCAAACTAAAATATACTGACACGATATTTCGAACGGGAACAAACATGTACGAAAATGCACCTGAAGAAGTCACCAACGTTATAGTGACGGGAAAGAGCGGAGCAGGGAAACAGCCCAGGATAGACGTTCTAGTCGAAGAATACGACCTTGAACAACTCTCCACAGGGAACATATTCAGATCTTATCTGGGAAGTTTCGACGAGTACGACTATGACGGAGATATATCGCAGTTCTGGGACGAGGAAGAGAGACGATTCATGAAGGATGAAAAGATAGCTGAAGAGATAGGGACCGATGAAGAAGAAGTGCTTTTAGGACTCAAAGCCAAGTACTTCGTTGACAGAGGAAAATTCGTTCCAGACCGTATCACAAATGAACTTTTCGAATCTTATTTCGGCAAAAAGGACTATCGGAACCAGGTTCTAGACGGATATCCTAGAACTGTAAAACAGGCAAAATTTCTTCTCGAGCTGGTGGAAGAGAAGGGAACAGATATCGATTTCATAGTCTGGGTCAGGAACACCGATGAGAAGATAGTTGAGAGGACCACTAAAAGAAGGATATGTCCGGAGTGTGAAAAGGTATATCACCTTGAATACGACCCTCCAAAAGACGGAAAGTGTGAAGACTGCGGTGTCGAAGTCATCCAAAGATCAGATGATACCGAAGAGAGGATCAGATCTAGACTGCAGGAGTTCAAGGAAAAGACCAAACCGATGATCGATTACTTGGAGGCTGAGATCCCGATAGCGGAAGTCCCCGGCCACTTGGAGGAATTCACACCTGAAAACGTAAGGAGAAGCGTGATGGAAGAACTCGATAAGGTCTGGAAGGAACGGTAAAAAACCTATTACCCAGTCATCTTTTAATCATTTTTTTCTTTAAAATCACAAAAATTAGAAATACATCTTCTCCTTAATAATTAAGAACAGTAATACGCTGTAGAGGAGGTAAAATATGATAGAGGGACTTAGATCTAAGGAAGAATTCAAGGGCTATCCCATAATCTTGACAACTGATAGGACTCTAGCCTCTGAATACAACGGAAGCGAATTCATCGGCTTCGGAGCTACATTTCCTAAGATACTTCCAGATTTTTTGTACAAATCTTTGTTCGCGCCCTCCGTACCTCACGAAAAGGGTGCGGCCAAATTCGGACACTGCGGCAGTCGTAAGATAGAAGCAGCTTTACTCAACGACGGTTTTAGTGAAGACGATATAGTGGTCGGGCATCCCGACCATCTCGATAAACTCATCGGACCAAAAACGGAAGCTCTCGGGATAACGACCCACGATCCTTTAGGTCTTGGTCCCGCCTCTACAACCTTCTCCAACTTCGTTGAAGGAGAGCCATACAGCTCGCATTATTTCAAAAAGTTGGTCGAAAATCCCGCCCTGCAAAAATACGATGTTGACATAATCGTAGGTGGACCCGGAACGTGGCAGCTGGACGATAAAAGGATAATGGAAAAGTATAACGTAGATACTGTGGTTATGGGCGAGGGAGAGAGTGTAGCTCTAGAGCTATTTGAAAAAGCGATGAGGGGAGAAAATTTGCCTAAAAAGGCGAGAGGAGATGTAGTATCCGCAGAGGACATACCTAAGATAAAGGGACCGACTATCAACGGCCTGGTGGAGATAAGCCGAGGATGCGGACGAGGGTGTAGTTTCTGCAATCCTACGCTCTTAAATCTCAGGCATCGTCCTATAGAAGATATAGTCGATGAGGTGAAGATGAACATTCAGGAGGACAACGCTAAAGCTCTACTCCATGCGGAAGACGTTCTGCGCTATGGCTCTCAAGACTTGACTCCCGAACCTGAAAAACTATTGAAACTTCTGAAGCAGGTGAAATCTCAAACTGACAACATATCTTTCAGCCACGCCGCTCTCGCCTCGGTAACTTCTGATCCTCAACTCATCGAGGACATATCAGAACTGTTGAATATAGGGAGCAAAGAAAGACCTTGGTTCTCCGCTCAAGTGGGTCTCGAGACCGGATCAAAGGATCTAGCGAAAAAACATCTGAAGGGAAAAGCAAAACCCTTCGACCCGGAAGAATGGCCTTCCGTGGTCAGGAGAGCATTCGAGATATTCGATGAAAACGACTGGATTCCATGCATTACCGTTATAATGGGATTGCCCGGCGAGACCTCAGACGATGTTATGGATACTATGGAACTCTTAGATGATATATGGGACAAAGACTTCTTGATAGTGCCTTTGATGTTCGTACCTCTCGGTGTCAGTGATGATCAGGATTTCTTTTCACGAGATGATATGGAAGCCGAGCATTGGCAGCTTCTAGCCAAGTGTATAAGAAAAGATTTCGAGATTGTTCCGAAACTGATCGAAGATATCAGTACTATGGATAGTATCAGCAGCTTCAAAAGATACGGGTATCACCTTCTCACCAAGTACATGAAGAGGAGACTCGAACCTCACATAAAGACGATGGAAAGAGGTTATGATCCGAGCAAACAGTAGCTATCAATATATCTTATCTGCTTTTTCCAGATATATCTGATAATCTTCATCGCTGTATAGGACCATCCTGACGAGTCCTACAGCGTCGTTCTCTTCTAAGAAATTCTTTATCTCGTCGAGGGCTACCTCCGCAGCATCTTCTGTAGGATAGCCAAAAGCGCCTGTACTGATTGATGGGAAAGATATACTTTCTATATCATTTTCGACCGCGAGTTCAAGACTGTTCCTGTAGGATCTTCTTAGGTCTGTTTCATCTTTTTCGCTGTCTGAATAGACAGGACCTACGGTATGGATCACGTGATCCGCTGGAAGCTCATATCCACCTGTTATCTTCGCTTCCCCAGTTTCACAGCCGCCGAGTTCCTTACACTCCTCGTAGAGCTCAGGACCTGCGGCATTGTGAATAGCTCCTGCGACTCCTCCTCCGGGAGCGAGCCTTTTGTTGGCGGCGTTGACGACCGCATCTGTTTCCTCTTCGGTAATATCGCCTTGGACTAGCTCCAATCTAGAGTCGTCTATCTCGAAAGATCTCATAGCTCTCACTCCAAACAAAGAAAAAAGAAGCTTGAATATAAGGTTTATTTTTTGAGCTTAGACCTTCCCCGCCTTATGACCTCTTCTTCGTCAAGGTCTGGTGTATCGGTTCTCTTCGCTTCGTAGACCATCTTTGTTTCAATCCCATCAAAATGACTCTCCATCTCTTTCAGCTCTTCTTCCTTCAAAGGTTCTACCATGGACGGTCGCAAAGGCGTATTTAGTTGAACTTCGTCCACTTCTATTTCATCTATCAATTCTGCCATCTGTTCGACTAGGTGCTTGTTCTCTTCGATGAACATCATTTCAACTGCAAATTTTCCAGGGTGTTCTTTTCCAAATGCCCTGAGACCCTCAAGGGTGCTGTCAAAACTTATACCTTCGGCGGGATCGTTCACTTTCTCAAAGCTTTCTTCATCAGCGGCATCTAAAGAAGCGATCACATAGTCCAGTCTCTTCAATGGTCTGCGGACCTCTTCAACATGGAGTAGCGATCCGTTCGTCAATATGGCCTTCGGCTTATCCGAAACTTCCTCCAGCATATCCACTCCTTCCGATAGATTCGAAGCCAATGTGGGTTCGCCCATGCCCGATAACGTGATATAGTCGACCTTATCTCCGACCTTCTTCAAGGCCGTCAACAATTCCTCTCTAACCTCTTCTATCTCCACGAACTTTTTTCTTGTTGAAGTCAGTTCCTGACATCTCGTTATCTGGCAGTAGATACAGTCGAAGGTACAGACACGACCCTCTTCACTTATAAGATCGACACCTAGAGAACGTTTCAGTCGCCAGGAATCTATAGGTCCGTAAACCGATCTCATCGGAACTGGTAAATCTTCATAAGATAAAAAATTTGTTCAGTAGAAAGGGTTTTTAGGAGATAGTGGGGGCTTCGTCTTCTCTTTTACCCTTGAACTCTATCTCTATCTCCAGTTCTCTTTCTCCGTACCCTTCGAAATCGATGTCCAATTCTATGTTATCTCTAAAAGTGAAAGGAAGCTCCCACTCTTCAGTCTTGATAGTCACTGTATCTCCTTCTCTCAACTGCTTCGCCATGGACTCTAGAAAATCAGCTACCTGTTCTTTGTTGAGGTACACTTCGTGTTCCAAGTCTCCTTCTTCCACGACCCTTTTTTCTCCATCAGATTCGTTCGGTATCTCGGGCATGTTATCACATCTAGGTAACAAAAGACTAAAATATATAAAGTTTCTTAGGAATTTTATACGTGATAGGATGGAACCGATGGAAATACTCGGGTCAAAGGCTAGATTGGAGATACTTCACCAGCTCTCGAAAAAAGATATGTACGTTTCCGAGCTGATGGAAAACGTCGGTTTAGACGGAAAGACAGCGAAGCACCACCTAAATACTTTGGAAAAAGAAGGGATCATATCTTCTGAGAAAAGAGGGAGGAGGAAGTACTATACGATCGATAGAGAAGTGATAGTACGCATCTCACCTTCACCGAAAAGAAGATTTCGGATACAGTTCCCGAGGATCGACAGTAGACCTTGAATAGAACTTCAGTCTATAGGTTCGAACTCGGCCGTGAAGTGTCCTAGGAGTTCAGGTGCATAGGTCCTTCTCAAACCGCTTATCTCATCTCTCTTATCGTATAACTCTCCAACTGATCGCGCCACATACTTCAACTGGTTGAGGGTGTAAACCCTCCTCGGGATGGCCAAACGCATCGTTTCCATCTCCGCGGGTATGATGTTCCCTTCTTCATCTTTCTCTCCGAAAGCGCTAGTACCTAACTCAACAGCTCTTACACCCGAATCCTTATACAGTTCAGTGGTAAGAGCCTGGGCAGGAAAGTTTCGCGGTGGGATATCCGGCAAAAATCTGTCTGCATCGACAAATACCGCATGACCTCCAGCCGGTTCTATTATCGGGACCCCTTCTTCGAGCAGTTCGTCCGCTAGAAACTGTACTTGTTCACGTCTATATTGTTGGTACTCTTCTTTCGTGACTTCCTTAAGACCCTGAGCCATAGCGGATACTTCTCTACAAGCGAGACCACCATATGTGGGGAATCCTTCTACTATTATGCTCAAGTTCTTACACTTCCTGTGCAGTTCTTCGTCTTTCACACCGATCAAACCGCCTATATTCACCAGTCCTTCCTTTTTCGCACTGAAAGTGAAACCATCTACGTAGGAAAACATCTCTTCAGTTATCTCTTCTACAGATTTGTTTTCATATCCCTTTTCTCTCTGTTTTATGAAGTAAGCGTTTTCAGCAAAGCGGCAGGCGTCGAAGAAGAAAGGTATATCGTATTGGTCAGCGACTTCTGATACTTCTTTTATGTTTTGCATAGATACAGGTTGTCCGCCGCCGGTGTTGTTAGTGATGGTCAACATCACTAGAGGTACGTTTTCGGGTCCTTTCTCTTCGATGAACTCTTCAAGACGATCTATATCCATATCGCCTTTGAAATCCATCCTTTTCGACGGGTCGTAAGCTTCTTCGATGACCAAGTCAACCGGTTCCCCTCCTTTGTGTTTGACATTAGCTCGAGTCGTATCGAAGTGCATATTGTTCGGGACATAATCTCCCTCATCAACGAGTATAGAGAAAAGGACGTTCTCGGCGGCTCGTCCCTGGTGGACTATCACAAATCTATCGAAACCAAATATGTTCTTAACGGCTTCTTCCAAATCATAAAAAGAATCGCTTCCGGCGTATGCCTGCTCCGTGTCGAGCATCTCAGAGTACTGTTTATCACTCATGGCCGTAGTCCCAGAGTCCGTTAAAAGATCGATGAAAACGTCATCGGATCGAAGTTTGAAAACGTTATATCCGGCCTCTTCTATCTTTTTTTTCCTTTCTTTTCTAGATAGGCGCTCGAGGGATCTTACCATTTTGATTTTGAAGGGTTCCGGTTCGGTCATGATATCTAGGCAAGTGTAGGTCATGATTTATAATTAATTTTAGGGTAGGAAGTCGTGAGATAGACTTTTCACCATAATATTTAATTATCTTTTACAGGTGGTGCATCTATCTCAGAAGAAAGTCCCTCTCTATGACTCTCATGACTACATGGCTCTCATGAGTACAAAGGGGTTATCACATATGATTCTGAACACCGACGAGAATGCAAAATTTGGACAAAGAACATCATTGATGGTAATCGTCTTCATCTTGATATCCCTATCTATTCCTGCATATATCGGGAATCCCGGTGCTGATACAGAGGATTTAGCTCTACAGATGCATAGAGCGGATATCGAATATGTCGAAACAGGTCCTATAGAAGTCGAGGGGAACGATGGATTTAGTACGGAGCACTGGAAGGGTGATGGGACCAAGGAGGATCCGTACGAGCTAAGAGAGAACTATTCCATAGATGCTTCAAGTCATGAGTATGGGATAAAGATCACGAATTCCGATCAGCACGTAGTTATCGAAAATACTGAGATATACGGTGCCTCTGGTGATATAGGTGCAGGGATACATCTGGAATATACAGACAATGTAGAAGTGACCAACAACGACCTTTACGACAACGATATAGGACTTTATGATCTTAGCAACGCATGGGGCGATCCTAATTTTGTAGAAGATAACGATATCACAGATAACAGATATGGTATTTATCTAGAGGAAAAGGAAAATTCATTTTACAAGTATAATTACATTGCAGGTAACACGGAGTCTGGAATTTTTGCTGAAAGTTCTACTTACGATAATGAAATCGTTGAAAATATAATAATAAACAACCTTGGCTCAGGAATAGAACTGTATGACTATGCCAACAACAATCTTATCGAAAATAATACCTTAACAGGCAATGATGGGAGTGGTATCCAGTGTTACTATCACTCAGGTAATAACCAGATAACAGAAAATGAAATAAAAAATAACTTATACGGAATAAAAATTGAGAATTCCACGTATAATGAAATTTGGAAGAATGAAATAATCACCAATACGTTTCAAACATCCGTTAGTGGTGACCTTACTGAAAATAATTGGAATCTAGAAGATCCAGCAGAAAGGGGACATGGTGGGAATTACTGGTCCGATGGTGAACAAGAAGATAGAGGCGACAACATCGGCGATGAACCTTACAATATAGGAGAAGACAATCAGGATGATTTTCCGTGGATGAGCCCCGAGATGGAACGACATCCTGTAGACCGGTTCGAGCTCTCTGTAGATAACATAACGGCAGGAGACCCTCCTGAGATCAACATCTCCGAAGCATACAATGACGAGGACTATCCATTAGAAGGAGAATATGCATTCAAAGTCGAGATAGGGACCGATGCAAATACCAGTTACCTGGATTTTGATTCTGGTGATGCTGGGTACGTTGGAGATGCTTTGGAAAAAGCGGGCGAATACACTACTGAGGTTACCGCAGAAGGATCTGTCGAATCGGAGACTTTTCATGTAGAAGCTGCAGAGACCAAAAACGTGACCATCTCTCCCGACGAAGGAAAGATTATCACAGCTGGAGAAAGTTTAGAATTCAGTGCAGAAGCATTTGATGAATACGGTAATTTTGTTTCGGATAACGAAGAGGACTTCTCTTGGGAGAATGCTTCTGCCGGTATCTTCAACGAAACAAACGCAGGCGTATACGAAGTAAAGGCTGTCTTCGAAGGTGAGGAAAGTATCGAATCAGACTCAAAAAACATAACAGTAAAACCAGCAGAAGTTGATATGATAGAACTTAAAACACCTCCTGAAATCAATATCACAGCTGGAGAAACTATCGAATTTACAGCCGAAGCTTACGATGAGTACGACAATCTTATCACAAATAATTCTGACGATTTCAACTGGGAAAATGCTTCGAGCGGTACCTTCGATAAAACCACAACTGGAGAGTATGAAATAATAGCTGAATATAGAGAAAACGAGACCTTTACATCGGGACCGGTCCAGATAGGCGTAAAACCTGGCGATGTAGACTCAGTAGAAATTGAATCTCTACAAAAAACAAATATTACTGCTGGAGAGAGCTTGGAATTCACTGCTGAAGCATATGATCAGTTCGGTAATTTTGTTACCGAAAAACCTGAAGATTTCATCTGGGAGCACGCTTCGAACGGTACATTCGATGAAACGACAGCGGGGAAATACCAAGTGAGGGCCATCTATCATCATAATGATGTGAAATCTGAAGCTAGCACTGTGATCGTCCAACCCTCGGAACTAAAAGAATACGAGCTAGTAGTAGAAAATATCACCGCCGGTCAAACACCTGATATCGAGATCTCTAGCATGATAGATGAGTATGGAAATTTAATCGAAGGTGAGTACCAGGTGGAGGTAAAGGTAAACGGTGATACCAAAACTGAGAACTTGACTTTTTCTGAAGGGATGAGCAATCTTGAGTGGGATGAGATCACGCTCTCTAAAGAATATTCAGTAGAGGTGAGCATCTACGGGATAGATAGATCAGAAGAATTTTGGGTAGAACCAGGATCTCCATATTCTATAGAAATCGAATCCTCCGAAGAGGAAGTCATCTCAGGAAAAAGTGTTATCTATACATCCACGATCTATGACGAATGGGATAACGAGATAGGAGAAGTGACAAATGAAACCGGATGGTCAGTAAATGCAGATGCAAAAGGAAATTGGGAGAACAACGAATACAAATCAGAAGTGCCCGGGACTTGGAATATTACCGGCACATTTACCTACGACGGGACAGAACTTACGGACAACGTCACCCTCACGGTGAAGCCAGAAATACAGGTATTCGAATACACCGGTTTTGATACTATAATCTTTGAGGAAAATCTAGATTATGAATTGGAATGGTCCGTGGATAAAAATCATACGATATCTAGTTACGAATTGCTAGCGGGTAATTCCTCTGAAGAGCTTGAAACCATCGAGTATGGGCTAAAAAACGAGTCATACAGGTACAGATTCGAAGAAGAGGGAACGGTTCACTTTAGAATAATCGGCTTAAAGGAAACTGGTGAAGAATTAGAGAGAACCGATTTCACAGTCACTGTCGATTTGATCAGTCTAGAAGTGGAAGAAAGAGATAAAAGGATTTTTTCGATAGATATTCCAGAAGAGCGAAGAGAAGAAGTGAACGTGACCTGGTACGTAGACGAAGAAGTCGAAGATGAAGGGCAGGTCTTCATACCCGATCTTGGATCTGGTGATTACAATATTACCGCTGAAGTCTCTGATGGAGAACATCAGACAGAGAGGAAATTCGAACTCTCGATAGACGGAAGTGAGACAGAAGGAAGATCTACGATAATCTATATTATCATTATCTTGATAAGTGCTATAGCACTGGTAGGAGCACCCAGTATATTAAAAATGAGATCTAAAAAAGAGACCGATAACGAGGATGGTCTTTATTTTTCACAGGAAGATGAGTCCAAGAACAAATATAGAAATAAGAAGAGCGGAGGAAAGAAAGACAAACCTTCAACTACATCGAGCCAGAATAAAAAATCGAAAGCAAAGCTCGGGATAAAGACGAACTCTAATAAACAGACTGATAGCATGACCGAAGGTAAAAACGGAATAGATAAACAACTGGTGATGCAAACATTTGAAGATATCGGAAGAGCAACAAAAAAACAGGCGTATGCAGAAGTTACTGGTAAAACCGATGAAAATATTGGTCTAGAAGAATTTGAAGAAAAGATTCAAAGGTTAGTGCAGGAAGAAAGATTGACTATGCAGCCTAAAAAGGATGCAGCCACACTATACATCTGGAATAGTGAGAGATCTAAGTTGAACTAGATATCCTCATAACTGATCTATATCCGCCTTGTCTATCAATGCAGGGATATATCTTTCTACCTTATTTCCCTTCACAAGAACGGTGTATTGTTCGTCAAGTTCAGTATTTTTGAACTGCAGATTCGTGCCGATTTGTCCATCCTGCTTCTCTACCAATTCTAGTTCTTCTGACTTGACTCCGATATTGTCCTTCAACCATCTTTCTGCTAGCGATAGGATCTCTTCGGGCTTCAAGTTTACAGGCTCTTCTATCTCTTCCTTTTTCAACTCTTCTTCCTTCCAAAGTTTGACCACGTCGTTGTCCTGCAGGTCGGAAGAGATCACGCTCTTACCGGAAGAAAGCTTGTTATTATTACGCATCAAAGCGTACTCCTCTTGGTCTCCTTCCAATTGCCAATAGGTCCGGCACCTTTCAATGATCTCTTCTATTTTCTCCTCAGGCTCCACGTATATCTCGATACTGTCATCGATTTCAGGACAGAAAACATTGATAGTGGCTGACATTTTTTCACTTTCTTTTTTAACAAAGACTGTATCTTCTTTTTATATAAACAAATTATGGATCAAGGTAACCGATCGAAATAGGATCTGAATACTCAGAATAAACCTCATTTAGGTCTTCTAAGCTCCTGACATAAGTATATTCACCGCCTGTTTTGTTCGCTATCTTGTCCAGTAGGTTATGATCAACTTCGTCTCCAAGCCCGATCGTATTTATTATCACGTCTTCTCTAGGAGATAGCCTTCTTTCGACTATATCAAGAACGGAATCCTTGTCATCTACAGAAGAAGGACGAGGTTCTCCGTCGGTGAGTAACAAGACCTGTTTTATCTTTTCGTGCTCGAAATCTTTCATCGTTTCGACGGCTTCTTCTAAACTCGCAGAGATGTTGGTTCTTCCTCTTGCATGATACCTTATCTCTTCGATGATCTCTTCAAAGGCATCATCGATATCAGATGCTTTGACAGAAAAGTAATCTACACCATCAAATTCGATTATCGAAGCTTCATCACTGAAGAGGATTATAGATGTCTTATGAATGCTATCATTCTTTACCTGTTCAAATAGATAATTAAGAACACAGAGAGTCACTCCTTGAACTCTTTTTATCTCTGATTCCCGACTCAATTCTTCCAAGAATTTAGTGGTCTTAGTACTTTCGATCCCATCACTGATCTTTTCGACCACTTGATCGATCTCTTCCATCACAAGGTCTCTAGTCTCCATACTTCCTGAGAGATCGACTAGAAGAACTCCACTGTAAGATTTAGAATCCGTATAGTTGCAATTGAACTCCTCTAATTCGGTAAGAGCGAAAACGTTTTCTTCGCCATCCTGAAGATCGGTTCCGTCCAACGAGATCATCAAATTTTTATCTTCCCACAAAAATCTAGAATCTTTTGTCCATTTCCGGTTTTTAACGAAGTCGATAAATTCCTCCTCATCTTCTTCTACTAATGAGGGAAAATCGCTGTTTGAGTTTTCTCTTCTCTCAACTTTGAAGTCCACTTTAACCGGCTTTCTTATCTCTTTCTCATACTCCAAAACCATTATCTCAGAACCATCATCCAATCCTATAGATTCAAAGATCGTTTTATCCACCAATACTGTTTTCTCCTCAACACTCTTATCGATAGCAACCTCACCAGCTATACTTTTATGGTTCACAGGATTTTTAGCCAAGAGGATATCACCTTCTGAGATATCTAGTTTGGAAGCTGTCTCAGGTCCTATAGTGAAGTGCTCGGTGTCAGTTCCCATAA
>Ga0207421_10003934_pt1 | contig 17438 bp, 18 predicted proteins | sample SodLakKL_010_SED_4_FD_187542 | JGI IMG/M metagenome (GOLD analysis project Ga0207421, IMG submission 187542) | Alkaline sediment microbial communities from Lake Tanatar, Kulunda Steppe, Russia - 8KL_010_SED (SPAdes) (version 2) | ecosystem: Environmental > Aquatic > Non-marine Saline and... | reverse complement strand
GAGAACTACCAGTGGCGCGAGGAGTTGCCAGTTCGTGAGTCGGATTCGACGCCTGACTTTTTGAAGGAGAAAGGCGACGTGGAGACTGAACTGTTGACTGGCGAGGGTCGGGAGTAGTGGGTTCGGTAGGAGTGCGCTTGTTTCGCTGGGGTTTTCCCCCACACTAGCATTGAAATTCGGCTCATTGAACCCGATTCTTTGCGGCTCTGTGAGATACTGGAGGCTTTTTCGCCCACGTTTTTTAAGGAGCGGTGCCCGCAGCGAACAACGTGAGCGAGGACACCCGACGCAAAAAAGGTGGATGGGTTCGGGCGTCCTGCCGAACTTGTGAGGCAGGGCTTGGGAGAGCTTGACTCTCCCTGCGGGTTCGAACCGCGTCGAGACGGTCGCTCGCGCTGCGACTCGTCTGGTTCGAACCCGCATACCCATGCACTGCTCGTCACGTTGTTCCTCGCAGACATGGGTTCGGGCGGGTTCGAACCGTGCCAAGACGGTCGCTCGCTTCGCTCGCGCTGCGACTCGTCTGGTTCGAACAGCCCTCACGCTACAATGTGCTCCTCACGTCCGTTCGTCGCAAAATTGTAGTGGGTTCGGGCGGGTTCGAACCGCCGACCTCGGCCTTGTAAAGGCCGCGTCATAACCAGCTAGACCACGAACCCTCATTTCAACATACCCACCACGGGGAATAACAGTTACTTTTTCCACTGAACCCATAGTATGGCCATGCGCCAGCGGGTCGCCGGAGCCATCGTCCTTGCTCTTTTGCTCATAGCCCTGCTGCTTTATCTCTATTATCCACCGCTCTGGCTGCTCAGCCCTGGCGAATACGACAATTCGACCGTTACCGTAACGGATGCCAGCGGAGACGAACTCGCTAGCGTCCACGTCAAAATTGCAGATACCCGCGACAAACGATATGTCGGCCTGAGCGAAACGGACTCGCTCGCTACAGACGAGGGGATGCTCTTCGTCCATGACGAGGCAGACACGCAGGATTACGTGATGCGAAACATGTCCTTCGACCTCGACATCATCTTTATCGACAGCGACGGCACGATTACTGACATCCAGCAAGCGAGCGCGGACTCGGACGATACTTACTCCGGGTACGGGCAGTTCGTCCTCGAAGTAAATCGAGGCTGGACCGACGAACACAACGTTACGACTGGAGACCTTGTCGAAATCCCGCCTGCATATCAGTGACTGCCAAAGACTAACAACGCGGGGTGCGACAGAGCGAATATATGCGTGGTGAACTTCCGACCGGCATTGCTGCAATCTGGATTGGTATTGTCTATCTTCTCGGCGTCTTGCTGTTGGGACCATACGAACTGACCACAACAGTTCTCACCGAACTGTCCTTTGGCATCCTGTTCATTGGCACCGGCCTCTGGGTACTTCGCGATATGGAACGCGGTGAGACAAGAGGCTCGGAAAGTGGGTTCCCAAATCTGCTCTGGTATCTTATCGCCGTTGCACTCGTTGTCGTGGCGGTCACCCGGACGGCCGGACTCGTCGCTGCGCTCTAGTGGTCTGTCAACCGCGAAATGACGCGCTAGCGGAGGGGAAGCCCACGAGTTTACTCGTGGGAGGAAGTCACGAACTAACCGTGTGGTACAGATGTTCAGTTCTGAATAGCGAGCATACAATCGTAATTAACTTATTCCTGTCATCTGAACTGCTTTTTGATGCCCCCCAAGCAAGTGCAGACAATTAGACGTGGAATCCTTGGAATCCCTGCTCTTTTTGTTGGTTTCGGCTATCTTGGCATGCTCGTCACTGACGATATCGGCACACTATGGCCCTGGTTCTGGGTAGGATTCGCTATCGCGGTTCTTTTCGTCCTCTGGCATCTGACTACGATGGTTGCTGAGTTCGCTCAGCAGGACTGAACCCACAGCAGAGCATTTAATCAAGTTCTTCACTGCCTGTGCGGAGCTGGATTTCGTGGGTACAGTCAAACGGCTCATCCCACTCCGCAACATCAAGCGTGACAACAACCTCTGCTGGAAGAGAAGACCGCGCTGCCGCAACCGAAAACGCCGGGTCAGGACAGTTAAACACGTTTCCATCCCGATCCCGAGTGTAGGCGAACTGGACCCACGCACTAGCCCCATCATCGCCGTAGCTTGACCCGTAGCCGGCCCAGTTTTTCCCTTCGATATCCACAGCAAGATGGTCATTGAGCTCACCGAAAGCCGCCTTCGCAGCCACCGTTGCACACTCCCGTTCGATTCTCCATCCGTCCCTTTCGAACTGTTCCGTATCGTCCTGGTCCAGTTCAACTCTCGTGGTGATCGGTTCGCCTTCACCCTGCCAGCGACCGGATTCAAGGTCACACTCTTCGTCTGTTGACCTATCAGATTCATCACTCGTTGCATCATCTTCCCCATTCGCCGTCTCCGTTCGCGAGAGACAGCCAGCAACGACACTGAGAGACAGCGTTGCGAGGAGGGCGCGACGGGACGGAGAGCGGTCCATACCGTGGCTGATTATGCTGTATCGGAATAGGTTTTATGGCGTGAGACGGCTGCGCGGTGATACATCACTGGAACCCTCGCAGTGATTGGTGTCTCACTCAACAACGTCACAGGCTCGATATCGGCCCCAGATAGCACGGCGGTCGGCAACGAATCGGTAGCCACGCTCGCGGATACGCTCCCACCGCGGCAGATGACTCAGCAACCCGAATACCGTCCGTAGGACGAACCCACACCGTAGCGCAACCTGTTCAAGCGCTTCACCGCAGGAGTAGACGGCATCGTCAGTCAGCAGGTGCATGCAGTTGTCATACTCGTCGGGCAGGCGCGCTTTCTGGTCGGGCGTCAACTCCTCGTAGGAGACTGGCGTAAACGAGCCAAAGCGGAGCATCCAGCGGACACACCACTTACAAAAGCCACAGTCGTGGTCGTAGACGAGTCGCGGGTCGGCCATACTAGCTGTTCGGGTTCATCCCTCTTGTGTGATTGGAAAGCGGGCAACCGCTACCGCTGGAGATACCAGCCAAAGACGAGCGGAGAGACGAGCAGCGTGAGGGGGACGATAATCCAGACCTCTCCAGCAAGCACGTCATACTGGGAAATCATCTCCGCTGGCGGAACTCCTTCGACGTAGCCGATGAAAAATTCGAATCCAACGGTCAGTACTGTCCAGCCCACGCCGATACCGAGCAACTCTCTGCGGCTATACTCAATGCTGGTCCAGTTGAAATAGACAAATGCAACCAGCAGGATAATACTGACCAAAAGCGCCGTACTTAGTAGGTGCGCAGTAGCTGGTTGCGCCATCGAAACGAGCACTGTTTCTCTGAATCCGCCGTTGAGGATGGCAAGGACTGCAAGTACAAGCCAGACAGCTAGTGGGTAACCAACCCGTCCGATATGGGAACTGGACAGTATGAACACCTCGTCTGTTTGTTCGCACAACGAGCCAATAGGTGTATGCTCAGTACGGTCCGCTCGCTTTCGGTCGCACAAACGGTCAAAAAATACCACCCACATAGTGTGGGTGTCTGACAAACTGTTAAATACGTGCAACAATGAGCCTAGGAGTAACCATGGGTAACAAGAACAAGACAATCTCCTTTCGGGTGAGTCAGGAGAAGTTCGAGACCCTTCGCGATATCGCCGAACAGCGGGATATATCGCTGTCCGCTGTCTTCCGAGATTACGTCGACCTGCTCGTTGCCCACGACGGTCAGGTCGAAGTCGTGCCGGAGCATCAGATTAGCGAATCCTCGACACCGACGACGAGTTCCAGCTTCCCACCAAAGGTCGAGGTCCCGAAAAGCTTCGTCCGAGAGCACGAACGACTCGAACTCGAAGCCGAGCATCTGCGTGAACAGCTTGAAGAGCACAAACGCTATGTGACCCAGCTCCGCCAGGAACTGGACGAACACGACCAGGAAGACGTGGTCGATCTTGACGAACTCGATGGCGATAGCGAAGAGGACTCACCCTATCGTATCGGCCGCGAATTTGACGACTCACTCTAATCGGTTTTTTCAAACCCGAAGATGGCAGCAAGCTCGTTTTCGACGCGTTCTTTGTACTCCGTCAGCACGCGCTCAAATGCCTCGTTATCGGGCCCGACGCCTGCCCGCTCGCGTGGATTCTCCGGCAGTTCGAGTCGAAACTCGCCGTCGCCTTCGTAGAACGGCTCACTCTCGTTGAACACCTGCCGGTCGATGGCTTTCAATAGGCTCGAATCGACGCGACCATGGAGTTGGTTGTATGCATTCCTGTAGGCCGTTTCGAGTTCTTCAAGATAATAGACGTATTTCTCCTCGAATTTTTCCGGGTCGAACTGGGGCATACCAGTGTGTTCTCATGCAGGGAAACATGCCTTTCGACAGCAACGTCGCTTCTCGGTAGCCAGTTCCATCCTCCTATATGATTGCTGTGGAAAACATTCATTTGGGCATGCCACAATCAGTTGGTATATGGATTCGCGCACGATTTCTCGACGGGAGACACTGGGGACGCTCGGGGCAACCGGGATGCTTGCGCTCGCGGGGTGTGTGGGAGGCGATGATGACGGCGATGATACCGGTGAAAGTGGTACGACCGATGACGCCGAGTTTGACGGGCTGCGTATCGGCGTTCTCGGTGCACTCACGGGCGATAACGGACCGGAATTTGGTCTGATGGGAATTACGGGTTTTCTGAGTGGCTTGGCATACAAAGCAGACGACGACCCATTGACCCATCCGGCGCTCGAATACACCGAAGATGGGCTGACTGATGCATCCACTGTGCAGCCACCGGAGGCAATTCACGGCGAGGTGATGGAGTATACAGTGGGAGATGTTGATATGGAGTTGCACTTCCGAGATAGCGCGGATAACCCGGATACGGCAGACGAGCAGGCGGTCGACCTCGTTGGCAACGAAAACGTCGACGTGCTCTTTGGCCTGAGCAATTCCGACAGTTTGCTCCGTGTCATCACAAATGTCGTTCCCGTCGACGATACGCCGCTGTTTGTCGGCCAGGCAACAACCTCCGATGCGACTGCGGAAGCCGACCGCTGTGACAGACGTGTGTTCCGAGCGACGGAAACCTCCGCGATGAGCGCTCGTGCTGGCTCCGCCTATATCGTCGACAGTCCGGATATCGAGCGTGTTGCGCTCTACGGTGCGGATTACAGCTTCGGTCGGTCGGTGATTGAACAGTATCGCACTGCGCTTACCGAAGCCGGTGTGGAGATTGTCACCGCTGGCGACGATATCGACGAGATTGTCAGCCAGGGGTTTACTGACTGGGAAGAGAAGATTCAGTCGGAAGTCGTCGCCGCCGACGCCGATGCGATTGTCTATGGCTTTACTGCTCAGACCGGCGTTCCGTTCTTCCGTGACTACGCCAGTCTCGTTCCGGAACTTGCCGAACCGCTGCAGGTTATCGGCGATTTACCGCCACGTATCTCGACGAACGAACTCGGCGAAAGTTTCGAGGTACTGATTCAAGAACAACTCGGAACAGCTGACATCGACCCCGATGACCTCGAGCTCATTCTCAACCTGTTTGGGTTTGGACCGCTCACGGCGCGGTACATGTGGAACCAGTACGACAACCCAATCAACGAGACCTTTGTCGAGATGCATACCGATGCCTACAACGTTGTCCCCGACCTGTTCACCAGTTCTGCGTTTACCTCTGCTTCAGCAATCGTCCAGGCGCTTGACGAGGTGGGTGAAGTTAGTTCGGATGCGATTCTTGAAGGCGTCTATGGCATGACAGTCGAGGAGACGCCGAAAGGAGAAGGCGAGTACGAGTTCCTGGAAGCAAACAACCAGGCAACGTCACCCATCACGGTTACCGGCCTCACTGGAAACATTCAGGGCACAGAGAGAGCCGAGGAACACTGGCCGCCGATAATCAGAGCTGGATCGGAAGACGAGCTTGCCGATCGCGGAGACTGGATGCGAATTGAGAAAGAGCAGACCGCGTTGCGACCGAATGAGGTATCCTGTGACCTCGATGCAGAGTTCTAGCGCGCATGGAAAGCACTTTAGCCAGCCTCCGGCAATGAGTGCCTAATGAGCCTTCCCGAGTCCGACCACGAACTCATTGTGAACCACCTCGGGCGCGACCCAACGCCTGAGGAGGCGGCGCTGTTCGAAAACCTCTGGAGCGAACACTGTGCGTACCGTTCCTCACGTCCGTTGCTCTCTGCATTCGATTCCGATGCTGAGCAGGTTGTTATCGGCCCCGGAGACGATGCTGCCGTCGTCGCCCTCCCCAGCGATTCCGATGACCCCGAGGACCAGACCTACATCACGATGGGTGTCGAGAGTCACAACCACCCCTCCTATGTTGACCCGTTTGACGGCGCAGCAACGGGTGTTGGTGGGATTGTCCGTGACACTCTCTCGATGGGTGCCTACCCGATTGCGCTCGCAGATTCGCTGTATTTCGGCGGGTTCGAGCGAGACCACTCTCAGTATCTCTTCGAGGGTGTCGTCGAGGGAATTAGCCACTACGGGAACTGTATCGGCGTTCCGACGGTCGCTGGAAGCACGGCCTTCCACGAGGACTACGAAGGCAACCCACTCGTGAACGTCGCCTGCGTCGGACTGATTGAGGACACCGACCGACTGGTCACGGCTGAGGCCCAACAGCCCGGAAACAAACTCGTCCTCGTCGGTAACGGTACGGGCCGCGATGGACTTGGCGGGGCTTCGTTCGCTAGCGAGGACTTAGATGAGGATGCAGAGACTGAAGACCGCCCAGCGGTACAGGTCGGCGACCCCTACACGGAAAAGCTCCTCATCGAGGCGAACGAGCAACTCATCGATGAAGGACTCATCGAATCGGCACGCGACCTTGGCGCGGCGGGTCTTGGCGGCGCAAGCAGCGAACTCGTCGCCAAGGGTGGACTCGGTGCACATATCGAACTCGAACGGGTCCACCAGCGCGAACCAAAGATGAACGGACTCGAAATCCTCCTTTCGGAATCGCAAGAGCGGATGTGTTACGAGGTCACTCCGGAGAACGTCGACCGGGTACAAGAAATTGCCGAGCGTTATGACCTCGGCGCATCCGTTATCGGCGATGTCACCGAAGACCGCTACGTCTGTACGTTCGAGGGCGAAACAGTCGTCGATGTGGATGCGGAGTTCCTCGGCGAAGGCGCGCCGATGAACGACCTCGAACAGGTCGAGCCACCGCAACATGAGCGCGATATCCCGGCTATCGACCTCGAACCTGCCTTCGAAACGGTTGTCGGGAGCCCAAACACCGCCTCAAAGCGGTGGGTCTACCGGCAGTACGACCACGAAGTACAGGTTCGAACCGCTGTCCGCCCTGGCGACGATGCGGCCCTGCTTGCCGTCAGAAGCGCCGAAACCGGCCTTGCGTTCACGGCCGGGGCTGACCCGAACTGGACGGCAGCAGCACCGTACGATGGTGCTCGCGCCGTTGCGCTGGAGAATGCAACGAACGTCGCCGCAAAAGGGGCAACCCCACTGGCTGCCGTTGACTGTCTCAACGGCGGTAACCCGGAAAAACCGGATGTCTACGGCGGCTTTGCCGGTATCGTTGACGGGCTTGCGGATATGTGCCGGACGCTCGATATCCCAATCGTCGGTGGTAACGTCTCACTCTATAACGACTCCCCAACCGGTCCAATCCCACCGACGCCGACACTTGCGCTGGTCGGGACGAAAGACGGCTACGATGCACCGCCACTTTCGCTAGCTGGCGAAGGTGAACTGGTCGTCGTCGGTGACTTGGCTCTCGCCGGGGAAGAAGAACCACGACTCGGTGGCTCGGAGTATCTCGCAAGCCACGGTGGGAGCGACCAGTTCCCAACCTTGCCGGAGAACCCTGCCAAGCTAACCGAGACGATTGCCGCCGTTGCAAACGAGGATTCGACACTTGCAACCCACGACGTCAGTCACGGTGGGCTTGCCGTTTCGCTTGCTGAGATGGTGACTGACGATGTTGGGGCTGCTGTTGAACTTCCAGTGCCCGATACGGCGGACGACCATCTCGCGACACAGCAACTCCTGTTCCACGAACAGCCCGGTCGAGTCCTTATCGAGACGACTGATGTCTCAGCAGTCGAGGATCTGTTCGATGGCGTTGCACCGGTGACTCGACTCGGTGAGCCAACCGACGCAGGCGAACTCTCGATTACTATCAACGGAAGCGAACTAGCTGCAACAGCCGACGAAATTACGTCGCTCCGAGCCGTCATCGACGAGACGCTCGAGTGACAAATCGACTGCGACTGCTGGCGAACCTGCGAAAACAGCCGTCGGATTTATATCTCCCCGCGGGGACACACGAGCATGGAGATTCCGGACCTCGTCACGCAACGGCTTGGGGATGAAACCGTCACCACGACGGTCTCCCTCGGTGACGAAGATATGGCCTGTTTTACGCCGACACGAACGCTTATCTACAGCGGTGAGGGGTTACTCAGCGACGAATCAGTTGCCGTGTACGACCACGACATCGAGCGCCTGGCAGTCTCGGAAGGCCGACGAAAGACCAAATTTACGCTTGAGTACGTCGACCGAACCGAGAAATTTGCTATCGGTTCGACATACACCGAACGAGTCCTCGAAAACTTGATTGATGGAATTCTTGGAGTTTCCGGGATTCTTGACGAGGACGAAAGCGTCAGCGGCGTTTATCGATTCAGCGAGTTGACGCTGATAATCACTGACAAACGATTGGTCAAACACATCGGCAATATGGTCTGGGATGATGATTTCGAGGAGTACTCCTTTGATGATGTGACTGGCCTTTCGTTCGAAGAAGGAAGCGTTGCGACTCAGATTATCCTCTCGGTCGATGGCCGGCCACAGCGGATTAAAGCCCCAAACGACGAGGTACCGATGCTGAAGCGAACCCTGACCGAAGTCGTCTGTGCGTATCACGATGTTCAATCACTCGGCGAGTTAAACGCCGCTGCAGTCGCTTCGGAGACAGTCGACGAACCGGAGAGTCCAACAACGAACTCTGGCTTCACGCTTGATGAAGATATCACACCGCTTGTCGGCGAAAGCAATGTCGAACGCGAACAACAGACCGACCCGCTTGCGACGCCCGACAGTGAACCCGACCAACCAGTGGATGAAACGACAACGACGGCGACAACTGAATCAAACGCTACCGAGTCCTCTGTGGCTACCGAAACGGACCACGAGCAGGAGACAACCACGCAGGAATCGCCCCGAGATGAAAGTCATCTGAAAACGGTCGAACAGCGCAAAGAGCCTGTTGGAACGGAACCAGTGAGTCAGGCACAGTCCACTCCGTCACAGCCAGCCCCGGAGCCGGCTATCGACCCAGCGGAGTTCAAACAGCTACAGGAACAGGTTACAACCCTGACGACTGCTGTGCAGCGACAGAACGAACTGCTCCGCCAACAACACGAGACGATTCAACGGTTACTCGAGCAGCGAGAGTAGTCAGCTATGTTTCTCTCCCAGTTACTTTCCGGATACACGATGAGCCGAAGGGGCCGTGTTCGCCAGCATCGAACTGCACAAAGTGACCTGTCGTAATACTCGCACCACATCGTCGACAGGTAAACTCTCCTTCGCGGGTGACGACGTCTGCCTCAAAGCTGACGAACGCGCCAGTTTTGGGCCGGAGCAGGCCATCTTCACGCTCGATAATCCCACGCATCTCCGCCGTATCTAGAATCTCCCGCGTGATTGCCGGGTCCGAGGTAACCGTTTCGAGGCGGTCGACCGCATCAGCAAGCGACAGTTCGCCATCCTCGAAATGTGCTAGTAGCTCAACGCCGAGTTCGATAGTTTCGCGGATGGGGTCATCGGGCTGTTCGCGGGTCACATTCCCCTGTGTGGTCGGCGACCACAAAGTGTTTGCCGACAGCGACCTGTCGTTTTTTGTATGAAGGCCGCAACCCAGCGCCAACTCGTCGGCATACTTGGTCTCGCTGGCGTTGCCGCGGTTGCCTTTTTATTCGCCTCTCCTGAGACGGTCATCAGCGAACTTGAATCGCTGGCGTCCCGGCCCGTGCTCTTTATTTTTGCGCTCAGTACGCTCTATCTCGTCCGCCCGTTTTTGCTCTGGCCCGTCAGTTCGATTGCGCTCGTGCTTGGCTATCTCTACGGCGTCGAACTCGCTATGGGACTTGCACTCGCTGGGGCCGCACTCACTGCACTCCCGCCGTATCTCATTGGCCGCTATGCAAAAACGGATATCGGCCTCTTTGGCTCGCTCGGTTCCTCCGGCGAAACTGTCGTGGACACCGTCGGTGAGTTCCGTGGCGTCGTTGCCGCCCGCTTCTCACCGATTCCTGGTGACCCAATCTCCTACGCTGCTGGTCTTTCGGGGGTCTCGCTCCGGCCGTTCCTCGCAGGCACTGTTGTTGGTGAGATTCCATGGGCACTCATCGCTGTCTTTACCGGAGCATCGATGCGAACCCTCTCGCTGTCGGAGTTTGCTGTAAGTCCTGAACTCCTGCTAGCACTGACTGGGATTTCGATTATTGTGCTCGCCGGACCCATTTATAATCGAATCCAGACGGCGACGACGGGTTAATAAAAGGTATCAGAGCAGTCGTAAACTACGCCATGCTGCGGACAGATGTATTTGCAGTGACGGCTGAACATGGGCGTTTCACAGACCGGACATGGTCGACCACCGTCACCTGACATTGATACTCCGTAGTGTCACAGACCGTGGCAGGCAAGCCTGCCAACTTGTTAGTCAGTCAGCACTCGGACCAGCCACAGGACTCACAGGTCTTGCAGCCTTCCGAGTAATACAGCGCCAGCGAACCACATGACGGACACTCGGGACTTTCCCCAGCATCGATGATGGATTGCTGGTCTTCTTCGAGCGATGCATTCTGCGTCACTGCACCGCCATCAGTTTCCGGGTCGGCACGCTCTTCAGCCTCTGCGAGTGCCTGTGCTTTCTCCTCCTCAGTTGTTTCTGTCGTCTCTTCGAGCGTCTGTTGCTGTGGATAGGCTCGCTCGACCTCGCCATCGAGATACCGGCGCATCGCCGTGCCGATAGCGTCCGGAATCGACTGAATCTGTTCGCCTTTGTCCCAGGCGACTTTCGGCGAGCGGATGCCCTGTAGTTCGTCAGCAATCTCGTGTGGGTCGACACCCGCACGGAGCGCTGTCGAGATGGTCTTTGCCAGCGCTTCGGTGAACGACGCGGTAAAGCCACCGGAATTGCCGATGTTGGCAAAGAGTTCGAACGGTCGGTCCGCTTCAGGGTCCTCGTTGATGTTGACATACAGCTTGCCATAGCCTGTGTCGATGCGCTGGGTGACGCCATGCAACACATCTGGCCGAGCCTGTTTCTGGACGAACTGGTCGCTGTCGCCGTCGGCGACGCCGAGAATCTGCTCGACCTGCTGGTCGATGACAGCCTGCACTTCGTCGCTTTCGAGGAACGCCTCGATGCCGCCAAAGACTTCCTCAATCTGTTCGACAAGCGTCTCTGCCGCCTCCGATTCGTCTGCGAAGTCGGCGTTTTTCGCTCGGGTCGTCAGCACCTGTTTCGAGCGAGTGCCATCGCGGTAGTAGGTGACGCCCTTGCCACCGTTGTCATAGATGTGTTCGAAGACTTCGCGGGCGTCGTCCATCGTCGAGTCGTTCGGCGCGTTGACGGTCTTTGAGATCGCCGAATCCACACCTGCCTGACAGGCGGTCTGGATGCCTGCGTGTTGTTTTGCGGTGAGGTCGCCGGTCGTCACGAACAGCTCTGAGATGCTGTCGGGGACCGTCGAAAGGGATTCGACGCCGTTGAACTGGTTGTTCGCCATCTGTTCCTGTGCTTCGCGTTTGACCTCCTCGACGTCAATGTCGTTGTCCTCAAGCACGCGCAGGAAGTAATCGTCGAACTCGACGAGCATCTCATCGCCCTGCACGTCGTCGGAGACGTTCTTGTAGTAAGCGACGTTGTAGATTGGCTCACAGCCACCGGTGGTATTGCCGACCATCGAGGTCGTGCCAGTGGGCGCAATCGTCGTCGTGTTGTGATTCCGGATTGGGAAGCCATCTTCCCACTCCTCGGCATCGAGACCGGTCTGGTGTTCGAACCACTCGCGGTACTCGACTGGGTCAGCGTATTTCGAGTTCTCCCACTCCGCGAAGGGGCCACGGGCTTCTGCGAGTTCGTGGCTCGTCCATTTCGAGTGGTGGTTGATGTGGGTCATTAGCTGGCGAGCGAGTTCGTTCGCGGAATCGCTGCCGTATTTGATGCCAAGCTGAATGTATAGCTGGGCAAGCCCCATGATACCCAGTCCAATCTTGCGCATCTCTCGGACTTTCTCTTCGATTTTCTCGACAGGGAAATCCGACATGGTGACGACGTTTTCGAGGAAGCGTGTGCCCATCTCGATGCGGCGGTCGAACTCCTCCCAGTCGATTGCTTCTTCGAGGAACGCCTCGACTGCTTCGGCTTCCGTGTCGTACTCGTCGGCGTGTTCGGCTGACCAGACACGCCAGTCGGGGGCGTCTTTGGCTGCTAATGTTGAGAGGTTGATGTGGCCAAGATTACAGGCCTCGTACTCTTCGAGCGGCTGCTCTCCGCACGGATTTGTCGCAAGAATCCGGTGGTCCGGATGCTCCTCGACGTCAAAGGAGTGTTCTTTGTTGACGCGTTCGAGATAGATGACTCCGGGTTCGCCGTTCTCGTGTGCACCCTGAATGATGCGTTCCCAGATTTCCTGTGCCGGGACCGAAAGTACCTCGCCAACCTCGACGTATTCGCCGAGGTCGAACATCTCGTACAGTTCCTTGGTTTCGGGTGTGGCGACGTGTGGCTCTTCAGTTCGTGGATTGGTGAAGGTGTACTCCTCGTCGTTTTTCACCGCTTCCATGAACCGGTCGGTGATGCCGACGGAGATGTTGAAATTTGAAAGGTGACCTTCGACGGCGTTCCGGAGGTGTTCGGGGACGCGACCTTCGTCGTCAATGAGTTCCCGGGCCTCTTCGAGTGCCTCCGCAAATGAGTTATGTGTAAAGTCGTCAGGGTCGTTCAGACGGAGCGTGTTCGCCAGCGAGACATCCTTGTTTTTGGCGTGGATGAACTGGATAACATCCGGATGGGAGACGCGCATGACACCCATCTGTGCGCCGCGGCGGGTGCCACCCTGTGCGATAGTCTCACACATCTGGTCGTAGGTGCGCATGAACGTGATCGGGCCGGAGGCAATGCCACCGGTCGAGCCAACGGCGTCACCGTAGGGCCGTAATCGCCAGAAGGCATACCCCATTCCGCCGCCACTCTGAAAAACCTGTGCGGCTTCTTTGGCGGTTTGATGGATATCGTCGATATCGTCATCGGGCGAATCAACGAAACACGCAGAGAGTTGCTGGAGTTCGTCTCCGGCGTTCATCAACGTCGGACTGTTTGGCATGAACGAGAGCCGCTCCATACTCTCTTGGAACTCCGCAGCGACGGACTCAACGTGCTCTTGAATCTCCGTGGGGAGTTCTGGAATGATTGTCTCGTAAGAGAATTTGTTGACGTTATATTCCGAGAGCGTCGTTTCCGCGTCATCCCCGACACCCACACCTTTTCCGAAGACTTCCTCGGCGAGTTCGTCACGCCGTGGGTGGTCGGGCTTGAGCTGGTCTGGCGTAACGGTAATCTCGGTGTCCTGTTTACGCGCCTCAAAGACTGCTTCGGCGAGGGCGATATTATTGGCCACGCGTTCGAACAGTTCCTCCTGTGACTCGGCAACGTCGCCGTTGCTATCTTTGCGGAGGTAACGGGCCGGGAGGATGTTGTGATATGCGTTGGCTGTCAGGCGCTCCTCAAGCGTGTCCCCATCGGTGCGTTTGATCGGAAGGGTGAGTTCGCCCGCATCGAGGTTGCTGCTCATACGCGCTCACCTCGGCGGTCGGTCTGTCGGTCGATTCGGTTGTTCTGTGGCGTCCCCATTCCTATCATCTGTGACGGAAGTTCTGTTGGTGACCGGACTAAATAATGCTTTGGTCTCCGGTTTTTTTCGCTTTGCGCACCTGTTTGATTCTGTATGTATTCGCGGTATAGACGCATCGCTGGTGGGGTGGGTTTGGCGATTAGTACTCATGGGATACACCATCTTAAACATGAGCAGACCAGAGTGAAAGTGAAACCTCCAGTCGAAAAGTACCAGACAGGGGGTCTGTCCCCAGTGGAAATTAAGGGGGGTCATATTACCGAATATATGGCCCGAAATCAGCGCCCAGAGTCCACCCACAGTTGGTTCGCAATCCACCCAATATATACCGCGGAAGGGACAAGAACAACCAGATGGTCCGTGATTCCCTCGCGGACGACGACACCCCTGACGTGCAGTCCGTGCTAAAAGCATTACAGGACCCGGACTGTCAGGAGATAATCCGCGTCCTTTCAGAGCCCATGACCGCCGAGCAGATATCGAATGCAGCGGAGATTCCGATGTCGACCACCTACCGGAAATTGGAGTGGTTGACCGAGGCGTCGCTGCTCGAAGAGGGACTTGAAATCAGAACCAGCGGACAGCACGCAAAGCGGTATGTGACGGCATTCGACGACGTGTCGATACAGCTCAATGAAGACAGGGAACTTATCGTTGAGATCTCTCACGAGTCACAGACCGCCGACGAACGACTCGCAGAACTCTGGTCCGAGGTGAAAAAAGAACTATGACGTTTAGCGACATGACCGCAACCTGGCTCATTATTAGTTTCAAAACGATAACACTGGTACTTGGCAGCCTAATCACTTATCTCGCCTATAAGGCTTACCGCCGGACAGGTAATACCTCGCTGGGATTGCTCTCGCTTGGCTTCGGAATTATCACGCTTGGCACGCTACTCGCCGGGATTGCCGACCAACTCCTGCGGGCGGATTTCCTCATCGGCCTCGTTATCGAAAGTGCACTCCTCGCTGCTGGCTTTTTAGTTATCACCTATTCGCTGTACCGGTCGGCAGGATGACTGTCTCTTTGCCTGACCAGTTAGTACAGCGAGAAATAGCCCAGGTTGGCTGCACTCAGTAATCCGGCAGTGACCAGCAACAAGATTGCAGACAGTCCCGCAATCTGGAAGAACAGACGGGCGTTATGTGCGGGCTCCCGTAGTTTCCCCTCATCCGTCCCGCTCCGGATTTTGCTTGCTCCAATCTCGATAGTCGCAATGAGCACAAGCCAGAGCGTCAACATTGCAAGGACAAGATGTCCACTGGAACTCCCGGTCAGCGATGCGCCGGTGTATTGCTGAGCAGCCATGTGGCTTCCAGTGACGAACATAACGAGCGCACTCGCCCGTGAGAGCGTCGTGAGTTTACCAGTCGTCGAAACGAATGTTTCCCGTGTGAGCGTCCCCTGACGGGCCAGCGGAAGAACTGCCCAGACAAACAGGACAACACCACCAGTCCACAGTCCGGCGAATATCGTATGCAACATCCAGAACGTCGCATTGAGTAGGTCCATACTCACCGCTCAGGAAGCCATCCACTTAGTGAATTCGACATACAGCAAACCTCACAACGACAAACAAAATCGGGTTATTCGCCGAGATAGTCCAGCACGCCCTCGGTCGTTCCCGGAACAGGTTCCGGTTCCCGCCCCGCCTCATAGGCTGCATCCGGATCCTTCAGCAGATGTCCAGTCGTGAGACAGACAACCTGTTCGTCGGCAGCAACGACGCCCTCTTTCCGGAGTTTGCGGAGTCCAGCAATCGAGGCGGCTGAGGCTGGCTCAACGCCAACGCCCTCTTCTGCAAGGCTGCGCTGTGCGTCCGTAATTTCGTCATCTTCGACAGCAACAGCGGTTCCGCCGGTCTTTCGAATGCCAGGAAGAGCTTTCGGCGCATTAACCGGATTTCCAATTCTGATTGCCGTTGCCTTCGTCTCGACAGCATCCCAGCGGCGCGTCTCTTCGAGATCTTCCTCGATTGCTTCGACCATCGGTGCAGAGCCTGCTGCTTGCACGCCAGTGAGTGCTGGGATGTCGTCCTCAGTTATCGCGCCGCTGGCTTCGAGTTCGCGGAAACATTTGTACAGGGCGGCGGTGTTTCCGGCGTTTCCAACCGGCAGCACGATGCGGTCCGGATAGTCACCTTCCTCATCGCGGAACTGCTCCATGATTTCCAGTCCAATCGTCTTCTGGCCTTCCAGACGGAACGGGTTCAGGGAGTTGAGCAGATAGACGACTTCGCGGTGTGCGAGGTCCTGAACGATATCCAGACAGGTATCGAAGTTGCCGTCGACCTCAAGGATTCGTGCACCGTGAAGGCTGGCCTGTGCAATCTTGCCTGCGGCGACCTTTCCCTGTGGAAGTAACACGAGCGTCTCCATGCCACCCCGGCCACCGTAAGCGGCGAGTGCGGCACTCGTGTTCCCAGTAGAGGCACAGGCCAGTTTCCCGACGCCGAGTTCCTTCGCGGTTCGGACGCCGACTGTCATTCCGCGGTCTTTGAAACTCCCCGTCGGGTTCATACCCTCGTGTTTGACCCGCAGTCGGGACACGCCGATTTCTTCCTCAAGCCGAGGTACGTCGTGAAGTTGTGTATCGCCCTCAGGAAGCGAAACACCTTCCTCGAACGGCAGCGCCGCGTTGTATCGCCACACACCGCGACCCGAAAAGTCGTCCCACGTCGGGAGGTCAGCGTATCTGACTTCGAGCAATCCATCACACGCGTCACAGGTGTAATGGACTTCGTCGAACGGAGCGAGGGTTTCGCCACACTCGATACACTGAAGCCAGATGCCGTCGTCGGCGCAGTCTGGCTCGTCCTGTGTGAGTTCAAGGTTCGTCATCAGTGTGCCACCTCCTCAAGCGGCGCGATAGCAATCGTCACCTCGGTCCCTTCGACGGACCACGTTTCCTCGTATCCATCTTTGACCGGAGCGAACGACTCTGCCCGGACTTCGCGGGCAATCAGATCTTCGTGCTCACGTGCCAACTCGGCAATCCGGTCGTCGGCGATATCGAACGAGACCTGAATCTCGGCCTCGATATCCAGTTCGAGTTCTTTTCGCATCTCCTGAATCCGCCGGATGACCTCACGAGCGTAGCCTTCGCTTTCGAGGTCATCTGTGAGCGTCGTATCGACGTAGACAACGCCAGTTCCATCAAGCGCCTCAAACTCCGTTCCCGAGACGTCATCAGGCGTCTCGGTGACGAAACTCACCATCTCTTCGGTGAGTGTGACATCGAGACCAGTTTCTTCCTCGACGGTCGCTTCCAGTGCGTCGAGTGTGGGTTCGGTGATGCGAGCCTCGTTCAGTACACCGACAATCTGTCCCGCATCACTGCCGAACTCCGGTCCGAGGACGCTCATATCTGCCTGTGCGGAGTAGCGGAGTTCTCCCCAACCCTCGCCTGGGCCGATAATCTCCAGCTCACGAGCGTTGAGTCGCTCGGTGATGAGGTCACGCTGGGAATCGACTGCCGCAACGAGTTTCTCGCTGTCGACATCGACAGTGACTGTCGAGACGGGCCAGCGGAGCTTTCGTTCTGCCTGC
>Ga0207421_10003932_pt1 | contig 17445 bp, 14 predicted proteins | sample SodLakKL_010_SED_4_FD_187542 | JGI IMG/M metagenome (GOLD analysis project Ga0207421, IMG submission 187542) | Alkaline sediment microbial communities from Lake Tanatar, Kulunda Steppe, Russia - 8KL_010_SED (SPAdes) (version 2) | ecosystem: Environmental > Aquatic > Non-marine Saline and... | reverse complement strand
AGGCCAGCCAGCCCAGTTCGAAGGCCGCCAGGTTGAGCAGGGCCCGGCGAGTGCCCGGCTGGCGAAGGGCCGATGATAGGGCCATCGGTCAATGACTGCCGGTCTGGGGGGCGGGGCGAGCACCGGGCTTGGCCAGCAGCAGGTGGCAGGTGCCGATGCTGCGCTCCAGAAAGCCGCCCTCGCAGTAGCAGAGGTAGTAGCGCCACATGCGGATGAAGCGTTCGTCATAGCCCAGCTTGCGTACCCGCTCGAGGTTGGCCTCGAAGCGGTGGCGCCATTCGCGCAGGGTGCGGGCGTAGTGGGTGCCGATCTCGTCCAGGGCCAGCACGTTCAGCGATGTGCGCCGGGCGAGACCATCGAGGATGGCGCGGTGGGAGGGCAGGAAGCCGCCGGGGAAGATGTAGCGCTTGATGAAGTCCATCTCGCGCTTGGCCGCCTCGAAGCGCTGATCGCGGATGGTGATGGCCTGCAGCATGGCCATGCCGTCGTCGGTCAGCAGGCGATCCAGGGTGGCCAGGTAGGTATCCAGATACTGGTGACCCACCGCCTCGATCATCTCCACCGAAATCAGCCGATCGAAGCGGCCTTCCAGCTCCCGATAGTCCTGCTTCAGCAGGGTGATGCGGTCGCCCAGGCCCTCCTCCTCGATGCGCCGCGCGGTATGGGCGTACTGCTCCTCCGAGATGGTGGTGGTGGTGACCCGGCAGCCTCGGGTGCGGGCGGCGTGGATGGCCAGCCCGCCCCAGCCGGTACCGATCTCCAGGAGGTGGTGCTGGGGGCGCACGTCGAGGCGGTCGAGCATCAGGTCCAGCTTGAAGGTAGAGGCCTCCTCCAGGCTCGCTTCCGGGTAGGGAAACACCGCGCTGGAGTACATCAGGTGGTGCTCGTCCAGGAAGGTGGCAAACAGGTCGTTGCCGATGTCGTAGTGGGCGGCAATATTGCGCCGCGAGCCCTTGAGGCTGTTGCGCTGCAGGCGGTAGGCGGCGGCCATCAGCCAGCGACCCAGTCGAGCCGTGCCGTTCTCCATCTGGCCATTGACCCGCTCCAGGTTGGCGGCGAGGAGCCGCACCAGGGCGACCAGGTCGTCGACATCCCAGTCGCCGTCCATGTAGGCCTCGGCGGCACCGACGGTGCCCCCCAGCGCGAGGCGCTTCCAGGCGCGGCTGTCACGCACCACCAGGGTCACATCCAGGGGGCCGCCCTGACCGAGGTGGTGGCGGCGATGTCCCTCGATCAGGGTCACCTGACCGCCCTCCAGGCGGTCCAGCTGCTTCATCAGTCTGGGCCGCAGCCAGCGGGTCAGGCGATCGGAATCCTCCACGAGGGAGTTGGTAGTGCTTGCGGAGCGCAGGGTGTTCACGACGAACTCTCCTTACGGGAACTCGGGTCAGGACCGGGGTGGTCGTGGATCGGCACGCGCTTGAGCCACAGACGCAGGGCCTCGAAGTGGATGCCGGCTACGGTCTTCAGGCTCATCCAGGGCTGGCGTATCAGGGTGCCCAGCAGCACGCCCCGGGTCGCCGGGCGGGCCTCCAGGGTCAGGGTGGCGTCGAAGTGTTTCGCGTCCCCCTGCCAGTTCTCCATGTGCATCATCAGCCGTTCCTCGGGCGTGTTGAAGCGCCAGCGGTAGGTCATGTCCATGGGGTTGAAGGGCGAGACATGCATCGCCTTGGCGAAGGTGGCCTCGTGGCTATGGCGGGTGGGTTCTATCGCACAGGCATAGCGAGCGCGCTCGCCCCAGGGCACATTGGTCACCTCGCCGAGCACGGCGCACAGCCGGTCCTCGGCATCGAAGGCGTAGTAGAGCGAGACCGGATTGATGCCGACCCCCAGGGTGCGCAGCTGGGTCAGCAGGCAGATGCGCCCGTCCGGGGCCCAGCCGAGCTGGCGCTCGAGTTCCTCGCGCACGGCCTGCTTGAGCGGCAGGTCATGGAGGGCGAGCTCGCCCTTGAGGTCGTCCTTGAGGTCGTCCTTGAGATAGTCCTTGCGCCGGAAACGTGCCAGGGCCGGGCGTCGAGCACTGAAGCCCGGTACGCCGTCGAACAGCTCGGGCAGCTCGTCCAGATCCAGCCAGGCCATCCACACCCGATAGGTGAAGGCGTGGTGACGCGGCAGGAAGCGACGGTGGCGCAGGGTGCCGCGGTAGATGCGTGAACGAGGCGTGATGCTCATGCCATGGCGTCCTCGAGGGGCTCGGGCGCCCAGCCTGGCTCGCCGGGACGCGGTGATGCCTCGTCGCAGCCCAGGCCGTGGGCCACCCGCAGCGCACTCCATACTCCGTCCTCGTGAAAGCCATTGCGCCAGTAGGCGCCGCAGTAGTGGGTGCGGAAGGCCGGGCCGGAGATCTCGGCGTGGCGTGCCTTGGCCGCCTCGCCGGCCAGGGTGAACTGGGGATGGGCATAGGTATAGCGGCCCAGCACCTTGTCCGGGTCGATGGCATCGCCGTCGTTGAGAGTGACGCAGAAGGTGTGGGGCGTCTCCAGGCGCTGGAGAATATTCATGTCATAGGTGACGGAGATGCGTTCGCTCTCGCCGCGCCCGTCGAGACGATAGTTCCAGCTCGCCCAGGCACGGCGCCGCCGCGGCAGCAGCCGAGTATCGGTGTGCAGCACCACCTCGTTGTCCTGGTAGGGCAGCGCGCCGAGGATCTCGCGCTCGGCGGGGCTGGGATCCTCCAGCATGGCCAGGGCCTGATCGGCGTGGCAGGCCAGGACCACCTCGTCGAAGCGCTCGGTGCCGGCGTCGGTGCGTACTTCCACGCCATCGGCCAGGCGTCGGATGCCCCGCACCGGCGTCGACAGGCGGATGCCCCCCGCGTAGGGCGCGGTCAGCGCCGGAATATAGCTGCGCGAACCGCCCACCAGGGTGTACCACTGGGGACGATCGCTCACCGAGAGCAGGCCGTGGTGGCGGAAGAAGCGCACGAAGAACTGCAGCGGGAAGTCGCGCAGGTCCTGCAGGCTCGCCGACCAGATGGCGGCGCCCATGGGCAGGAGGTAGTGACGCTGGAAGGTCGCGCCGTAGCCGCCGGCATCGAGCCACTCGCCGAGGGTCATGGCCGGGGCGAGGGTGCCGTTCTCCAGGGCCTGAATCGCCTCGCGGTTGAAGCGCAGGATGTCGCGCAGCAGCCGATAGAAGCTGGGACGCAGCAGGTTGCGACGCTGGGCAAACAGGCTCGTCAGGGTATGGCCGTTGTACTCGAAGTCGCGGGCGGTCTCGTGGACCGAGAAGCTCATCTCGGTGGGCTGGGTGAGCACCCCCAGCCGGGCCATCAGGTGACGGAAATGGGGGTAGGTCCAGTCGTTGAAGACGATAAAGCCGGTATCTATCGCATAGTGCCTTCCTTCCACTTCGACATCCATGGTGGCGGTGTGGCCCCCCAGCCTGGCGTCGGCCTCGAACAGGGTCACCCGGTGGCGGCTCGAGAGGTACCAGGCGGCGGCCATGCCGCCGATACCACTGCCGATCACGGCGATGCGGCGTTCCGGGGCCGCAGGATGGCGATGGAAGGCGGTCATGGAGTGTTCTCCGAAGTGGTGGGCGGTCGAACCAGGCGCAGTCCAAGGCGGTGGCGCAGCGCCGGAGGCAGGATGCCCATCAGCTTCAGTAGCAGGGTGAAGCGGCGCGGAAAGTGGACATCCAGGCGGCGGCGCGAGAGGCCCTCGAGGATCGCCTCGGCGGCCTGATCGACCCCGACACGCATCGGCATCGGGAAATCGTTGCGATCGGTGAGGGGGGTCTTCACGAAGCCGGGGTGGATCACGCTGACGCCAATTCCCTCGGCGTGAAGGTCCAGGCGCAGGGACTCGAGAAAGTGGCTGAGCGCCGCCTTGGAGGCACCGTAGGCTTCGGCGCGGGGCAGCGGCAGGTAGGCCGCGGCGCTGGAGGTGGCGGCCAGCAGGGGGGTGCCGCCCTCGGCTCGTGCCCGGCGCAGCAGCGGCAGGGCCGCCTCGATGCAGTAGACGGCGCCGAAGAAATTGGGGGCGAAGACCCGTTCCACCAGGTCGACGTCGAAGCGTTGAACATCCAGGTATTCGCAGGTGCCGGCATTGAGCAGTGCCAGGTCGAGGCCGCCAAACTCTTCGGCAATCCGCTTGCCGGCACTCGCCACGGCGTCGCGGTCGCTCACGTCCAGGGGCAGCAGCAGAGCGTTGTCGCGACCGGCGGCCAGCCGGTGCAGGTCGCTTTCACTCCGGGCGCTCAGCGCCACCCGATGGCCATCCGCCAGCAGGCGCTCGGCGAGCGCGTGTCCGATGCCGGAGGTGGCGCCGGTGAGCCAGATGCGTTGCTTGCCGTTGAGGGGCATGAGGCCTCCAGAAGTCCGGCACCCTTGGCCGGGGTGGTCGACCGCCGTGAGCCACCGGTCAGTCGTCGATTCGTTTTTTCACCAGGCGTATGACGCCGCCCAGCAGTGGCAGGCGCTCGTAGATCATGGCGCCGGCGTCGAAGTAATCTCGGTGCCGCTCGACTCTGCCATCCGCTGCGAAGGTCAGGTGCGAGCAGCCGTCTACCTGGATCTCGCGGCCATTATCGAGCCGAGGATGTGTCAGGGACATGGTCCAGGTAGCGAAGGCCTGGTCGCCCGAGACCTGTCGTTCGTGGAAGCGGAATTGGCACGCTGTCACGTTCTCGTACAGGGCTGCGAAGTACTGCTCCAGGGCCCTGGAGCCCTCTATCCGGTGGAGCGGGTCGATAAATGTTACATCGGGAGTATAGAACTTGTAGAGCTCTCTTGTACAGCTCTTGTCTAGTTTATTGAAGAAGGCACAGAAGGCCTCCAGCCGGTCATCCGGGGTCGCTGCCATGGGGATCTCCTGAATCGGTCGGTGCCGCGGCATCAGTCGGCCTTGAGCGCCTTGAAAGCCTCCAGGGCCCGGGCCCGGGCCGCCTTGTGGTCGACGATGGGCGGCGGATAGTCGACGCCGCCGAGGAGGTCCCGGGGCGGAGCGTGTCGCGCCTTGGCAGGCAGATCGGCCAGCGCCGGCAGCCACTCGGCCAGGAAGATCCCGTCCGGGTCGAAGCGGCTCGACTGGGTGGTGGGATTGAAGATGCGGAAGTAGGGCGCGGCGTCGGTGCCGGTGGAGGCCGCCCACTGCCAGCCGCCGTTGTTGGCGCAGAATTCGCCGTCCACCAGGTGGCGCATGAAGAAGGCCTCGCCGCGACGCCAGTCGATCAGCAGATGCTTGCTGAGAAACATGGCGGTGATCATGCGCAGACGGTTGTGCATCCAGCCGGTGGCGAGCAGTTGGCGCATGGCGGCATCGACGATGGGATAGCCGGTGCGACCCTCACACCAGGCGGCGAAGCCCTCGTCGTCATTTCGCCAGGCGAGCCCCTCGGTGTGGGCCTGGAAGGGGCGGTGTCGGCAGACCTGGGGGAAGCCCACCGCCACGTGGCGGTAGAACTCCCGCCACACCAGCTCGTTGACCCAGGCGACGAGACCGGCATCGCCCTCGGCCAGGCTGCCGTCGTTCTCGGCCAGTACCGCCTGCAGGCACTGGCGATGCGAGATCATGCCCAGCGCCAGGTAGGGCGAGAGTTCACTGGTGCCGCGAATCGCCGGAAAGTCGCGCTGGCGACCATAGTGGCGGCCACGAAAACGCAGGAAGCGCTCCAGGCGGTCGGCGGCCGGTCCCTCCCCGGCGGGCCACTGGCGGCCATCGATGGGGCTGTCCTCGAGGGCGGGCAGTTCGGGCAGCGCCTCGGCGGCGATGCCCATGGTGGCCTGGGGAGCGGGGGTGTCGCTCAGTGCCAGCTGTTCGCTGCCGAGCTGGCGATGCCACGATCTGGCGAAGGGGGTAAAGACGCCGTAGTAGTCGCCCTTGCCGGTGAGCAGCTCGCCGGGGGGGAAGGCCACGGCGTCGTGGAAGCCGCGGGCCTCGAGCCCGGCCTCCCGGAAGGCGGCGACCACGGCGGCATCCCGACGCTGCTCATCCAGCGGGTACTCGTGATTGAAGTGCAGGGCGTCGGCGTCGAGCTCCCGGGCGACGGCCAGCAGCGCGGCGGGAGCCTCGCGGAAATCGTCGATGTCGCGGTGCAACAGCGGGATGTTGAGGCCCGCCAGGGACTCCTTGAGAGCCGCCACGCCACGGGCGCGGAAGTCGAGCGGGTTGGCACCGTGGCCGTGGCGCTGCCAGTGGGGCAGGGCGCGCAGGTAAACGGCCACCACCGGCCCGCGGCGGGCGGCCGCGGCCAGGGCGCGGTTGTCTGTAATGCGCAGGTCGCTGCGAAACCACATCAGCGTGAGGGTCATGGTGGGCTCACTTCGTCAGGGCCAAGCGGGTCAGGGGCAGCAGGATGGACAGCTCCATCATCGCCTGGTCCAGGTCGTCGCCCAGCACCGCCACGCGGCTCTCTTCCAGGTCGGTTTCGCGGATGCGGGCCACCGGGCCACACAGCGCAAGAGGCACCTCCAGCTGCTCCGCGAGTCGCGGCAGCTGGCGCCGTACCAGGTCGCTGCGACCGGCATGGCTGCCGGCCATCAGCACGCCACCGGCGCCGAGCGCCTCCACCGCCAGAGGCATCTCGCCGAAGGGCAGCGCCGTGTCCAGCAGCTCCACCCGGTAGCCGTAATCGCTGGCGGCCAGGGCGGCCAGCAGCCGCCACAGGGTTCCCGGGTCGTCGGGCATCGGTACCATCAGCAGCACGGGTCCCCGGGCCCGGGCGTTGGCGTGGAGCAGGCGGGTGCCGATGCGGGTGCGCAGGAAGGCCTCCAGGCTGAGTCGCTGCAGGGTATCGCCGAGCTTCTCCCCCCAGCGCTCTTCCAGCTCCCGCACCGCCGGCGCCCACAGCTCGGCGATGCACACCGGGACGGGATAGAGCGACAGCGACTGGGCATAGAGGGTCTCCAGACGCGCCAGGTCCATGGCTTCCACCGCGGTGACCAGCTGGGCATGCTGTCCCGGCCAGTCGCTGGCGTCGGCCATCGGTGCCTCGCTGACCTCGGGGCGATCGAGCAGCTCGCGCACCTGGCTGACCGGCACCCCGCGATTGAGCCACTGCAGGATCTGCTCAACGCGCTCGATGTCTTCTCGGGCGTAGAGCCGGTGCCCCTTGGGGGTGCGCTGGGGCTTGATCAGCCCGTATCGCCGTTCCCAGGCGCGCAGCGTCACCGAGTTCACGCCGGTGAGACGCGAGACCTCCCGGATCGGGTAGAGCGGCGTATCGCCGGCATGCTGCGAGGGGTCGCTCATGGCTGGCAGGACCTCCCGGCCCCGGCGGCGATGAGTGTCTGGACATAGGACATGACGGACTCCTGTCACGGTCGATTCAGGGGGACTTGGCGACCAATGTCTCGCCGAGATGATGGCCCGAGAGCCAGGCGTCCTCGATCCGCGGTCCGCGCCAGCCGTCGCCGCACAGGGCCAGGCCGCTGGCCGAGAGGCGATAATCGAGGTTGACGGCCTCGCCGCCGGCAAAGACGTCGGGCTGGGCATAGCGCCAGCGATGGGCACCCAGAGCGCTGGGCTCCGGCAGGCGCAACCCGGCGGGCAGGGCCTGCTGGAAGGCATCGAGCAGCGCTTCCACCACGGTCTCCTCGCTATCCTCCAGGCGCGTCTCGCTCCACGCCAGATTGGCCAGCAGGCTCAGGCTCTCGCCCTGGCCCTGACGGCCGGGCTTGAGCTGGTTGCGGACCACGAAGCGCAGCCGCGGATCGTTGAGGCGAACCGCCTGCCAGTCATCATCGACGCCGGGTAGCGCAGGCAGGGGCTCGTCGAACAGCGCCCAGGCGGCCCAGCAGGGTCGCTGGATCACCGTCTTGCAGGCCTCCGCCAGGGTCGCATCGTGGGGTGCCACCAGGGCGTGTGCCTGGGGGGACGGGGTGGCGATCACCACCCGGTCGAAGGGACCATGGTGGGTGCCCCGCTCATCCACCAGTTGCCAATGGCCGGCGCTGCCTTCCAGGCGCTCGATGCGGGTCTCGGCCTCGATCGTCAGCCCTTCCGCCAGGTGGCGTGTCACGGCGCTCATGCTCGGGGTGCCGCACAGTCGCTCGAGGTCATCCTCGTGGCGCTGCCAGCTGCCAGCCTCCGCCGACCATAGCGAATCGGGCCAGGGGGCGATGCAGCCGGCCTTGCGCCAGTTCTCCACGGCGTGGCGGAAGGTGGCGTCACGGACGCTTAAGAACTGGGCGCCCAGGTCGAGCACGGCATCGGGCAGGCGGCGACTGGACATCCTGCCGCCGGCGCCGCGGGCCTTGTCGAACAGCGTGACCGGCCGGTCGGCGGCCTCGAGTGCCCGGCCGCAGGCCAGCCCGGCAATGCCGGCGCCGATGATGGCGGTGCGGCGGGTGGAATCTGAGCACATGGCAGCGTCATCCTCGGTCGTTTTCGGCTAGACTAGCAGAAGTGTACAACAGCTGTATAACTCATGGCAGATGCCAGTCATCTCGGACATGTTTTACAACGGAAATCAGGAGGTATCGATGCGAGTGCTGATCACCGGCGGCAGCGGATTCGTGGGGCAGCGGCTGTGCCAGCGCCTGGTCGAGGCGGGGCATCGGCTACTGGTGGTGTCCCGCGACCCCGAGGCGGTGAGGTCGCGGCTGCCCGAGGGGGCGGATATCCGACGCTCGGTGCTGGACTTCGTGGATACGCCGCCGGAGGCCATCGTCAACCTGGCCGGCGAGTCCATCGCCGCCAAGCGCTGGAGCGACGACCAGAAGAAGCGGCTGATCGACTCCCGGGTCAACATCACCCGCGACCTTGTCATCCTCTGCGAGCAGCTCAAGGCCAGCGGCAACCGGCCCCCCCAGGTCATGGTGTCGGCCTCGGCGATGGGCTTCTACGGCGACCAGGGGGATCACGAGGTCAGCGAGGAGACCCCGCCCCACGACGAATTCGCCCACCGACTCTGCAAGCGCTGGGAGGACACCGCCCGGGAGGCGAAGGACTTCGGCACCCGGGTGGTGCTGCTGCGCATCGGCCTGGTGCTCGATGCCGGCGGCGGCAGCCTGCAGAAGATGCTGCCGCCCTTCAAGCTGGGCCTGGGCGGACGCTTCGGCGACGGCAAGCAGTTCATGCCCTGGATTCACCGCGAGGACCTGGTGCGGGCCATCCTCTTCCTGCTCGACAACCCCGAGCTCGAGGGGCCCTTCAACGGCAGCGCCCCGCACCCGGTCACCAACGCCGAGTTCACCCGCACCCTGGCCAAGGCGCTCAAGCGTCCGTCCATCTTCCCGGTGCCGGCTTTCGTGCTGGAGACCGCCTTCGGCGAGATGTCGCGTCTGCTGCTCACCGGCGCCGACATGCGTCCGAAGCGCCTCCAGGAGGCGGGCTTCCAGTTCCAGTTCGAGACCCTGGACGCCGCCCTGGCGGATATCCTGGGCTGACGGCCAAGCAGCCAAGGGGCGCCGGGGACAGGCCGAAGAGGAGGTCCTATGCCAGGGATGGCATCGGTAGCGCCCAGGGATGGGTTCACAGCGCCTCCTCGCAGGCCTGTCGACGGATCAGCCCCGTCTACCCCGCTTTATCTTCCTGCTATCTTGCCTCTTCCCCCACCGTCACGATCACCCTCACCGAATCCAGGCGCAGGCGCGTGCCCTCAATGGCCTCGTCCAGCGCCTGACGCTCGGCGCGCAGCGCTTCGATCTCGTCGTCGCGAACCGCCGGGTTGTGGCGCGCCAGGGCGATGAGGCGTGCCAGCTCGCCGTCCAGTTCCTCGCGCATGCGAACCTGGGCCGCTTCGGTGACCGAGGGCAGCTCCCTCTCCGCCTCGACCTCGCCGCGGTCGAGCAGCTCGCGCAGTACTTCCAGGCGGCTGCGGATCAGATCACGGGCCATGGCCTTCTTGACCTTCCGCAGGTTCCTGGAAAGCCCGGTAAAGGAGATCCTGTCGGTCAGGTTGGCGCCGGATTCGTCGAGCAGCACGCGCACCGCGGTGGGCGGCAGGAAACGGTTGAGATGCAGCTTCCTGGGCGCCGGGCAGTGGGTGCGAAATACCAGTTCCACCATGATCCGCCCGGCGGGCAGCGTGGGGTGCTTGAGCAGCGCCAGGGCGGTGTTGCCCATGGTGCCGTCCAGTATCCGCCCCATCATCTCCCGCAGCAGCGGGTGCTCCCAGGAGAGCCGCTGGACGTCGTCACGTGACAGGGCGCGCAGCCGCGAGAAGGTGGCCGAGAAGCCCTCCTCGCCCTTGGCGAGGCCCGGCAGGTCGTCGAGCATCTGGGGGCTGGGGTGCAGGTGCTGGATACCGCCGCCCAGCTCCTGGCTGTCGACCCCGAAGATGTCCAGCGCCAGTTCCAGGTAGCGGGGCAGGGCGCGGTCCTCGTCCAGCTCGCGGATCGCCGCGGCCACCGCCTCGGCGCGATCACCGCGACAGGCGTTGAGCTCCAGCAGGCGATTGCGTCCGGCATCGCGCTCGGCCAGGCGGCTCTCGAACAGCGCCCGGGTCTCCTCGATCACCTCCGCCATGGCGTCGTTGTCGAGGAGCGCTTCGGCCAGGGTGTCGCCCAGGGCGGCGAAGATCTCGCTGCCGATGCCGTGGGGAGCGCTGAAGGCATCCATGCCGTCGCGGTACCAGCGCAGCAGCTTCTCGCCGGGGCTGCCCTCGAGCACCGGCACGTGGAGCTCGATGGCGTGCCGCTGGCCGATGCGGTCGAGGCGACCGATGCGCTGCTCCAGCTGGTCCGGGTGAAGGGGCAGGTCGAACATCACCAGGTGCCGGCAGAACTGGAAGTTGCGGCCCTCGGAGCCGATCTCCGAGCAGACCAGCACCTGGCAGCCCTCCTCCTCCTCGTCGGCGAAGGCCGCCGCGGCACGGTCGCGCTCCACCAGCGACAGCCCCTCGTGGAACACCGGGGCGTGATAGCCGCCCAGCACGCGCAGCGCCTGGGCCAGGTCCTGAGCGGTCTCGCGGTCGTGGGCGATCACCAGCACCTTGTCGCCGGCCAGGCCATCCTCGCCGTCATCGGCCAGGCGCTCCAGCAGCCAGTGGACGCGGGTGTCGATCTGCCACCAGGGCTCCTCGTTGAGCGGGTCGTCGATCAGCGCCCGGTACATGGCGTCCGGGTAGACCAGCACCTCGGGGTGATCGAGGCCGGTCTCGATCAGCAATTCGTCCAGATAATCCTCGTCGCGCTCCAGCCTGCGCAGCACTCGGCGGTAGGCCGAAGGCAGGGCCAGTTCGCTGACGTGCAGGCGGCGCTCGGGGAAGCCGCCCACGTGGCGGCGGCTGTTGCGGAACATCACCCGGCCGGTGCCGTGGCGATCCAGCAGCTGGTCGCGCAGCTGGTCGCGGGCCGCCTCATGCTGCGCCTCGCTGGCCTCGGGGTTGGCCAGGGTGCCGAGCAGCGCCAGGCTGTCGGCCTCATCCATCACCGCGGCGACCCGCGCCCGGTCTGCGGCCTCACCGGGCAGGCGCTCCAGGGCATCGATCGCCTCGGCCACCTCCACATAGTGGGACTCCTCCTCGCGGAAGCGCGCCAGGCTGTGGTAGCGATCCGGGTCGAGCAGGCGCAGGCGGGCGAAGTGGCTGGCGAGGCCCATCTGCTCCGGGGTGGCGGTCAGCAGCAGTACCCCCTCGCTCTCGCCGGCCAGGCGCGCCACACAGGCGTAGCCGGGGCCGACCTGCTCCTCGCTCCAGTCCAGGTGATGGGCCTCATCGACGATCAGCAGGTCCCAGGTGCAGGCCAGCGCCTCTGCCTGGCGCTGGGGGTTGGCGAACAGCCAGTCCTGGCTGGCCAGGATGATCTGGCCCGCCTCGAAGGGGTTGGCGTCGCCGTGGGCCAGGCTCTGCTGCTCGTCGAGCAGGGTCACCTCCAGGGCGAAGCGGCGCAGCAGTTCCACCAGCCACTGGTGGCAGAGGCTCGCCGGCACCAGGATCAGCGCCCGCTCGGCGCGGCCGGTGAGCAGCAGGCGGTGCAGGATCAGCCCCGCCTCGATGGTCTTGCCCAGCCCTACCTCATCGGCCAGCAGTACCCGCGGCGCGTGGCGGCGGGAGACCTCGTCGGCGATGTAGAGCTGGTGGGGGATCAGGTCGATGCGCGGACCGGCCAGCCCCAGCGCCGGGTTCTGCTCGATGCGGTGGTGGTGGTGCAGGGTGCGAAAGCGCAGCTCGAACCAGTCGTTGCGATCCACCTGGCCCGTCAGCAGGCGGTCGCGGGCCTGGTCGAACTGGGTAGTGTCGGCCAGACGCGCCTCGGGCAGCTCGTGAAACTCACCCTCAGCGTCCTCGCCGATATAGACGATCAGCCCGTCCAGCTCCTTGGTGTCGTCCACGGTCAGGGTCCAGCCCTCGGCGTCGCGGATGCGGTCGCCGCTGCCGAATACCACCCGAGTCAGCGGGGCCTGGCGGCTGCTGTAGGTGCGGGTTTCCTGGCTGGCGCCAAACAGGACGGTAACGCTGCGGGCATCGCAGCTCAGGATGGTGCCCAGGCCGAGTTCGGCCTCGCCGTCACTGATCCAGCGCTGGCCGGGAGAGAAGTCGCTCATGATGCCTCGGAGGATGCTGAAGGTGCTGAAAAGGATGCGCTCATGGCCGCCGGGACGTGGCGGCCGAACAGGGCGCGGTATATTACAGCAAAGCTCCTCGCGGCTTAAGGGGTAGCGTGATGGCGGTCGAGCCAGGCGCCGAGCTGCGCCCGGGAGAGCTCACCCACGTGGCGCTCCACGGCGCGTCCGGAGGCGTCGAACAGCAGGGTGGTAGGGAGTCCCGGGGCCTCCAGCAGCACCATCAGCTCCTGGCGGGGGTCGAGCAGGGGGTAGCGGAAGGCCAGCGCCTGGTCGTCCAGGTAGCGGAGCACCTGCAGCAGCTCCTCGCCCTGGTTGGCGATTACCACGCTGACGCCGTCCCGGCTGTCGGCCTCGGCCAGCAGCGGCAGCTCGCGCAGGCAGGGCGGGCACCAGGTGGCCCACAGGTTGAGCACCACCGTCTCGCCCCGCAGTTCCCGCAGGTTGAGGGTCTCGCCGTCGAGGTTCTCGAGTGTCAGGTCGGGGAGCTCGTCAATCGGCATGCCGCCGCCCAGGGGCGCCAGGGTCACCAGCACCAGCCAGAGGCTGGCGGCGCCTACGGTGAGCGCCATGGCGCCGATCAGCCGCAGCAGGTGCTGGCGCAGCGACCAGCCGGTCCACAGCAGCGCGGCCAGTAGCCCCCAGAGGCCGTGGAAACCCGGCTGCCACAGCTTGAGGATATCCAGCGGGGCCTCGGCGTAGGCATCCAGATGCAGCAGCACGTGGCCGGTGCGCGCGCCGACCAGCCAGGCGAGTATCAGGCCGTTGAACCAGCGGGCGTGCTCGCCGCGGGGGAGCCCCAGCAGCCAGGCGCTCAGCGCCAGCAGCAGCAGGGCGATACCCAGCGCGTAGAGGCGCGGCACCGAAAGCAGTACGGGGCCGAGGGCGATGGCATCCATGGGTCGGGCTCCTGAGCGATGACGCAGAGTCGGGGCGATGCGGGGTCGGCGACCGGCGCGGGAGCGGGTACACTTGGGCACCCGGGAGCAAGACGCTGCCTGCGTCGACGCATTATCCATGCCAAGCCTACTGTTGGCCGGCATGGCTGTCATCCGTTAGCCATCCTCGTCACGGGAGCCTCCATGGCCAAGAGAGCCTTCGACACCCTGCGCGCCCTGGCCATCGCCAGCCAGGCGCTGGGCTTAATCCTGATCATCACCCTGGAGACGATCATGGGCGACGCCGCCCGCTACTGGCAGGGCTGGACCCTGGCGGCCATGGTCGCCAGCGCACTGTGCATCGCCCTGATGCGTCTCTACCGCCGCAACAGGACACGCAAGGCCCTGGCGCGTCGGCTGGCCGACGATGACGGCGAGGCCTGAGGCCTCCCGCTCTGCGCGGTGGCCGCGCCCGATCGGGCTGGCTTCGCTGCTGGTCCTGATCATGGTGCTGGCGGGCTGCGCCGCCCCCCCGCAGCCGCGGCATCACGCCACGGCGCTGCCTCCCTGGGAGGTAGCCGAGACCCGCCTGGGCCGCTGGGCCGCCGAGCAGGCCGAGCCCCACCCGGGCCAGAGCGGCCTGGCGCTCCTGGCCGACGGCAAGGACGCCTTTGCGGTGCGCGGGCTGCTCGCGGCTCGAGCCGAGCGCCGGCTGGATATCCAGACCTATCTGATGGGTGACGACCTGACCACTCGTGCGCTGCTGGCCCGGGTGCTGGACGCCGCCGAGCGCGGTGTCGAGGTGCGTCTGCTCATCGACGACATCGGCGCGGTGGGGCAGGGCGAGCGGCTGGCCGCCCTGGACAGCCATCCCAACCTGCGGGTGCGGGTCTACCATCCGCTGCCGGTAGGGCGTTCCAGCCTGGCCGCCCGCGTGCTGGTCACCCTGCCGGTACTGTCGCGCCATCACCGGCGCATGCACAACAAGCTGTGGATCGCCGACAACGCCCTGGCCATCACCGGCGGTCGCAACCTGGGCGACGAATACTACAGTGCCGGCGAGCCGCGCAACTTCGCCGACCTGGACCTGCTGGCGCTGGGGCCGGTGGTGGCGCGGATGTCGATGAGCTTCGATCTCTACTGGAACCATGGCCTGGCCCAGCCCGTAGGCCGCTATCATCGCGTCGACGCCGATGCCTGGCGGACCCTGCGCGACGAGCTCGCCGCCTGGCTCGCCGAGGAGAGCGACGCCGACTACTTCAGCGCCCTGCGCCGGCGCCATCGGGAGCGCGAACGCAACCGCCTGGTAGATGACCTGCACTGGGGTCACGCCGAGGCGCTGTGGGACCCGCCCGGCAAGCCGGCGTGGCGCGGGCGGCCGGCCCTGGCGGCGACCATGGCCGGCCAGCTGTGGGAGCGGGTCACCCCCGAGGAGCGCCTCGGCCTGGTCTCGGCCTACTTCGTGCCCACCGCCGCGGGCAGTCGGGTCCTGCAGGAGCTGGCCGAGTCCGGGGTGGAGGTCGAGGTGGTCACCAACTCCCTGGAGGCCACCGATGTGCCGGTGGTGCACGGCGCCTATGCGCCCTATCGGCGGGCGCTGCTGGCCAGCGGCGTGACGCTCTTCGAGCTGCGTGCCGAGCACGACAACGACGAGGGAGCCGTCATGGGAGCCCCCGGCAGCTCCGCCTCGGCGCTGCACATCAAGGCCCTGATGGTGGATGACGACATCGTCTTCGTGGGCACGCCCAACGCCGATCCGCGTTCGGTATGGTGGAACAGTGAAGTCGGCCTGCTGGTCGAGAGCGAGGGCCTGGCAAGGGAGTTACGCGAGCTGGTGGCGGTGGGGACGAGCCCCGGGCAGAGCTACCGGGTGATCCTGGACGATGAGGGCCGGCTGGGCTGGGAGACTCGCCGCGGCGACGAAACGGTCCGCCTCTCGCGGGAGCCAGGCGGCCCCTGGCGTCATGCCAACGCCTGGCTGAGCCGGCTCTTGCGCCTGGAGCGCTGGCTGTAGCGGGAGTGGCCCGCGCAACGCGATGGAGGAGTTAACTCGATGAATGAACCCCGGGCCCGCGATGCCGAGGAGACAAGCCAGGACCAGGAGCTGCGTCAGGCCCGACGTGAGCGCATCAAGGTCACCGTCGGCCTGCTGCTCGGCCCCCTGGCGGCGGCGCTGTTGCTGTGGGTCGAGGCGCCGGCGGGCATGCCCGTGGCGGCCTGGCAGGTGGTGGCGCTGACCGCCTGGATGGCGGTCTGGTGGGTGCTGGAGCCGGTACCTATCGCGGCGACCGCGCTGCTGCCGGTGGCGCTGCTGCCGCTGCTCGGGGTGGGGACGATCCAGTCGGTGGCCGTGCCCTACGCCAATCCGCTGATCTTTCTCTTCCTCGGCGGCTTCATGCTGGCCGAAGCGATACAGCGCTGGGGGCTTCACCGGCGCATCGCCATGCTGGTGCTGCGGATCTCGGGCAGCCGGCCGGACCGGCTGGTGGCGGGCTTCATGCTCGCCACCGCGGCGCTGAGCATGTGGGTCAGCAACACCGCCACCGCGGCCCTGATGGTGCCCATCGGCCTCTCGGTGCTGGCCATGCTGGAGCGCCAGGGTGGCGCCGGGGCGAGCCACAACATGGCGCTCACCCTGCTGCTGGGTATCGCCCTGGCGGCCAACATCGGCGGCATGGGCACCCTGATCGGCACCCCGCCCAACGCCCTGCTGGCCGGCTTCATGGGCGACAGCTACGGCATCGAGATCGGCTTCGCCCAGTGGATGGCGGTGGCCGTGCCGCCCTCGCTGCTGCTGCTGGTCCTGGCCTGGTGGCTGCTGACCCGCCTGGTCTACCCGGTAGACCGCGGCGATGTGCCCGGGGTGGCCGAGATGCTGGCCGACCAGACCCGGGACCTGGGACGCATGACCCGGCCCGAGCAGCGGGTGGCGGCGATCTTCGCCCTCGTGGCCCTGGCCTGGGTCACTCGCCCGCTGCTGGAGCGGGCCCTGGGCGTGGAGCTCAGCGATGCCGGTATTGCCATCATCGGGGCGTTGCTGCTCTTCGTGGTGCCGGCACGCTGGCGCCAGCGACAGTTCCTGATGGACTGGGACAGCGCCAAGCACCTGCCCTGGGGCGTGCTGATCATGGTCGGCGGCGGGCTGAGTCTCGGCACCGCCATCGAGGAGAGCGGCCTGGCCGCGGTGGTGGCCGAGGGTCTCGGTGCCTTCGGCAGCTGGCCTACCTGGACCATGGTGGCCATGGTATCGCTGGCGGTGATGCTGATGAGCCACGTCACCAGCAATACCGCTACCGCGGCGGCGATCCTTCCGCTGACCGCCTCGCTGACCGTCAGCCTGGGGGCCAGCCCGCTGCTGCTTTCGGTGCCGGTGGCCATGGCGGCGAGCTGCGCCTTCATGCTGCCGGTGGCCACCCCGCCCAACGCCGTGGTGTTCGCCAGCGGCAAGTTCAGCGTCGCCGAGATGGTGCGCGCCGGTGCCCTGATCAGCCTCGCGGCGCTGGTGGTGATCACCCTGGTGGTGTTCGCCCTGGCGATGCCGATCCTGGGGTTCGGCTGGGGAGCTTGATCCAGGACATTGCCGATCGGCCGCGAGCGTCTAGGCTGAAAGCAGAGGGATACCGCATCCCGCTTTCACGTCCTACAAGCGCGTCCTACAAGAAGGATAGTCATCCCATGTTCAAGACCATTCTGGTTCCCATCGACGGCTCCAGCCATGCCGAAAAGGCGCTGGACGTCGCCGCACAGCTGGCCCGGGCCTCCTCCGCGACGCTCCATCTGATGACCGTGGCCGAGTTCCCCCCCAATAACATCGGCCTGTTTACCGGCGGTGCCGCGGAGCCCTTCTCCGAGGTGGAGCGCGAGAGCCTTGCCGAAGGCATGAAGCAGGAGGCCCACAAGGTCATCGAGAAGGCGCTGGCCGCGGTCGACCTCGACGGCATCGAGGTCAAGGAAGTCACGCGGCAGGGCCGTCCGGCCGATCTGATCAACAAGGAGGCCAAGAGCCTGGGTGCCGACGTCATCGTCATGGGCAGCCGCGGGGTCAGCGACATGCGCGGGTTGGTCTTCGGCAGCGTCTCCCACAAGATCAGCCACATCGCCGACTGCACCGTCATCAC
>Ga0207421_10003930_pt1 | contig 17448 bp, 12 predicted proteins | sample SodLakKL_010_SED_4_FD_187542 | JGI IMG/M metagenome (GOLD analysis project Ga0207421, IMG submission 187542) | Alkaline sediment microbial communities from Lake Tanatar, Kulunda Steppe, Russia - 8KL_010_SED (SPAdes) (version 2) | ecosystem: Environmental > Aquatic > Non-marine Saline and... | reverse complement strand
GTCGGCCGCCGTCCGGCGGCAGCAAGGAGCCCGGAACGGCACCGGGCAGCTCCGGCCGCTCATCCTGCGACGGCTCCGGACGCACCGGACCGTCATCGGACGCCTGGTCGGGACGCGTCGGCGTGAGCTCGAGGCGTCGCCGCTCGGCGGCCAGGTGCTGGCGTTGGCGTAGCAACGTCGCACGTTCCTCGCTCACCGGACGCCGGTCGCGCAGCCGGGCATCGAGGGCCCGTTGCTCGGTGATCAGACGATCACGCTTCTCACTCATCACTTGGTCCCTCGGTGTCGATCAGGTCCGTCCCACGCAGCACCACACGCACAGGACGCTCGAGCAGCAGATCGGCGGTCGCTGCACCGTCGGGGGGCAGGGACGTGCCTTCGTCCGGTCGGCCGAAACGCAGGCCCGTCGGCGCTTCCTCGAACACCACCCACCAGGCGGCGAGGTCCTCCGCGGGAACGCCCTGGAAGCCGAGGAAACTCAGATCGTCGCCGATGCGGCCCCGGAAGGTCGGGAACACGGCGTGCTGCTCGTCGACCAGCGGGCCGGGCGATGTGTCCTCGTCGCCCTGGTCGTGCGGGACCAGGTAGACGAGCGTGGCCGGATAGCGCCGCAACAGCTGCCCCCGCACGATCAGCACGAGGTCACCGCCGGTCGCGGCGGGTGGACCGTGGGACGCATCACCCAGCGGCTCGTCGGACTTCCACGTCGCCAGCGGGTCGATGTCGTCCAGCCGCCGGGCCCCGTCGGGTGCGGCCGGATCGTCCGCGACACCCTCCTCGACCCGGTTCCAGAAGGTCCGTACCGGGGTGCAGCCGGTCGAGATCCGCAGGTTGCGCCAACGCAACTCGTGGAGCAGTTGGGTGTTCAGCCCGACGAGCAACGCATCGGTGAACACCGCGTTCGTCTCCGCCGGCACGACCGCATCGGTGGGGATCGTTCCGCGCCCGGGCAGCAACCAGTCGGGCCGGGAGGTGGCGAGCATCCGCCAGGTCTCGACGTCGAGTCCGGGACAGAACGCCGGCGGCGCGAAGGGATCGTCGGGATCGACGCCGTCCAGCCGACCGAGCACCTCGCGGCGGGCAGCCGCGTCGTCACGTCGGGGGTCGAACGCCTCGAGGGCACCACCAGCCAACGCATCGAGGTCCACCGGCGTGCAGTGCGACGGGCCATGCCCGTGCCCGACGAGCAGCGCCACCAGCGCCACGAGGTCCTCCGTGCGCTGACCGACCTCGGGACCACCGGCCCGCACGCGCTCGAGGATCCGTTCCGCCGCGACCAGTCCGGCCGCCTCGCTCGGACCGGCCTGCAGTGCCCGCCACGCGGCCAGCACCACGAGCCACGGCAGCGGCTGGTCCGAGTCCGCCAGCGACTGCAGCTGTCTGCGGAGCTCCTCGATGAGCTCGGGAGCGAGCCCCGCGGCGGCGAGATCCCGGAGCAACCGGTCCAGCGACTCGATGCCCGGGGCCTCGCCCGTGCTCCAGATGTCGACCCAGCGCCGCAGCACGTGCGGTTCCAACTCGCGCGGGCCACCGATCGTGGCCGGCGGTTCCGGGGCCGGGCAACGGTTGGCGGCCGCGAACAGCGCAGCTGGATCGCTCGCATCGGCCGCGGCGTGTGCCGTGCGGGCGGGCCCCCGTCGCAGCGCGCGACGGGCGGCCGTGGAGAACCACCCCGCGGGCAGCGCCCGGTCGGGCGCAGTGGCGCGGGCGTCGAGCGTGCCCGTGTCGGTCCGGACCGCACGCAGGCCGGGACCGAGCACCGCGAGCTGGCCTGCCGGATCGCTCGGCATCCGGCGCACGAACAACTCCGAGCCGGCGGTCAGTCCGAGCTCCAGACGGGCCAGCATGGTGGCCGCCGTTTCGATCGCTCCCCCTTGACTGGCTGCTTCGCCGGCGAGCTCATCGCCGTGATCACGGACCAGGGCCGCACCGAGCCCGGCCGCTGCCCGCGCCCGGGGGTCGTGGTTCAGCTCGCCGCCCCAGGCCGTCTCCCGCGTGTCGGTGCGCCAGGCCGCACCGTAGATCGGCAGGCCGATGATCGGTCGCCCCTGATCGTCGGTCTCCCGCTCGCGACCGTCGAGCAGTCGGCTCAGATCCTCGACCGCCTCGTCGATGCGTGGTGCGTCCACGCTCCCCACGGGGGCCAATGCCCCACGTAGCCGCTGGGCCTCGTCCTGCGGCCGTCGGGCGTTGTCGACGTCGATCCGACCGCTGTCGGCCGGTGGGACATGGGGGCGCAACGCGCGTGCGAGCGATCGGAAGTCGCCGTCGGGACCGGTCCGGAACCGCCAGTGGTCGTAGCAGGGGAGCTCGACCGGCGGGTCGTCGGGGGCGAGGTCGGCGGTCCATGCATCGGCCAGGACGCCGTCGTCGACGCGCCAGCCCGGGACGACGACGGCGAGATGGTCGGTGTCCTGCGCGAGCTCCCGGAGGTTGAGGACCCGCGCGAAGGCCGGGCCCTCGCCCTGTTGCACGTGAGCCCAGGACGCCGCGGTGTCGAGATCGAGCCCGGCCAACGCGGACGCGGCGATCACGACCGAATCGTCGACCACGGTGATCTCGTCCTCGGTCCCGACCACCAACACGACCCAGGGACGTAGCCCCCCGCCCTCGAGGTCGCCTGCCGGGGTCAGCGCCCACGGCAACGACGCGTCGCGGAACTCGACGTAGGACGCCACGGTCGTCTCCGCGGCGAGCGTTCCCGGCGCCGGATGGCGGTGCATCACCGCGTCCTGCGCCAGACCGACCAGGTCTGCCGGTCCGGCGAGGTGGAAGGTGACCGTCTCGGAGATCTCCTCGACCTCACCCGACGGGCTGGTCGCCCGGGCGGTGAGCGGCAGCGTCGCGGTCGTCCGGCCGCCGCTGACACCCGACGCGCGTCTCGCCACGGCGGGTCGGCGCCAGGCGACGAAGGTCAGCTCTCGGGGCACGGTGGTTCCTCACGGGATCGGTGGTCGACGGGCACGGGCCTCGCTGTAGGGCGGTCGTTGCACGGAGCTTGCGGTCCTGACGGTGGCGCACGTGTGGCGATGCTCGCGTGGTGTCACTCAGAAGGCGGGCACGGCGACCAGGTCGCCGGGGATGGTGGTCACCGACCGGGCGTGCGCGCGACGCTGCTGCTGCGCCTCGGTCCGCGACAGTCCCGCGGCGATCACCGCGCCGTCCTGGCCGACGACGTCGCGTGCCGGGCGCTCGACGCGGTAGGCAGGTTCGGTGCGCAGCGGGGTCGGTTGCTGATCAGCCGCCGCGGCCACCAGCCACCCGGCGAGCGCGACGGAGATGCCCATGGTGATCCCCGTCTCGGGCAGGTGGTACTCGTCGAAGCTGAGGTCCACGTCGTCCACGATCGCGCCCTGCGGCGCGGCACCGGCTACGAGCCCGATCCCGGCGGCGAGATCGTCGAACGCCGGCTGATCGAGCGCATCGGCGTCGTCGAAGGCGACGAACTGGCCGGTCGCGAACGGCTCGTGGACCGCGGGCGCGTCCGGGTCGTCGTCGGCGAACACGGCCAACGTTGCCCGGGTGTCGAGCGGCCGCCCCTGGTAGCGGTCCAGCAGCACCTCGAGCGGCGCGTGCTCCTGCCGCCAACTCAGCACCGCGCCCGGCGCGAGCACGGCCACCTGGTCGTCGAGGATCCCGATCTCGAGCTGCAGGTCCCCCGAGGCCCCGGCGCTCTGCAGATGGCGTGGGTCGGTCAGGGCTGGCGCGAACGCCGTCAGCGCGCTGGCGACCGTCTCCACCGGCGGTGGCTGGTCACTGCCGAACGAGAACGTGCCAGAGAAGCTGATGCTGACGAACAGGATCTCGAACTCGAGCTCGCCGGTGACCACCACCGGTCCCGGTCCGGTCATGGAGCCGGCGAAGCGCACCGACGCGAGCCGACGACCGCCGTAGGTCACCGCGAGGCTGGCGGACAGGTCGAACTCGAACGAGAACGGCACGAACCGGATCAGCGCATCGAACGCGAAGCCGCCCTCGGCCACGAACCGGCTGGCCCTCAGGACCACCTCGACGGCAGCGCCGAACTGCAGCGTGTTCGTGGTGACCGCCAGGTAGGCCTCGAGCCGCAGGTACAGCGCGTCCTGAGGTGTCCCCCGCGTCATCGCGATCCGGGTCAGCGAGGACGGGAACACCAGCGGCGCCGGGTCGAACCGGGGGTGGAAGCCTCCCACGGACAACGTCACGTTCGCGTCGTCGCCCCACCACAACCGGAACGCCGCCCCGCCGGTGAGCTCGAACACCTGCATCAGGTGGCTGTCGATGAGCACCGCGTCGAACTCGAGGCGGCCCTTGGCGAGGTCGATCACGCCGATCACGTCGAGGCGTAGCTGCGCGTAGCCCGGCGAGACACCGGGAGCACCGATCGTGGCCCGCACGGAGCCGAGCAACACGATCTTGGACAGGGCCGGCAGTTCGATGAAGATGCCGAGGTCGAAGCGGACCACCACGGCCCAGGTGAGCTGCACCGTCGGGCCCACGACGTGCACACCCGGGGTCGCCGGGAACACCTCACCGAGGTCGGCGAACAGCGTCGCGGCGTTGCCGACCGGATCCTCTGGCGCCAGGATCGACCCGACGGTCCCGGCGGCGAAACGCTCCCGCAGCGCATCGACGTCGAGCCGCCGGTTGATGCCGACCAGCCCACCGACACCGGTCAGGGCGAAGCCGAACGGCAGGGTGATCGGGGGGAAGTTCGCGTGGATGACCAGCAGCAGCGAGAACCCGCTGGAGCCGTCGGGCATCTGGGTGTCCAGCAGCCCGAGCGCGGTCAGGCCGATGTCGCCGATGCCGAGCGTCAACGAACCGGTGTAGCGACCCTCGTCGGGGAAGAAGCCGATGAAGCCGCCGCCCCTGACCGGCCCCGCGTCCACCACGAGCCCGATGCCCTCCGGCGGCTGGAAGTCGAGCTCGAGCCCGAACGGGCCGACGTCGTCGCCGTCGAAGGCGAGTGTCGCGCTCGCGCCGACACCGGCGGCACTGGCGGTGACCGGGCCGATGGCGATCCGGGCGTCGACCAGCGCCACGAAACCGAGACCGTCCTCGCCGACGTTCAGCTCCAGCTCGGCCTTCGGCACCGTCAGGGGCCCGAGCACCAGCTGCAGCGGCAGCGTGACCTTCAGCCCCCCGCCACCTTCGAGGTGCAGTCCGTCCCCATCGAAACGCGCCGCCAGCTCGAAGGCGAAGGTCAGCTCGTTCGGCAGGAAGGTCGCGAGGAACCCGTCCGCAGCTCCCAGCGACAGGACCAACGCCCCGTCGTCGATCTCCGTGGCCACGAGAGCGCCGAGCGAGCCCGACTCGAGCCCGGCCGAGGCGGCCAGCGCTGCCTCGATCGACCACGCTGCGGCCTCGAGCCGTGTTGCCTCAGCGGCGCCGAGCAGCAACACCGGCTCGCCGGCCCCCGTGTTGCCCAGCCGCAGGCCCACGCGCCCGGCGAGCTGCGCGGACGGTTCGGCCGCACCGACCTGGAACGGGGGCTCGATGCGCAGTCCGGGTTCCAGCTCGACGTCGCTCGCGACGGTGAACTCGAGGCGGGTCCCGTCTTCGCGCTCCCAGAGCATCCGCCCGCCGCCGAGCGCATCGCCGAGATCATCGTCCAAGCTGAGCAACAGCTCCACGGCCGCCGGCTCGCCCGCGTCGAGTCCCTCCGGACGCACCACCAGCAACGAGGCACGCATCTCGCCGGTCACCCCGTCGAACGCGGTCACGACCCCCGCCCGCTCGAGGAGACCGCGCGCCACCCCCAGGAGACCGACGGCGTCGAACGCCACGGCGTCGTCTCCCCACCCGAAGCGCTCGGTCAGCACGGCGACGGGATCGTCGACGAGCGCCGCGAACACCGCGAGGTCGACCGTGGTCCGCAGGCGTGGTGGCAGACCGTCGCCGGCCGGCTCGACGGTGTGCTCGATCGCCCCGACGAACTCCAGTACGGCTGCGAGGACCGGCCGGGCGACCTCGAGGTAGGTGGCGACCGCCCAGTGCAACGCTCGGGTCGGCAGCTCCTCGAGCGCGGGCCCGAGCTCCTCGCTGTCGGCGAGCGCGGTCCCGATCTCCTCGAACGCGTCCCAGACCGCGTCCACGGCCGCGAGCAGCGGCGGCAGGTCGAACCCGTCCTCGTCGCTGTCGGACGCCTCCTCGGCGACCGTCTGGTGCAGGGCGGCGATGGCGGCGACCGCGGTCCCGAAGCTCGGCGGGAGCGCGTCGGGCTCCGTCCCGTCGCCCAGACCGAGCGCATCCACGAGTGGCGCACCGGGGACCCCGAGGTGCTGCAACAGGGAGACGAGGTCCTCGGGATCCTGGACCTCGTCCCTCAAGATCGCCACAGCGCGGGCGAGTTCCCGACCCAGTTGTTCGACCGTGCCCATCATGTCCCCACCCCCGGATCGCGGATCACGGATCGACGTACGGCAGCAGGGCCCGGCGCAACGCCAACCGGCAGGCCACGCAGAACGGGTTCCCGGCGGTTCGCATCATGCATTCGAACTGGCTGCGCCACGCACCACAGCGGTAGAGATGTGCTCCCTCGAACATCCCGAAGGTCTCGTCGTCCACCGAGGCGGCCGGGTCACCGTCGACGTCCAGGGCGCCGATCAGCCGGGTGTCCCGGGTGTCGCAGGAGTCCTCCTCCCGGCGGACGATCGGCACCCCCTCCAACGTCCTGCCATGCACCCTCACGAGCTCACTCCGCCACGGGACCAGGAAGCGTCGAAGCCTTCGGCGGTACGCCACGTTCGCCTGATGTGGCTGACCGATCGTCGCCGCACGCCCCACCCCGGCCACGTAACGCACCACCGGCGTCTCGCTGGGAGAGTTGCTGAGCAGGTGGTGACGGCGCGGTCGTCGCCGGTCAGCCCGGCTGCTGTCGTACTCGTCGGCCAGCCCGAGGATGTGCCCGAGCTCGTGCAGGAAGACGGGCGCGGTCGCGTGCAACGTGACGACGGCGGTGTTGCGACTCCGGGTACCACCATGGCGGAAGGAGTTCACGACGATGATGGCCGCATCGAACGCGGGTCGCACCCGCTCCGCGAAGTCCCGGAGCAGGTCGCGGTTCCAGGACATCCCGTTGCCGACCTCGGGATGCGCGCTTCCGAACAACGTCGGGGTGTCCTCGGGAGCGACCGTCATATCGGCGAGCGGCTGGCCGCGTTCACCTGAGACCACCAGATCGCTCGCCGCACCGGTCCAGCCCCGCGGAACCCCCTGCCCGACAGGGACGGGCACGACCTTCCACAGGTTGATGGCACCGACCAGGTCGGGATCGCTGAACGGCGAAGTCTGGTTCAGGACCGCGACGATCGCGTCCACCGCCGAGCTGAACCGGACCTGGTCGGTCTCCTCGAACTCGAAGCCATCCCCGACGACCACGACGGTGAAGCGCTCCGCGTCGTCGTCGACCCCGGTACCGGCAGGCCCATGGACCTTGGACAACTCATCGACGACGATGTCATCGGCGCTCGAGGGAACGAGAACAGGATCAGGCAAGGGTCGGCTCCTCGCTCCGGGGCGCGACAACCCCGTTCACACGCTCGCCGATGGCCAGGCCATGGTGGCCAACAACTGCGTCCCACCGTCCAGCTCGAGCCCCAGGTGATCGACGACGGGCTGCGCGAGCTCATCGGGGGTGCCGAGCAACTCGATCGTGGTCACCGCGGCGATCGCGGGCACGATGACGCTGAACCGCTCCGTGGGAACCACGGTCACCTCGAGGGTCTCCTGGTCCCACGACGCGTTCGCCGGACCGTGCACGTGGCGATACCGCGGGACCAGCGGATCCATCGTGGTCACGAACCGGCGCCGACCCTCGCCGTCTCGCAGGATCAGGAACGAGCCGAGCGTCAGCTGCGGATCGTGGTCGGTACTGAAGGTGCGCTTCTGCAGCGGTGTCACGCCGAGCAGCTCCACCAACGCCGTGTCGTCGTCGGGCGGTGCGAGTGCGAAGGCGAGCCGGAAGGCGTCCAGGCCAGCGATGGTGAACCCTGTTGGTCGACGGACGGTTGCGAACAGTCCTAGGCCATCCCGACTATACCATTATAACTAGACACCGTGCGGGGACATCCGCGACCCGCGGGAACATCTCCTGGAGACGCGCCGCTCACCCCTGCACAGGATCGATCTCGAAGGGCAGCATCTCCCGACAGGTCTCGTAGGTCTCGAGGAGTTCGTCGCGTCTCTGCGCACCGATGAACAGGGTGCCGATGTCGTAGCGGTAGCTGCTCTGGTCGGCCAGTTCCGACAGCCGGTCCCCGACCTCCACCGCGATGTGCACATGGGTCCCGGGGAACCGCTCGACCACCCGCGCGATCTCGTCGTCGCTCGGGATCCGCCGCACGATGCCGTCGTCCATCTCCTCGGTCCACAGGAAGCACTTGGCCGCGACCGCGAAGTCGCCGCGCCGATGGGGGAGCCTGGGCGGCCGCCCGAAGGCGATGTCGAGCGCCACCTCGTGGTTGGACATTCCGTCGATCTTGACGAACAGGTCCGAGTGCGACTGGGAGATCCGGGTGTTGGCCTCGACGAGCCAGAGCTGATCGTCGTTCTCGTCGTACATGAACTCGATGTTCCAGGCGGCGTTGTCGTAGCCGAGGTGACGGAGGTAGCGCTCGCTGGCATCGATCATGCGTTGTTGCACCGGCTCGGGGATGCTGGTGGCCGGATACTCGTAGCGGGAGAAGTGACGACCGTGCTCGTCCTTGGGGGAGTCGATCACCCCGTGCACGGCGAACTGCCCCTTGGCCATGGCGCCCTCGACGGTGGCCTGATCGCCGGAGATGATCTGCTCCGCGATGCAGCTGTTGCCGGAGTCCGGGGCGATCTGTTCGGGGAGTTCGACCATGCCCAGGACCTCGTTGAACGGGTCCCCGAAGGCCCGGATCCTCTCTCGGATCTCGGGCAGGGCCTCGTGGAAGTCCTCGGCGGTTTCGATCCTGAACCCGAGCTGTGACGAGTGGGACTTGACCGGCTTGATCCAGAAGGGATAGTCGAGATCGATACTCGACAACGCGTCGTCGTCGAACGGGTCGAACCCCGCGAATGCGGGCGTCACCTCGGGGACGCTGGCGCGCTGCTCGAGGCGACTCCACCGCTTGTGCTCACAGGCCACCACCGTTTCCAGCGGTGGGACGGGAAGCCCACGCTCACGGCCGAGTACCCGGGCGAGCACACTGGTGGGGAAGTCCCAGTGGGCGATGATCGCATCGACGCTGCCACCGAACTCGTCCAACTGCGCCCGCGCGCGTTCGAGCAGGTCGGCGAACCGGTGCTCGGGACGGGTCACCACCTCGGGGGGAAGCAGCTGGTGGAAGTCCATCCGATCGGCATGCGTGACCGTCTCGAGTTGGTCACGCTGGAACTCGTTCATGCCGACCACGAACACGTTGGCACGGCGTTCATCGGTCATCAAGATCCCTTCTCCGCAACCTCGAGGATGTCGGTCGTCGACGACCGGGCGGCGGTGCGGACCTGACCGGTTGGCGGTCGACCGGTCATCCCAACTGGCCGAGGTGGCGCTCCGGCTGTCGCCGCGACCGGCCTGCCCGCGTTCGGCGGCGTCGTCGTCGTGATCCGGATGGATGGCTCCCACGCGAACAGCGCTCGACCTGACCCCGGGGCTCCTCGACCCCGCCCGAAAGCACTATATTCCGGTCCGCCGACGGGCCCGAGACGCGGGTTCCGGCCGGTATCCAGGACGGGTTCGGCAGCGCAGCCCGTCATCCCCTTCGGGCCCCTGTGGGAGCTGCCATGCCACGACCCCATCCCCTGACGCGCGAGCTGACGCACGAGGCGATCTTCCGGGCCTCACCCACGGCGACCCTCGTGTTGGACCTCGAGCTGTGCATCCTCGACGCGAACCCGGCGTACCTACGCGCGACCGGTCGCGAGCTCGGGGAGTTGGTCGGCACCTACCTCTTCGAGGCGTTCCCGGCCAACCCCGACGATCCCGACGGGGACGGCAGCGACAACCTCCGCGCCTCCATGCAGCGCGCGCTCGACACCGGCCAGGCGGATGGCATGTGGGTGCAGCGCTACGACATCCCGACGCCCTCGCCGTCGGAGCCCTTCGAGGAGCGGTATTGGAGCCCCGTCAACACCCCGGTCCTGGACGCCGACGGGCGACCGATCGGGATCCTCCACACCGTGGAGGACGTCACCCCGTTCCGCGACGACCTGGTCAAGGCCCTCGGGTTCTACCGTGCGGCCGCCGAATCGGGTGAGGAGCCGTCCGTGGAGCTCGATCGACGCTTCGCCGACCACGCGGCCGCCACGTTGAGCAACACCCGACTGTTCTCGGACCTGGTCACCGAGGTCGAGCAGCTCCGGGAGGCCCTGAACTCGCGTGCCACGATCGAGCAGGCCAAGGGCATCCTGATGCTTCGCACCCGCTGCACGGCTCAAGAGGCGTTCGAGCTGTTGTCCCGGCGATCCCAGGAGCGCAACGTCAAGTTGCGCGACGTCGCCGCCGAACTCGTCGCGATCGCGGCGCGTGTCGAGACCACCAACGGCCGCGAAGCCGCGCACCGTTAGGCTGGCCGCCATGGCCACCCACGACGTCGACCCGATCACCCTCGAGGTGGTTCGCAACGCCCTGGTCGGGATCGCCGAGGAGGCCGGCGCCGCGCTGCGACGGACCGCCTACTCCCCCAACATCAAGGAACGCATCGACTGCTCGACCGCCGTGTTCGATGCGGACGGACGCATGGTCGCCCAGGCCGAACACATCCCGGTGCACCTCGGGTCGATGCCCCTGTCGGTGCTGGCCGCGCGGGAGGGGTTCGACGACCGTCTGGACCCGGGCGACCAGATCCTGGTCTCGGACCCGTTCGCCGGTGGGACCCACCTGCCCGACTGGACGCTGGTCGCACCGGTGCACGACGACGACGGGCGCCTGCTCGGCTACGCCGCGAACCGGGCGCATCACTCGGATGTCGGCGGCTCCGCGCCCGGGTCGATGCCGGCGGGTGCCACCGAGATCTTCGAGGAGGGCCTGCGCATCCCTCCGGTGAAGCTGTACGTCGCCGGCGAGGAGTCCGCGGACCTCGTGGCGATGCTGCTGGCCAACACGCGCACCCCCCGGGAACGTCGCGGCGACATGCGCGCCCAGGTCGGGGCCAACCACCTCACGGCGACGCGCCTACGGGCGTTGGCCGACGACCTCGGTGTCGAGGGCCTGCAGGCCGCGATGGCCGCCACCCTCGACCACGCGGAGCGGGCCGTGGCCGCCGCCGTGGAGGAACTCCCGGACGGCACCTACGACTTCGAGGACGTGCTCGACGGCGACGGCACCGGGGTCGGTCCGATCCCGATCCGGGTCGCGTTGACCATCGACGGGGCGGAGGTGACCTGCGACCTGCGCGGGTCCTCGCCCCAGGTCCCCGGCAGCGTGAACGCCCCGTTCGCCGTGACGCTGTCCGCGGCGGTCTACGCGTTACGGGCGGTCGCCGCGCCCGACATCCCCGCCAACGACGGGGTGAGCCGCAACCTCACGGTGTTGACCGACCCCGGCAGTGTGATCGATGCGCAGGCGCCGGCATCGGTGGCCGCCGGCAACGTCGAGACCTCGCAGCGGATCGTCGACGTGCTCCTCGGAGCGTTCGCGAAGGCCGCCCCGGACCGGGTCGGTGCCGCCAGCCAGGGCACGATGAACAACACCCTGTTCGGGGGGACCGATCCACGCAGTGGCGAACCGTTCACCTACTACGAGACCCTCGGTGGCGGCATCGGCGCCGGGCCGTGGGGGCCCGGCGCGAGCGGCACCCAGTCGCACATGACCAACACCAAGAACACCCCCGTCGAGGCGTTCGAACTGGCCTACCCGCTCCGCGTGATCGAGTACCGACTCCGGGACGACTCCGGTGGCGACGGCGAGCACCGCGGCGGCGAGGGACTCCGCCGGGTGCTCGAGGTGCTGACCGACGACGCGGTGGCGTCCCTGCTGACCGAGCGGCGCGACCACGCCCCGTGGGGGGCGGCCGGGGGCGCTGACGGTGGCAAGGGTCGCAACGCGCTGATCCGGGCCGGCGGCGACGAAGAACCCCTGCCCGCCAAGACCACCGTGCGCCTCCGTCGCGGCGACCGCCTGATCGTCGAGACGCCGGGAGGCGGGGGCTACGGGGCCGCACCCGAGTAGCCGGGGGCTACGACGGGACCGGACGTCACAACCCGTGGCTGATGCCGGCTTCTGGCCCACGCGGCGCGCCGGGGCCGGATCCCCCCGAGGTTTCGGTCAGAACCCGTCGCTACCCACGGTTGCCGACGATCGGCCGCAGCCGTGACGCCGCCCGAGACCCGCCAGCCGTGACGCCGCCCGACACCCGCCGCAGGCCGTGGCCGGGCGCGGGCCCCCGACAGGCGCGAGAGCGTCACGCCCGGACCGATTCAGTCCCCCAGCACCTCACGGGCGATCGCGGCGGCGTCGTCGGCTCGAGCGGCATCGACGAAGACCCGCACCCCCCAGTCCCCCGCGAACAGCACCCGTGTCAGACCGCCCGACTGCTTCACCCACCAGGTGATGCCGGCGTCCTCGAGACGGTCGACGATCCGCTCGGCGTTCTCGTCGGTGAACTGCCCGAGCTGCACCGTGTCCGTGGCCGCCATGCTCCACCCTCTCCCCGGATCGCTCAGACCCCGCTGATGGCGCCCTCGGCCCGGGGGTCGGTGCCGCCCGCGTAGCCGCTCGCGGTCACCTCGATCGCGTGAGCGTGTCCCGCTCCGTGATCGTAGGCGCCGAGCATGCGCACCTCGTGCCCGCGGTCGGTCAACCCTGCGATCTGCGAGGTCGGCATCCGGGCTTCGGCGGCCACCGACCCGTCCGCGACGTCGACCAGGAACCGGGGTTCGTCGATGGCCGCCTGGACGTCGAGGCCGCGGTCGACGAGGTGGCCGAGCAGCTGGACGTGGATCTGGGCCTGGCCATCGCCACCCATCGTGCCGAACACGAGCCAGGGCTCACCGTCGCGCAGCGCGAGGCCCGGGATCAACGTGTGCAGCGGCCGCTTGCCCGGCGCGATGACCGCGTCGTCGTCATCGTCGAGGGTGAAGTGGGCGCCACGGTCGTGCAGCCCGATACCGGTGCCCGGCACGACCACGCCGGAACCGAACCCGACGAAGTTGGATTGGATCAGGCTGACCATCAACCCGTCGCCGTCGGCGGCGCACAGGTAGGCGGTGCCACCGGGTGCCGGGCGTGCCGGCGGCCACGGGCTGGAACGGTCGGGGTCGATCCGGCCCGCCATCTCGCGCAGCCGCTCGCGCTCCAGCAGGTCCTCGACGGAGACCCTCATCGAATCGGGGTCCGCGAGGTGGTCCTGCCGGTCGGCCATCGCGGCCCGGATCGCCTCGACCTGCAGGTGGGTGGCCAGGCGCGGGTCGTCCGGCAGCGGTCCCCACGCGTCCAGGATCCCGAGCGCGGTCAGCGCCGTGAGGCCCTGCGTCGGGGGCGGGAGCTCCAACACCTCGACGTCGCGGTACCGGGCCGAGAGCGGGGTCACGTCGTCGACCCGGTGTGCGGCCAGATCGTCGATACTCATCGTCGAGCCGTGCCGTTGCAGGGTCGCGACGATGCGTTCGGCGAGTTCACCCTCGTACATCACATGGGGCCCGAGGTCGGCGATCAGGCCGAGGGTGGTGGCGAGCTCCGGTTGGACGAAGCGCTCCCCGGCACGCATCCGGCCGTAGGTGTCGGCCCATCCGGGTTGGTCGCTCAGACCCGGGCGGGCGCGCTCGACGTGTTCGGCGCCGTGTGGCGAGACCGGGAAGCCGTCGAGGGCCAGTGCCGTGGCCGTGGTCGCCAGATCCCCGAAGCTGCGGGTGCCCCACCGCTCCAGCAGGTGGAACCATCCCGCGGTCGCCCCGGGGACCGTGACCGGCAGCGCGCCGCGGATCGGCATGCCACTGGTCCCCGGCATCGACACCCCCGGGTCACCGTGACCGGCAGCGATGGCCGCACGCACCGCCTCCGGGGTCGCGCCCTGGGGCGCCCGACCGACGCTCATCACCCCGTTCGCGCGGCCGTCCCACACGATCGCGAGCAGATCGCCGCCGACCCCGCAGTGGTAGGGCGTGACCACGCTGAGCACGAGGTTGGCCGCCACGGCCGCATCGATCGCGTTGCCGCCCTCGGCCAGGACCGCCTGCCCCGCCGAGGTGGCGAGGTGGTGCGGGCTCGCGACGCAGCCGCGTGGGAACCATCGTGTCGAGCTCACGTCGGATGCCTTCCTGAGCGAGGTCGCCGCGCAGGTGGAGTGCGCGCGGAGGGCCGATGACCCTAGCCTCGACCGCGACACGACTCGGGGAGCAGCCATGGCAACGGGGACCAGGCCGGTCGACGTGGCGATCGTCGGCGGCGGCATCGTCGGACTGGCGACCGCGCACCGGCTGCTCGAGGCACGGCCCGACCTCGACGTCCAGGTCCTCGAGGCCGAGGACCGGGTCGGCGCGCACCAGTCGTCGCGCAACTCCGGGGTGCTGCACGCCGGGCTCTACTACGCGCCGGGCTCGGACAAGGCGCGGTGGGCGGTGGCCGGCAAGGCCCAGCTGGAGCGCTTCTGTGCCGACCACGGCGTGCGTGTCGCCCGGACGGGAAAGGTCGTGGTCGCCACCGACCGTTCCGAGCTCCCGGCGCTGCGTGCCCTGACCGAACGGGCCCGCACCAACGGTGTCGACATCGAGGAACTCGACGTCGACGGTCTGCGCCGGCACGAACCGCACGTGCACGGGGTGGCGGGACTGCGCTCGCCCGGCACGGCCGTGACCGACTTCGGCGAGGTGACGCGCGTGCTGGCCGAGGTGGTCCGTGCCGCGGGCGGGCTCGTGCGGACCTCGACCCGGGTCCTCGACCTGGTGGAGCGCCCGGACAGGGTTCGGATCGCCACCACGACCGGTGACCTGGAAGCCCGCGCCGTGGTCACCTGCGCCGGGTTGCAGTCGGACCGCCTGGCCGCGATGACCGGTTCACCACCGACCGAACGCATCCTGCCGTTCCGGGGCTCGTGGCTGCGGTTGCGTCCGGAACTGGCCCACCTCGTGCGGGGCAACATCTACCCGGTACCGACCGGGGGCGGGCTGCCGTTCCTGGGTGTGCACCTGACCCGGCGCATCGACGGCGAGGTGTGGATCGGCCCCAACGCCGTGCTCGCCGGCGCCCGGTCCGGGGCGAGCCCCTGGTCGGTGGATCGGCGCGATGCCGCAGCGACCGCGAGGTTCCGTGGCACCTGGAAGCTGGCAGCCCGCCACCTCGGCACGGGGGTGGGCGAACTGTGGCGCGACCGGTCCCTGCACGCCACGATCCGGGCGGTCCAGCGCTACGTGCCCGCGATCGGCGTCGATGACGTCGAACGGGGCCCCTGGGGCGTTCGGGCGCAGCTGGTCGACCGGGACGGTGCCCTGGTCGACGACTTCGTGGTGCGGGCATCGGACCGGGTCCTGCACGTGCTCAACGCCCCGTCGCCTGCCGCCACCGCGTCGCTGGCGATCGGCGCGGACCTGCGAGACCGGGTGCTCGGGCGGCTGGACCGTGGGACCGGCTGAGCGGCTGTGGACGCGGTCGGGGCCATGTCAGACCCCCCGCGTAGGTTGGGTGTTGCCGCTGGGGGCGGAATCGAACCAGACCCATGTCCACCCGCCGCTACACCGAGGAACAGTTCCGAACCGCACTCGACGATCCGCAGGTCCGCACCATGGCGGATCTCTGCCGTGCGCTGGGAATCGTGCCGCGAGGCGCCAACTACGAGACCTTGCGGGCGTACGCGACGCGCCTCGGTCTTCCGGTTCCGTCCATCAACAACCACAGACAGGCGTTCATCCGCCGAGTCGATGACGACGCTGCCCTGACGGAGGCTGTTGCTGCGTCCACATCGATCGCCGAAATCCTGAGGCGACTCGAGGGCCCGATCACCAGCGCCAGTTACAAAAGGTTGCACCGCCGTATCCACGAACTCCAACTGGATACTTCGCACTTCCTCGGGCAGGGCTACAGCCTCGGGCGTAGCTATCCAGAACGGTGGAAGAGCATCGAACATCTCCTGAAGACGAAGACCACCTCCTCGAAGATCCGCCTCGCTCTCCTACGATCGGGGATCCGCGCTCACCGGTGTGAAGGTTGCGGTCTGTCCGAGTGGCGCGGCCAACCGATCCCCTTGGAACTCGATCACGTCGACGGTGACCGAACCAACAACCAGCTGCCGAATCTGCGACTGCTCTGCCCCAACTGCCACGCCCTCACCCCCACCTATCGAGGCCGCAACATCGGCGCCTATGGTTCGGCGGGGTCAACCGAAGATCCAGGCACCGGCGCGGCAGCACCGGACTTTTGACGGGAAGTAGCCGACCGGGCGTATCCTTCACGGACCGCCGGGGTGGCCAAAGCGGCAAAGGCGCTCCACTTAAAATGGAGATTTTGCGGGTTCAAGTCCCGTCCCCGGCACCGTCGCCTGGCGCCCTCCTGCAAACATCAGACCACATCCGCCCCCAGTGACTCGGCCAGGCGCACCGCGCCGGCGAGGTCGAGCTGCACGCCGGCGAGTAGGGCGTCACGCAGCGCCACCCCTTCCAGTCGTGCGTCGCTGAGCTGGGCGCCCGCCAGCACGGTCTGACGCAGCACCGCGCCGGTCAGGTCCGCGCCGCGCAGGTCCGCTCCCGTGAGGTCGGCCTCGGAGAGATCGGCGTGCGCGAGCCGGAGGCCTGCGAGGTCCCGGTCGCGCAGGTCGGCGCCCCGCAGGTTCACGTAGGACCAGTCGCCGCCGATGATGGCCACACCGAGCAGCGTGGTCTCGGTGAGGTCGCTCCCGGTCATCTTGCACCCGTCGAACGTGGCGGTCGACAGGCGAGCCCCGACGAACCGGGTGTTGGTGAACGCACTGCCATGGTGGATCGAACCGCTGAGATCCGCACCGGCGAGGTCGCAGGAGACGAACCGGCAGCCGCGCGTCACGACATCGGTCAGGTCGGCGCCGCGCAGCACGCAACGCTCGAAGGTCACCTCCTCGAACACCGTCCCGCCGAGGTCGGCTCCGGTCAGGTCCTGCTCGACGCGAGCTGCTCCGCCCACCGCTCCGGGGTCCGAGTCCCCCGCGTCGCCCACGGTCACGAGGGTCGAGCCGCCTGATCGGGTGTTCCGGCATCGGAGGCGCGGTCGTCGGCGGTCAGGCGCACGAGCGGTCCACCGGCGAAGGGCGAGGCCCCGTCCACACCCACGCCGACGGCGCGCCAGGCGTCGGGCGGGATCCCGAGGTCCGCGAGGTAGAGGTCACCGAGGTAGGCGTGGACGATGGCCGGTTGCAGTCCGACGCTCGGCAGGCCCAGCGCCACGGTGACGTCCGCGGTCACGCACGGGCCACGCAACCCGACATCGGCGGACAGACCGCTCGGCAGGTCGAGGGCGATCACGGGCACGTCGTGGCGACGCAGCCAGCTCGCGGCAGCCTCGGGCAGGTCGCGTAGCGGCGGGGCCGTGCCGAC
>Ga0207421_10003929_pt1 | contig 17448 bp, 14 predicted proteins | sample SodLakKL_010_SED_4_FD_187542 | JGI IMG/M metagenome (GOLD analysis project Ga0207421, IMG submission 187542) | Alkaline sediment microbial communities from Lake Tanatar, Kulunda Steppe, Russia - 8KL_010_SED (SPAdes) (version 2) | ecosystem: Environmental > Aquatic > Non-marine Saline and... | reverse complement strand
GGCCGCCGCAGCAGTGTCGGAGCAGCGATGACCACCGACGGCTTCCCGTTCGCGTTCGATCGCCGGTTCGTGGCGCCGCTCCGTGTGCTCGGCGTCCGACCCGGGACCTCCGGGGTCTTCGTCAGCGACGACTCGCTCCGGGTCGTCTTCGGGCCGTGGCGGATCCAGACGCCGCTCACCAACATCGCGGACGTGCAGATCTCCGGGGGCCTGCGCTGGTTCCGGGTCATCGGACCCCGCCTCTCGCTGGCCGACCGGGGGGTCACCTTCGGCACCAGTGCGGAGGAGGGCGCCTGCCTGCTGCTGCACGAGCCCGTTCCGGGGTTGTTGGGCGAGCGAGTCCCACATCCCGGCATCACCGTCACCGTGGAGGCACCCCGGGCGCTGAAGGCCTCGATCGAGCAGCGTCTGACCACGTGATCGGTCGGCTGCGCGCCGCTGACCTCAGTGCAGTGCGGCGGCCGCCATCGTGTCCACGATGGGACGCAGGTCCAACCACTTCTGGTCGGCCGGCCGCCGGGCTCCGCCGGGGTCGAGCAGCCCCGGGAAGTCCTCGAGCGGGGTGAACACCACGTGACCGGCGATCAGCCCGCACATCGCGCTCGTCGAACGCCCCGCACCCCCGTGCTCGACGAGGAACTCGATGCAGCGCGCCGCCAGGCGCGTGGCCTGGATGCGGTCGAACGGTGAGGGGTCGCCACCCTGCTGGAGGTGACCGAGGATCGCCTGCCGAGCGTCGAACGCGCCACCACCCTCCTTCTCGAACAGCGCCCACAGGAACGGCGTCGTGTAGACCAGATCCGCATGTTCGGCGCGCACGAGCAGCCCGATGCGCTGACCGGCACGGAAGCCCGCGGTCAGCTGCATGACGTCGTGGCGCAGCTGGTCCAGCGTGATCCCCTCCTCCGGGAGGTAGGTCCGCTCGGCGCCGGTCGCGAGCGCGGCGCTCAACGCGAGGTAGCCCGAGTCCTTGCCCATCACCTCGACGACGAACACGCGCTGCTGTGCGCCGCCGGACTGCTTGATCTTGTCGATATTGGTAGTGATGCTGTTGAGGGCCGTGTCCGCCCCGACGGTGATCTCCGTGGCGGGCAGATCGTTACTGATCGTGGCGGGCAGACAAACGATCGGGATGTCGAACGCCGGGTGGATGTGCCGGGCGGTGTGCAGCAGATGGGCGCTCTCGTACCCGTCGAATCCACCGATCATCAGCAGGCCGTCGATGCTGTTGGCCTCCAGTTGCGCAGCGATCGCCCCGAGATCCGCGGCCTTCGGCACGGTCCGGCTCGTACCGAACTCCGCACCGCCGTGCGAGACCCAGCCACTCACCGACATCCACTCGAGTTCCTCGATCCGGCCTTCCTGCAACCCCGGGAAGCCACCGGTGACCGCCAGCACGGTGTGCCCACCGTCAACGGCCATCCGCAGCGCTGCACGCACCGCGGTGTTCATCCCCGGCGACGGACCACCCGCGTGCATCAGCGCCAGGCGGAGGGTCCGTCGACTGTTGGCCTCACGGCTCGGTTGGGCCCGCACGAGCGTCTTGAGCGTCTCGAACGACTCGATGAAACTGCCGCCACGCGATCGCATGGCCTGGTCGTAGTCGCGCGCCGCGATGTGGTCGGCCACCGCCTGGGTCCTGGTGACGGAGTCCATGAGCGGCGAACTCGTGATCCGGTTGTCCTTGATCCCGATGAGCTTGGGCTCCTCGTCGGGGCCGAGTCGCACCAGTTCGTGCACGGCGCGGTACCCGCACTCGGTGCTCAGGTTCCGGTCGAAGGCCGACGGCGCACCACCGCGTTGGACGTGGCCGAGGATGGTCACGCGGGTGTCCTCGCCGAGCCCCTCGCTCAGCACATCCTGCACTTCGCTCGACGTGATCGGCTCGCCGTACCGGTCCTGTGCCCCCTCGGCCACGATCACGAGGTTCTGTCGACGTCCGATGCGACGACCGGCCATCACCGTCTCGCAGACCAGCGTCCTCCAGTCGTCGACCTCGGGGGGATGCTCCGGGATGAAGATCCAGTTCGCGCCGGTCGCGATCCCCGCCATCAACGCGAGGTAGCCGCAGTTGCGCCCCATCACCTCGATGACGAACGATCGCTGGTGGCTCGCAGCCGTGGAGTGGATCGCGTCGACGGCCTCCGTGATCCGGTGCAGCGCCGTGTCCGCGCCCACGGTCATGTCGGTGCCGAACATGTCGTTGTCGATCGACCCCACGATCCCCACCAGCCGCAGATGGGGGTGCTTGTCGGCCAGTTCACGATCGACCTGTTCCGCCTCGACCAGTTCGTCGAGCAACTCGGGCCACTCCGAACGGAACAGGTTCGCCCCCGTCAGGCTCCCGTCCCCACCGATGACCACGAGGGCATCGATGCCCCGTTCGAGCAGGTTGGCCGCCGCCCGTCGCCGCCCGTCACGCGTGCGGAATTCGGGCGAACGCGCCGTACCGATGACGGTACCGCCACGCTGCAGGATGCCACCCACCTGCTCCGAGGTGGCGGGTTGGATCGCCGGCCCGCCCTCCGTCATGCCGAGGTAGCCCTCGTGGATCACGTACGCTTCGATGTCGAGGGCGAGGGCCGTGCGGACCACCGCTCGGACCGCGGCGTTCATCCCCGGCGCGTCGCCACCGCTGGTGAGCACGGCGATGCTCTCGGGACGGGTCGGCTGCTCCACGGTGCTCGGCCTCCTCGGTTGGGCACGGATCGGCACGGATCGGATCAGATCGGTTCGGATGCGTCCTTACCCGTCCGCGGGCGAACTGGCAAGACGACGACCGTCACTGCGCACGGAGCGACGAGTGACGCACGGATATCCCGGTCATCCCGCAACCTGTGCGCAACCCGACGGAGACGGCGCTGGCACGGCGAAGTGCTCGGGTCCGAGGGTTCCGTCCCGAGGGCCCGTCCCGCATAGCATCGCGGCCCGGACCGGACGAGCGCACGAGTTGGAGCGGTCGGGCACATCGCCCGCCGCCGAGGGACGAGTCGGGTCGGACACGATCCGAGGAACCAGGATGTTTGGATGAAGTTACGACGCAGCCTGCTCCCGCTGGTGGCGGCGGCTCTGATCGCGGCCGCGTGCGGGGGCGAGGACCCTGCCGCGCCCGTCGGTGACGAGACCGACGACACAGCCGCGGCCGACGAGACCGACGAGACCGACGACGGGGAGGCGGACGCCGAGGCCGACGGAACCGAGACCGAGGGCGACGACGATGTGCTGCGCGTCGCGTTCGTCTACGTGGGACCGGTCGGTGACGCCGGGTGGACCTTCCGTCACGACGTCGGCCGCCAGGATCTCGAGGAAGCGCTCGGCGATGGCGTGGAGACCACCTTCCTCGAGAACGTCCCGGAGGGTGCCGAGAGCGAGCGGGTCTTCGAGGACCTCGCGCGTCAGGGCAACGACCTGATCTTCGGCACCAGTTTCGGCTACGGCGACCAGATGGTCGCGGTCAGCGAGCAGTACCCGGACGTGGTGTTCGAACACGCCACCGGCTACCAGACCACCGACAACCTCGGCACCTACTTCGGCGCGGTCGAGGAGTCCCGCTACCTCGAGGGCATGGCCGCCGGAGCAGCGACCGAGTCGAACCAGATCGGTTACGTGGCGGCCTTCCCGATCCCGGAGGTGGTGCGCGGCATCAACGCCTACACCCTCGGGGCACGTGAGGTGAACCCGGATGCCACCGTCCAGGTCATCTGGACCTCGACCTGGTACGACCCTGAGGTCGAGGGTCAGGCGGCTGAGAGCCTGCTCGACGCCGGCGCGGACGTCATCGGCATGCACCAGGACTCGCCCGCCCCGGGCCAGGCCGCCGAAGCCGCGGACGCCTACTGGACCGGCTACCACTCCGACATGGAGGAGTTCGCCCCGAACGCCTGGCTGACCGCCAGCGTCTGGGACTGGGGCCCGTACTACATCTCGACCGCGGAATCGGTCATCGACGGTAGCTGGGAGTCGCGCGAGTACTACGGCGACATGACCGATGGGATCTTCGACATCGCCCCGTTCGGACCGTCGGTCGGCGACGAGACCCAGAGCGAGATCGAGGCCCGGCGCCAGGAGATCCTCGACGGCGACTTCGCTCCCTTCACGGGCCCGATCGACGACCAGGACGGTGACGAGCGTGTCGCCGACGGCGAATCGATGGACCTCGGGGCCCTGCTGTCCTTCGACTGGTTCGTCGAGGGCGTCGTCGGTCAGATCGAGTAACCGCTGATCGGCTCTCCACCCATGTCGGACATGTCGGACACCCCCGACGCCACCGCACCGCCGGCACTCGAGGCGGTCGGGGTCACCAAGGTCTTCCCCGGCGTGATCGCCAACGCCGGGGTCGACCTGGCCCTGCGCCGGGGCGAGGTCCATGCGCTGCTCGGCGAGAACGGGGCCGGCAAGTCGACCCTGGCCTCGATCCTCACCGGCCTGTACCGGCCGGATGCGGGCGAGCTGCGCATGGACGGCGCCCCCGTCACGCTGAAGACCCCGCGTGACGGGCTCGACCGTGGGATCGGGATGGTCCACCAGCACTTCCGACTGGTCGAGCGCTTCACCGTCACCGAGAACATCGCGCTCGGGGACAAGCGGTTGCCCTGGCGATGGTCGGCCGCGAAGGTGCGTACCGAGGTGCAACAGCTCGCCGGGCGGTACCGGCTACCGATCGACCCCGACGCCATCGTCGGCGAGTTGTCGGTCGGCGAACGCCAGCGCGTGGAGATCGTCAAGGTCCTCTACCGCGGCGCCGAGGTGCTGCTCCTGGACGAACCGACCGCGGTACTCACCCCGCAGGAGGCCGATGCGCTGTTCGTCACGATGCGCGCTCTGGCCGACGACGGCCGGGCGGTGGTGTTCATCAGCCACAAGCTGCGCGAGGTCATGGCCGTGTCGGACGTGGTCACCGTGATGCGCGACGGGGCCGTCGTCGACGCCGTGCGCACCACCGACACCGACCCGGAGGCGCTCGCCCGGGCGATGGTCGGCCGCAGCGTCGATCTCTCGACACGGTGGGCCCGAGCGGCACCCGGCGAGCCCGTCCTGAAGCTCGCCGGTCTACGGCTCGACGCCGTCGATGGCCGGGGCCGACTCGAGGACATCGACCTGGAGGTCCGGGCCGGCGAGATCGTCGGTGTCGCGGGCGTCGCGGGCAACGGCCAACGTGAACTCGCGGAGACCATCGCGGGACTACGCCGGCCCGACGCTGGGACGGTGCAGGTGTTGCACCGCGACATCACCGGTGTCCGACCGTCGCAGGCTCGGGTGGCGGGGCTCGCCTACGTCCCCGAGGACCGGCTCGGGACCGGCCTCGCACCCAGCCTGTCGGTCACCGAGAACCTCCAACTCACCCGTTCCCTGCCGTTCCTGATCGATCGCCGGGGCGGGCTCGCGCACGCGACCGAGGTCATCGAGCGGTTCGACGTGCGCACCACCGGGCCCAGCGCGGCGGTCGGCACCATGTCGGGCGGGAACGCGCAGAAGGTCCTGCTGGCACGCGAACTCGATGTCCGCGATGGCTTGACCCGAGCGATCGTGGTGGCCGCGCCGACCCGCGGGTTGGACGTGGGGGCCACCGAATTCGTGCGTGACCTGCTCGACGCCCGGCGAGCGGAGGGTTGCGCGATCCTGCTGATCTCCGAGGACCTCGACGAGGTGCGTGCGCTGTCGGATCGCATCGTGGTGCTCTCCGAGGGGCGGATCGTGCTGCGTCGGGATGCGGCGGACGCCGAGGTGACCGAGCTCGGGTTGGCGATGGCCGGGCAGGCGGCGCCGGACGACTCGCCCGACGAGCCGTCCGACGAGCCGTCCGACAACCTGGGGGGCCCTCGATGACCGGATGGCTCGGACGGCTCCGGCTGGAGAAACGCAACGCGCCGGGCACCGGCGTGCTGCTCCTCGTACCGCTGGTGTCGGTCGTCGCGGCCCTGCTGTTCGGGGCGGTCTTCCTGTCCCTGATCGGTCTCGCGCCGGTGGCCGTCTACCGGGAGATGCTCCGGGTCTCCTACACCACCGGCTACGGCGTCGCCGACACGTTGGTGAGCGCGACCCCGCTGATCCTGACCGGTTTGGCGGCCGCCATCGCCTTCCGGTTCAAGCTCTACAACATCGGGGGCGAGGGCCAGCTCTACGTGGGTGCGATCGCGGCCTCCGGGGCGGCCCTCGCGTTCGGCGACAGGCTCACGGGCCCGGCCGCGATCCTGCTCGTGATCGTGGCCGGCGCGCTGGGCGGAGCGGTGTGGATAGCGGTTCCCGCGCTGGCCAAGGCGTGGCTCGGCACCAGCGAGATCATCACCTCGTTGTTGCTCAACTACGTGGCGCTGTTCCTCATGCAGTACCTGATCTTCGGGGCGAGGACCTTCTGGCGCGACCCGGAGTCCGCGACCTTCCCGCAGGGTGCCCGGATCCCCGATGCCACGCGCCTGCCGACGTTGGGGACCACGCGTGTCAACCTCGGCTTGATCGTCGCCGTCCTGGCCGCGGTCGTGCTCTATCTGTTGCTGACCCGGACCCGGATCGGTTACCGCTGGCGGGTCTTCGGGGACGCGCCGGCCGCTGCCCGCTACGCCGGTATCCCCTCACGGCAGGTCATCGTGGTGGTGCTGCTGCTCTCGGGCGCGCTCGCAGGTCTGGCCGGCGCGACGGAGGTCGCGGGCCGGGCCGGACGCCTCGATCCCACCGGACTGGCCCTGAACATCGGTTACAACGGCATCATCGTGGCCGCGCTGGCCCGCTACAACCCGCTCGCGGTGATCCCGGTCGGCCTGCTGCTCGGTGGGGTACTCAACGCCGGTCCGGCGCTCCAGACCCTGCCCGGTGCGCGGGTCCCGGTGGCGATCTCGACCATGTTGACCGGCGCGATCCTGCTGTTCGCCCTGGCCGGTGAGCTGTTCGTGCGCTACCGCATCCGGATGCGCGATCCCGCGGACGTCGAGCAACTGGCGGAGCAAGCGACCACCGCCGTGGCCTCGCCCCGGGCCGCGACCGGCCCGGAGGCCGAGGCATGAACGAGACCGTGCTGGTACTGACCCTGGCGGCAGCGGTGTCCGCCGGGACCCCGCTGGCGTTGGCGGCGCTCGGGGCGCTGCTGAGCGAGCGGGCCGGGGTGCTCAACCTCGGCATCGAAGGGATCATGCTCGTCGGTGCGGTGACCGCGTTCCTGGCCGCGGACGCCTCCGGTTCGCCGCTCGTCGGCCTCGCGGCCGGCGTGCTGGCCGGGGCGGCGTTCACCTCCATCCACGCCTTCCTGTCGGTCACCATGCGAGCGAACCAGATCGTCTCCGGCCTGGCGTTGGTCATCTTCGGTACCGGCATCGCGACCTTCCTGGGCCAATCCATCGAGGGCCGGCCCCTGGCCGCGCGGCTGCCGCGGACCTCGATCGTCGGGCTCGCCGACCTCCCGGTGCTCGGTCGGGTGTTGTTCTCGCAGGATGTCGTGGTGTACGGCACGTGGGTGGTGATCGTGCTGGCCGCCCTCTACCTGACCCGCACACGCACGGGCCTGGCTCTGCGGTCGGTCGGTGAGTCCCCCGCGACCGCGGACGCCGTGGGGATCCGGGTCGCCGCGATGCGCTACGCCCACGTGATCATCGGCGGTGGGTTCGCGGGTGCCGGGGGGGCCTACGTCATCCTCGCCCGCGTACCGGCCTGGGCCCAGGCCGGTACCACCAATGGCATCGGCTGGATCGCGATCGCCCTGGTGGTGTTCGCCTCGTGGCGCCCGCTCCGGGCCTTGGCCGGCGCCTACCTGTTCGGCGCGGCCCTGCGCGCCAACTTCGCGTTGCAGGCGGCCGGCATCACCGCGATCCCCGCGGAGTTCCTCGCCATGCTGCCCTACGTGCTGACCATCGTGGTGCTGATGGTGCTGTCGGCCACCGACACCCGGAGCCGCCTGGGAGCTCCCGCAGCGCTCGGCGCGCCCTTCGTGCGCGACGAACGCTGAACGCTCGACCGGGTGTCGGCCCACCGGCGCCCGATCCCGCGCCGCACCGGCCTCACGGCCGGGTGGTCAGCACCAGCGGCAGGACCGCCCCCGGGTGGTGTTCGCGGAGTTGCCAGGTGACGGTCGTCAACGTCCATCCGGAGTCCGACGCGAGGTCGACGAGCAACACCGGGCCCTCCGGGAGCCGGGCGGCGGCCCCGGTGTCGATCGTGTAGGAGGCCAGTGCGTTGCTGGCCTTGTGCGCCGAGTTCGCCATGGCCGACTGCGACGGGGTGTCGCCCGCTCGGACCACCGCCGGGACCACCGGCAGCTTGCCCAGCGTCCCCAGCCGCGAGGTCAGCGCATCCAGCAGTTCCGGCGCCGTCCGTGACGGGATCGGGACGATCGCGGCGGGCCGGGTGCGCCAGTCCCACCGCGCGAGCACCGCGGTCAGGCCCTCCACGAGCTCATCGACCAGGGGTTCCAGCGTGCTCCGATCGCCCGCAGCGGCCGCCTCGCGCACGCGCCCGACCGTGTCGCCCCAACCGGACTCGTCGCCGGCCGCGAGCGCCCGTCCGACCTCCGCACGACGTGCGTCGGCGAGGTTGCCCTTCACCGTGGGCAGGCCGGACGGCCAGCGCCGTCGCGGGCGTACCAGCACGTCACGACCGCGCAGGAACGAACGGGCCTCGGCCACCACGCCGTCGTCGAGGTCCACCTCGGGCGCCCAGCCGGTGCACCCGGCACACCGACCGCAGTCCGCGGCCTCCGGGTCGTCCAACTGATCGGTCAGGAAGCGCATCAGACAGCCGGAGAACCCGGGCGTCACCAGCGCCTGCATCGCTGCGTGCTCGGCGCGCCGGAGCTCCGCCAGCGCGTCGTACCGCACCGCGTCATGGGTCCAGGGCTCACCGGTGGCGATCCAGCCCCCCTTCACCTTCTCCGCGGCACCGTCCACGGCCAGGACCTTCAGGAGCAGCTCGAGCCGGGTGCGTCGGGTGTTGACGCGCTTCTCCAGTTGCGGCAGCGACATCGCACGGCCGGGGTCGAGCGCCCCGAGCAGCGCATCGGTCTCCTCCGGAGTCGGGATGCCGGCGAGGTCGAAGTGGTGCCAGATGGCGCGGTCCTTGGCCGTCGGGAGCAACACGACCTCGGCGGTGTCGATGGCACGCCCGGCGCGGCCGACCTGCTGGTAGTAGGCCACCGGGGAGGACGGGGCGCCCAGGTGCACCACGAACGCGAGGTCGCGCTTGTCGTAGCCCATCCCGAGCGAGGACGTCGCCACCACGGCATCGAGGTCGTTGGCCTGCAGCTCGTCCTCGAGACGATGCCGCTCGTCGGGGGGGATCGCGGAGCTGTAGGCGGCGACCTGCAGCCCCCGTCCCCGGAGGAAGGTGGCGACCCGCTCCGTGTCGGCCACGGTCAGTGCATAGATGACCCCGGCCCGAGCGACCCGTTCGCGCTGCTGCCTGACGTAGGCGTCGAGCCAGGCCAGGCGGGTGTGGGCATCGGCGAGGTGGACCACCGCGAGTTGCAGGGAACTGCGCCCCAGCCGTCCCCGGAGGGTCACGACGTCGGTGCCGAGCTGCTGCGCGACGTCGGCGGTGACGCGCTCGTTCGCCGTGGCCGTACAGGCCAGCACCGGCGTGTCGGGAGCCAGGCGGTCGAGCAGTTCACGAACGCGCCGGTAGTCGGGTCGGAAGTCGTGGCCCCAATCGCTGATGCAGTGGGCCTCGTCGACCACCAGCAATCCGAGCTTCGGCGCCAGCTCGCGCATCCGCTCCCGGAACGAGGGCGCATCGATGCGTTCGGGTGAGACGAGGAGCACATCGAGCTCGCCCGCCTCGAGGTCGGCGTGGATCCGGTCCCAGTCGTCGAGGTTGGTGGAGTTCAACGTCTCCGCGCGCAACCCGAGCGTTCGGGCGGCCGCCACCTGATCACGCATCAACGCCAGCAATGGCGAGACCACGAGGGTCGGTCCACCACCGGCGTCCCGGCGCAGGCGCGTGGCGATCCAGTAGACGGCGGACTTGCCCCATCCCGTGCGCTGGACGAGCAGCGCGCGCGACCGGTCGGTGACGAGCGCGTCGATCGCGACCGCCTGATCGTCGCGGAGCACCGCATCGGGCCCGGCGAGCTGGCTCAGCAGGTCCTGGGCGCGGGCGGCCGTCACCGGCGCTCCCTCGGCCATGATCGCTTCACTCATGCGGTATCCCTCACGCGTCGGCGGCTCGTCGAAGTGGGCACGTGGCTCCCTCGTCGCGGTGCGGACGGCAGCGTACGCGGACCCGGTGACGTGCCACCGCGCGGTCCGACCGGGCTGTGGAGGGAGGCGGCGCGGAACCATCCGGCCAGCCGGATCACACGATCAGGAGCGACGGCGCAGGATCAGGCGACGGAGGCGGCGCAGGGACCGGCGGTTGCGGAGGTAGATCATCCGTTCGTTGATCGGGCCCGGGATGAGCTTCGCGGGACCGCCGATGACCTCCTCGACCATGACGACCTGGGTCGAGCCGTCGGTGGTGGACACCAGATGCAGATCGACCCGGGCGTCGCCGAGCGGGAAGGCCCGTGCCTCGAGGACCAGGCGTTCCGGGGCCTGGATCTCCTCTATCTTGGTGGTGTCGGCGATCTTCAGCGGCCCCACACCGACGGTGTGATGGAACTTGGCACCCTCGGAGGGCCAGTTGCCGCTGGTCCCACGGATGCGTTTCGCGCCGACGACCCACTCCCCGAAGTTCTCGGGGACCAACAGTTCATCGAAGACCTGCTGGATCGGGCGGTCGATCTGGATGGTGTTGCGCGCCATCGGCTCGCCTCTCGTCCGCCGGAGTGTGGCCCGGCGAACCGGGGCTCACGGGCCCCCGGCCGGTCGAAAGGTGGTGGTCCGCTCGAGCGGACGACACCGACCGCCGTCCCATGACCTGGTGCGCGTGCCGTCCCGGGCCCCGGCGAGCGCCGTATAGGAATACTAGGAATTGCGAGGTCGAGGCGTACCCGCCCGGCCCCACGACGACCGTAGGAGCGCCTCCCATGAGCGAACCGCACCGCGAACTGCGCACCGGGACCCGCGTGAGCTGGAACACCCCACAAGGCGAGACGACCGGACACATCGTCGAGGTGGCGACGAGCCGAACCAGCATCTCCGGCCAGACCTTGGATGCCTCCGAGGACGATCCCCGCTACATCGTCGAGAGCGACGAGACCGGCGCCCGGGCCGGGCACACCGCCGAGGCACTGACCCCCGTCGACGAGGACGAAGCCACCGGGTAGCCCTCAGGTCCGGTCGGGGCGCGTCCGGAGGATCCAGCCCGCGAAGCCGGGCACGCTGAACGCCAGGCGGCCACGCGACGGCGACCAGCACAGTCCGAGGTCGAGCAGGGAACGGCGCGCCGGCGAGGCGGCCTGATGGGTCACCTCGATGGCCTCGAGCAGCTCGCCCATCCCCGCCTCGCCGCCCTGTTGGGCCAGGGCGACCACCAACAGGGTGGCGCGCCCCGTGGGCACCCGTCGCCAACGCCCCTCGTAGAAGTCGTGCACCCGCAGCCGGACCCGGGCTCCGGCCGCACGCGCGACGGGCAGCCCGATCCGGGCAGGGTCGGTCGCGAGGTCCCAGAGGGCCTCGCCCCACAGCTGCACGAACCACGGGTAGCCACCGGAACCGTCGTGGACGGCATCGACGACCAGCTCATCGACGTGGCCGTCCGCGACCCGGGCGAAGGGACGGCCGATCGCGTCGGCCGTCCCCCGGCGGTCGAGCAGACCCAGGTCGACGCGGGCGAGTCGTTCGGTATAGGTCTGGCCCTCGACGAACAGGTTCTCCGCGGCGTTGGGCAGGCCCGACAGCAGCACCCCGAACGGCAGCTCGTCCTGGGCGGCCCGGTGAGCCGCGCGGAGCAGGGGTTTGAGCAGCAGATCGCCCGCCTCGTGCACCTCGTCGACGGTGAGCAGCACGCCGCGCGCCGTGCGACCCGCCAGCGTGGCGACGTCCGCGATCAGGGACTCGAACGTGGCGCTCGGCGGCCCCTTGTCGCGCAACCGGACCCCGGTCCCGGCGACCTGGACGGCGGCCAGCGTGCGCCCGAGCTTGTTGTCGAGCCCATCGAGCAGGGGTGCGGCGTCACGCAGGATCGTCTCACGCGCGACCTCGAGGCTGGCATCGTCCCGGTCGGCCTCGAGGTGGATGGTCAGCAGCTCGGCATCGTGGGCCCGTTGGCGCACGTAGGCCAGGAGCGCGGTCTTGCCGACACCACGGACCCCGCGGTAGAGCACGAACTCGGGCGCGACCAGTGCGCCCAGCTGATCCACCACCACCTTGGCCCGGAGCAGCGCCTCGTCGCGGCCCCCGAAGTCCGGAGGGATCCGGCCCATACCGGGGCGGAACGGGTTCGCGGCCGGGTCGAGCACGCCGCCCCCGTCACGCCCGTCCTCGAAGGGGTTCGCCACCCGCGCGCCTCTCGTCTCGTCCGACCGGCGGACGGGATCCGAGCGGAAGCCAGGAACTCTAGGGACGTGGTGTGACGCAACGCGTGCGCCGAACCCCTGCACCGCGACCGACCCACCCGTCCCGCGTGCCTCGTACTGTCACCGGGACGACGTCGCCCCGGGAAGTCCTTGCCCTCGCGCGGCGTTGCGACCTCCACCGGGCACCCCCCGGTCACATCGACGACGTCAGGAACCGTGGTGCGGATCGGGATGATCGGGCTCGGCAAGATGGGCGCCAACATGGCCGAACGCCTGCGCCGGGGCGGCCACGAGGTCGTCGGCTACGACACCTCCCCCGAGGCACGCGACGTCGACTCGTTGGAGGAGCTCGTGGCGGCCCTGGCGGACGAGCCGCGGCGGATCGTGTGGGTGATGGTGCCCGCAGGCGCGGCGACCGACGCCACCATCGAAGCGCTCGGCGACCAGCTCGCCTCGGGCGACCTGGTGGTCGACGGCGGCAACTCCAACGTGCGCGACTCCCAGGGGCATGCCGCGTTGCTCGCCACGCACGGGGTGGCGTTCGTCGACGCCGGGGTCAGCGGCGGCGTCTGGGGCCTGGATGCCGGCTACTGCATCATGGCGGGCGGTGAGGCGTCCGACATCGCCGATCTCCGACCGGCCTTCGATGCGCTGGTGACCGACGGGGGGTTCGCCCACGTGGGCCCGGCGGGGGCCGGCCACTTCACCAAGATGGTCCACAACGGCGTCGAGTACGCCCTGATGCAGGCCTACGGGGAGGGCTACGAGCTGCTGGCGGCCTCAGAGCTCGACATCGACGTGGGTGCCAGCCTGGAGGTGTGGCGCCACGGCAGCGTCGTTCGGTCCTGGCTGCTCGATCTGCTCGCGGACGCGGTCGCCGACGACCCGCAGCTGACCGAGGTACGGGGCTACGCCGAGGACTCCGGTGAGGGCCGCTGGACGGTGCAGGAGGCCATCGATCTGTCGGTGCCGACCCCGACCATCGCCGCGGCGCTGTTCGCGCGCTTCAGCTCCCGGCAGGAGGACTCCCCGACGATGCAGGCCGTCGCCGTCCTGCGCGACCGCTTCGGTGGTCACGGGGTGAGGTCCTGATGGGCGGCGCGGACGCAAGTCCCGGCGGCGACCTGGCCAGCGATGCTCTGGTGCTGTTCGGCGCCACCGGCGACCTCGCCAGGAAGAAGCTGTTCCCGGCGCTGTTGCGGCTCTCGGAGCAGCGCCGGCTCCCCGATGTGGTGGTCGGGATCGGTCGCAGCCCCTGGGACACCGCGCAGCTCCGTGAGCACGCCCGCGGCGGCGTCACGCTCGACACGCCCGAGCGCGAGGACGCCTTCGACCGGCTGTGCCGTTCGCTGCGCTACGTGCAGGGCGACTACGGCGACCCGGAGCTCTACCGCGCGCTGGTCGCCGCCCTCGACCGGCGCGAACGGCCCCTGCTCTACCTCGCCATCCCACCGAGCGTGTTCGCCACCGTGATCGGCGGCCTACGCGACGCGGGACTCGCCGACCACAGCCGGCTGGTGCTGGAGAAGCCGTTCGGACGCGACCTCGCCAGCGCCCGCGAACTCAACGCCTGCGTGCTGGAGGTGTTCGACGAATCCCAGGTGTTCCGCATCGATCACTTCCTCGGCAAGGAGGAGGTGCTCGACCTGCTGGTGCTCCGCTTCGCCAACACCTTCCTCGAGCCGACCTGGAACCGTCAGTTCATCGCGAGCGTGCAGATCACCATGGCCGAGGACTTCGGTGTCGAGGGCCGCGGCGGGTTCTACGACGAGGTCGGGACGCTGCGCGACGTCGTCCAGAACCACCTGCTGGAGGTCCTGACCCTGGTCGCGATGGAACCGCCCGCCGGCACCGACGCGACCGCGCTTCGTGACGAACGGGTCAAGGTGCTGCGTGCCATGCCCCCACTCGAACCCGACGACGCGGTGCGCGGCCAGTTCGAGGGGTACCTCGACGAGGACGGTGTCGCACCGGACTCCGAGATGGAGACCTTCGTGGCGCTCAAGGCCACCATCGACTCCTGGCGATGGGCGGGCGTGCCCTTCTACATCCGGGCGGGCAAGTCCCTGGCCGCCACCGTCACCGAGGTGCTGGTCGAATACCAGCCACCGCCACGGTTGCTCTTCGCCCCCGACGACCAGCCGTGCCCCCACCCCAACCACCTCCGGCTGCGGATCAAGCCCGACGAACGCATGTCGCTCGGGGTCCAGATCAAGGCCCCCGGCGAACAGATGGTCAGTCGCCCGGTGGACCTCAGCTACGCCTACGACGAGGATCGGGACGGCATCCGTGACGACGCCTACGCGCGCCTGCTCGGCGACGCGCTCGTCGGCGACCAACGACTGTTCGCGCGCGCCGACGGCGTGGAGGAGGCGTGGCGGATCGTCGCACCCCTCCTCGAACATCCCGGCCCCGTTCACGCCTACGCTGCGGGGAGCTGGGGCCCTGCCGCTGCCGATGCCCTGATCGGCGACGACGGTGGATGGCACGAGCCCGCGGTGGACACCACGTCCGCTGCCGACGAGGGGACCGAGATGAGGGCTAGGACCGCAACCACCGCTCCCGACCCGGAAACCGACCCGGAAGCCGACGCAGGAACCGCCGCATGAAGGTCGAGATCGTCGAGACCTCGCTGTTGGCGCGCCACGTGGCCGCCCGGCTCGCCGCCCAGTTGCGCGAAGCCGTGGAGGCACGTGGCATCGCGACGCTGGCGCTGAGCGGTGGTGGCGGTCTGGAGCCGTTGTTCGCGGCGCTCGCCGCCCTTCGCCTGCCGTGGGACCGGATCCACGTGTTCCAGGCGGACGAACGGGTCGCCCCGGACGGCCACGAGGACCGCAACTGGACCGCGGCGAGCAGCCAGTTCCTGGCCCGATTGCCCCGCCCCCTCGCGGGCGCGCACCCGATGCCGGTGGTCGAGGTGCTCGAAGGGGATGACGACGCCGCGCAGGCGGCGGCCGACCGCTACCTCGAGGTCCTCGAAGAGGTGGCCGGACACCCGGCCGTCCTGGACGTGGTCCATCTCGGGCTCGGCGACGACGGCCACACCGCCTCGCTGATCCCCGACGATCCCGTCCTCGAGATCGCTGGCCGTGACGTCGCGGTCACCGGAACCTACGAGGGCCGACGACGGATGACGCTGACCTACCCGGCGCTGGCCCGGGCCCGGCAGATCGTGTGGCTGGTCTCCGGCGCGTCCAAGGCGGAAGCCGTCGCCCAGCTCGTCCGAGGCGATGCCTCCGCCCCGGCGGCCCGGGTGCGGCGGGACACCGCCACGCTGCTGGTCGATCCGGACGCTGCGGCCGCGTTGCGCTGAACGGGCCGGTGACGGTCCTCAACCGAACACGGCCCGGCTGAGCGCGAGCAGCCCACCGACACCCGCCCACCACAACACGGCGGCGCGGATGGTCCGCTCCGGGACGGCTCGGACCACCCGCGCACCACCGACCAGCCCCAGCAGCATGAACCCGGAGACCACCACCCCGGCCTGCAGCTGCAACATCGTGAACTCACCGACGAGCGTCAAGCTGCCGATCGCCGGTATCAGGCCGATCGCCCACACCGAGGCCAGGGTCGGCCGGAGCATGGCCCCGTCACGACCCCGGTAGAGGATCGCCAGCGGCGGACCGCCCAGAGCCGCCGCGGTACCCGTCAGACCGGAGACGTAGCCCGCGATGATCTCGCGCGGTCGGGTCACCGCGAGCTCGGCACCCAGCGCCGAGGCCGCCACAGCCGTGAGCAGCAGCATCGCGATGATCGCGGTCAACGCCCGCGTCGGTAGGACCGCCACGACCGCGGCTCCGGTCACGATGCCCGGGAAGCGCCCGATCGTGAGGCGACCCAGCGCCGGGACATCGATCCCGGCGCGGCCGCGCACCGCCATCACCACCGACAGCGGGAGGATGCCCACGAGCACGGTTCCGGGCAGCAGTTCCGGCGCCGTGAAGGCGAGCGCCGGCACGACCGCGAAGGCCGCGCCGAAACCCAGCGAGGACTGGGCGACGCCACCGAGCAACGCCGACATCGCCACCACGACCAACGCCCACGCCGCGAGCTGCATGCCCACGACCTCCACCCCGCACCTCGTCTCTGCTCGACATCCATGACCCCGATGGGTACCAGCTCACGGTCGGATCCCCGGCACCGAGCCGCGTCCAGGTGCGGGATCGCCCTCGTGCGCCTAGCGTTGTCGCCGGTGGTTGTGCCCAGACGCGCCACCTCGGCGTCGAGGCATTCGACGGCGACCGTCGAACCGGACCGCCCGGTCCGGGTTCCACGAGAGAGGCATCGTCCGTGCGCATCGGAGTCCTGACGGGGGGCGGCGACGTCCCGGGGTTGAACCCCTGCATCAAGGCCGTGGTCGACCGCGTGATCTACGACGGTCACGACGTGCTCGGTCTCCGGCGCGGCTGGGGCGGACTGCTCGAGTACGACCTCGGCGACCCGCAGGGCTCGGACGAGCGCTGCACGATGCCGCTCGACTACGAGGCGGTCCGCACGGTCGATCGCACCGGCGGGACCTTCCTGCACACCTCGCGGACCAACCCGCAACGGGTGAGCACCGACAACGTGCCCCACTTCCTCAAGCGCGACGCCTTCGGTGACGGTCCGCACGACTTCACCGAACACGTGCTCGCCGTGCTCGACCACCTCCAGCTCGACGCGTTGATCCCGATCGGTGGCGACGACACCCTGTCCTACGCGTTGCGCCTCCACGAGGAGGGCTTCCCGGTCATCGCGATCCCCAAGACCATGGACAACGACGTCCACGGGACCGACTACTGCATCGGGTTCTCGACCGCGGTCACCCGCTCGGTCGAGTTCATCCACCAGCTGCGGACCTCCACCGGCTCGCACGAGCGCATCGCCGTGATCGAGCTGTTCGGCCGCTACTCCGGCGAGACGTCGCTGATCAGCGCCTACCTCGCCTCGGTGGACCGCGCGGTGATCTCCGAGGTCCCGTTCGATCCGGAGCGGCTGAGCGCGCTGTTGATGGAGGACAAGCGCCGCAGCCCGTCGCACTACTCGATGGTGACCGTCTCCGAGGGCGCGACCTACACCGGCGGCGACGTGCA
>Ga0207421_10003928_pt1 | contig 17449 bp, 15 predicted proteins | sample SodLakKL_010_SED_4_FD_187542 | JGI IMG/M metagenome (GOLD analysis project Ga0207421, IMG submission 187542) | Alkaline sediment microbial communities from Lake Tanatar, Kulunda Steppe, Russia - 8KL_010_SED (SPAdes) (version 2) | ecosystem: Environmental > Aquatic > Non-marine Saline and... | reverse complement strand
GTCACCGTGCTCACCGACACACTGCGCGACGATCTCCTCGACCTCATCGACGAGCGTGCGGCGCCGAACGAACCGACCGACGACACGGCCACCCTCGACGTCCCGCTCGCGGCACCCACCGAGCCGGCCATCACCACCGCTGACCTGCAGGCCGTGGTCCCACTGGCGCAGGAGGTCATCAACGGGCCGGTCATCCTGCGCCACGCGGTGGGCGGTGACCACATCGAGCTGTCGCCCGTCGAGCTGACCGAGGTGCTCCGGATCGACCGGGATGAGGACGCCGCTGAGGGTGAACGGCTCCAGGTCGTCGGCGATGCCGACCACCTCGAGGAACTCGTGGCCGACCTCGACCTCACCGTGGATCCCGTCGAGGTCACCGTCACGCTGGTGGACGACCAGCCGCGGATCGAGGGCGGCACCCGCGGGTTCGAGCCCGACCTGGACGCGGCCACCGATCGGGTGCTGGCCCTGGCGACGGGCATCGCCGATGACGACGACGTCCTGGATGACGACGTGCCCGACGACGTCGAGCGCCCCGAGCGGGTCGGTGAGCTACCCGGCGCCACGGTCGAACCCGACCTGAGTCGTGAGGAAGTGAAGGAGCTCGGTATCGACGAGGATGGCGAACTGGTGAGCGTCGTCGGTGGCGGTGTCAGCCAGATGGCCACGACGCTGATGAACGCGGCCTGGTTCGCCGGCATCGAGGTCATCCAGTTCCAGCCGCACTCGCTGGACTTCGAGCGGTACCCAGAGGGTCGTGAAGCGACCCTGGCGTGGGATGCGATCGATCTGGTCATCGAGAACGATTCCCCCACGGCATCCTCATCGCCTCTGCCGCGACCGAGGGGCAGCTGGAGGTCAGCCTCTGGAGCACCCCGTGGGCTGAGGTGACCACCGAGACCTCGGACCGACTGGACGTCGAGGAAGGTGACGAGCGCGACGGCTTCCTCGTCATCTTCTCGCGCACCATCACCTATCCGGACGGCTCCTCACGCACCGAGGAGTACACGCACCGGTACGACCCGGAGGACTGACTGTGAAACCGGCATCGGTCGGCTGAAGAGGCAGTCACTCGGCCTCACGACCACATCCGGGCTGCCCAGACGTCGGTTGACAGTGGCCTGACGCATACCTTCCATCGGAGCAGACCGACGCCGTCACCGCGGTGGCCACCTCCGCGTCGGTCCTGGTCCTGCCGGTCCTGGCCCTTGGGGTGCCGGTGTCCGGCCTGGCCGTGGTTCGAGCGCATGGATCAGCACGTGGCTGACCGCGTGCCTGGCGGTGAGGTCCCCACGCTCCCGGCGCCGGTCACGTGGGCCCCGTCCTCGCACCCGAGCCGGTGGCCGCAGAGCTCATCCGCTTCCTCGCGGCGAACGGGGATCCCCACCCGACCGGCGACCACCGGGTGACCGTTCCGAGGTCGGCGAGGGGGCGTGACTCGCCAACGCCGGGGGCCAGCGCCTCGAAGACCTGCTAGCCCGTGATCGTTTCAACCATCGCTCGGGGCGAGCGATGGGGTTGGGCGTGATCGGCTCGCAGCTGAGCCAGTGCTCGTCCGAGGAGACCCTGAGCCTGCTCGGATGGGCAGCCGGCAAGGGCCGGCGAGCTCTCCAATCGGTGGATGGCCGCCTCGAACAGTTCTGGCTGGCCGTCGGTGACCTTCACCAGTTCAGCCACACGTTGCTCTTCGGGAACCGTGGAACGCGTCAATGCGACCGTGTACGCGGCCAGCCAGCCCGGGTCGGACCCGAACGGCCGATGGCGGGGCGTCTGGGCGTCCATCATCCCCCCTGCCCGTCGGCATCCCGTGGAGGTACCGGCCGATCGAGCTCCGCGAGATAGTCGACCGCGGACCGGTAGCTGCGGCAGCGTTCGATGGCGGGGTCGTTGACGGCGACCACCAGTTCGGCGGCGGCGTGGCCGATGGAGGTACCCACGGGTAGTCCGAGTTGCGCGGCCGCACCGTCAGGCAAGGGGGTCGGCGACAGACTCAACTCACCCAGGACGCGACCGATGGGCACGGTCTGCTGGTCCGGACCGTCAACCCCGGATTCGTCCGGTCGAACCGGGCTGTCGAGCCAGGCCAGGAACGCCGACTCCAGCGCCGTGCGACGCTCCGCGGGCCCGTTCACCGCTGCGATGGACGCTGAACGCTGCCGTGTGGGTGCTCCGGTTCGCGGCATGGTTTCCTCCAGCTCAGGTGTTTCGCTGGTTCGCCGCCGCTTCTTGACGAGCATCTTCGACCGTACGGGACAGCCGACCCTTCCGCCACCGGCAGTTCAGGGACCTTCGTCTGGTCGATCACCACCGGGGCTGGTGTGGACCTCATGGTCGGCAACGATCTCCCGGGCGAGATCACGAAGTCTGCGGTTCTGGTCCTGTGAGCGCTGACGCAGCTGCTCGAAGGCGGTGTCCGCGTTCACACCACCGCGCGCCATGAGGACCCCCTTGGCCTGCCCGACGCGCTCGCGGGGGTCCTCGGCAACCACCTCATCGGTCGGAGCGACCACGGCTACCTCGAGCTCCTACCGCCCGCCACCTTCGACCAGGTGACGGACCTCGGCGAGGTCGAGAGAAGCGCAGCTGGCGTGTCCACCACGTGTCCACGGGCCGACGTCGCGGATGCGTTTCCGAAGGTCAGGACCCCTTGGGATCGTCCTCGACGTAGAGGTAGTACTCCTGGTCCTCGTCCTCCCAGTCCATCTCCACGATGTCCTTGGTGACCGCCGCCTTGCAGAACTGGAGGAAGCCGGAGTAGCCGAGATCCTTCTCGGAGAACTCAGGCTCGCGCTTGCGCAACTGGTCCTTGAGGCCGGACAGCGGCGGGTCTCCCCCGAGCTCCACCATGAGCTCCTTGACGGTGGTCCGCAGGAGCTGGAAGGCGCTGTCCTCGTCCCGCGGAGCCGACGGGAAGTCGACCTCCGGGTCGCCGGGCGCGGGACCGTCGTTGAGCGTGATGACCGAGTTGTCCGCCAGGTGGCGCAGCATCTCGCGGAACCCACGGAACCCGTAGTCGCCCTCGCTGAAGGTCGGATCCTTGCGCAACAGCGCGCGCTTGAGGTTCGACGCCTGGACCGCACCGGCGGTCGAGGACTGGATCCCCGACAGCGTGCGCGTCAGCAGCCGTTCGAGCTCGCGCAGGTCCTGCTTCTGCGACGACTTCTTGGGCTTCGAAGGGTCCTTGGAGCCGTCCTTGGCCACCGGCTTGTCGCCAGACGCCTTGGGCTTGGAGGATCCACCGCCGGAGGACTTCTTCTTCGGGCGTCCCTGGTTGCTGCCGCGGGGCTCGCGCAACGGGATGCCCTCGAGCCGGTCGTAGAAGATGAACTCATCGCACGCTGGCGGCAGCATCGCCGAGGTGGAGCCCTTCAGGCCGACCCCGATGACGCGCTTGTTGAGCTCACGCAGCTTGCCCACCAGTGGCGTGAAGTCCGAGTCGCCGGACACGATGACGAACGTCGACACGAAGTCACGCGTCAGCGCGAGCTCCATCGCATCGACCGCCATCTGGATGTCCGCGGCGTTCTTGCGGACCGAATCCGAGCGCTGTGGGATCTCGATGAGCTCCACGTTGGCATCGACCATGCCCCGGCGGTCCTCGCGGAAGAGGTTCCAGTCCGCGTAGGCGCGGCGGGTGATCAGCCGGCCCCGCTCGGCGAGAGCGTCGAGCAGCGGCTTGGGATCGAATCGATAACCGATGTCGCGGGCCCCGATCGCCACGTTCTCGTGGTCGACGAACAGGGCGAGGCGTTCTTCAGCGGGATCATGAGTAGACATGGGCGGCACCCTAGTGCCTCACTGCCCGTGTTCCCGCACGCCACACACGTTCTGGCGCACGGCAACGGGGGAGCGCCGAACGGTCAGGGCACCTCGAGCCGGATCCCCAATGACCTCGAGACGGCCGCCACCGTGGCGCCGTCGTCCCCGTCGTGCAGCACCACGGCCATCCCGATCTCCCGGGCCACCTCGACGTTGCGGGGCAGGTCGTCGACGAACACGCACTGCTCCGGCGCTCGCCCGATGCGCTCACAGGCGAGGTGGTAGATGGCTGGATCCGGCTTGCGCAGGCCCACCTCGCCAGAGATCACCAGCGTGTCGAAGTGCTCGTCGAGCGCGGCTCGCGGGTAGGTGTCGGCGCCCCAGGAGTTCGACAGCAGGCCGGTGGTCACACCCGCAGCGCGGGCCTGGCGAGCGACGTCCCAGAGGGCACCGGCCGGCTCCAACGCCTGGAACAACCCGTCCAGGAGCCGGCCGGCTTCCACGTCGTAGCCGTCCTGCCGGAGCAACGCCACCAACGCACCGTCGAACTCGTCCACGGCGATCTCGCCACGCTCCAGGGCACCGATGAGACCCCCTCCGGTCGTCCGGGAAGCAGCAACGAGCACCTCGAAGCTGCGACCGACCGGGATGCCCAGACGTCGCTCGAACGCCGCGAAGGAGTCCTGCACCGGTCCGGTCAGCACCCCGCCGTAGTCCAGCAGCAGGGCCTTCGAGGTCGCACTCACCCACCGACCTCCGCGACCGCGCCCCGGGCCCGTTCCCCGAGCTCCAGCACGAGTGCGCCGTAGGCCTCATGGCTGCCATCGGTCTCCCCGTACGCACCGGAGGCATACCGGCTGTAGACACCCTCGAGGATGCAGGCGAGCTTCCAGTACCCGAACGCGACGTAGTAGCCGATGCCCTCGAGGTCGCGCCCCGACGCCGTTGCGTACCGCTCGATGAGCTCGGCGCGGGTGGCGAACCCCTCGACCGAGGTCGGCGCGTCCGGGAGCACACGGACCTGCTCGCCCGGTTCGGTCCAGTAGACCAGCAGCAGACCGACGTCCGCCAGCGGATCTCCCAGGGTCGTCAGCTCCCAATCCAGCACGGCCTGGACGGCTCCCGTCGCCGGGTCGACCATCGCGTTGTCGAGCCGGTAATCGCCGTGGACGATGCTGACCGCCCCCTGCGCCGGGATCGCCGCCGACAACCGCGCATGCACCTCGTCCAGCACCGGCAGATCGCGGGTCCTGCCCTGCTCCAACTGACCGTGCCACCGGCGCAACTGCCGTTCGAGGTAGCCATCGCGCCGGGACAGCTCCCCGAGCCCCACCTCATCGACGTCCACCTCGTGGAGGCGGACGAGGACGTCCACAAGGTCCTTCGACACCGCGGCCCGCGTCGCCGTGGTCAGGTGCGCCTGCGCGGCCTGCGCATCACGGATCACCTCACCCTCCACGAACCGCATCACGTAGAAGGGTGCGCCGGAGACCTCGACGTCCTCCTCGAGGCCGACGCACTCGGGTACCGGGACCGGCGATGGCCCGAGCGCGCTGATGATGCGGTGCTCGCGTTCCATGTCGTGCGCGGACGCCAACACCCCGTGGAGCGGCGGGCGACGCAGGATCACCCGACGACCGTCCGGATCTTCGACCCGGTAGGTCAGGTTGGACCGCCCCCCCTGGATCAGGTGGAAGGTCAGGGGCGCCCGCAGGTCCGTTCGCTCCTGCAACCAGGCCGTCACCCGCGGGACATCGATGCCGTCGATCTCACTCACCTGCACATCCTCCGTCGGTCGGTGGAGCCTGACACGTCATCGGACACCACGCCAAGCTGATCGGTGTCCTCAGCCCTGCCAGTCGGGAGTGTCCGCCGGTAGTTTGGACGCTGGTCCGATGACGAGGAGGCGACCTGGTGGTACGCAGCCGTGGTCCACGCCATGAGCCGGTCACCACCTTCCCGACCCGTGTCTACCGCCGTCGCAGCCCCCTCGGGCGGGTGGGCCGTGCCAGCGTCACACGGCTGTCCGGCAGCGTCCGATCCCTGTTCGAGACCGGTGGCCGTGGCTTCCGGAACCTCGCGATGACCCAGGTGGGCAGCACGGCAGCGGACACTCTGGTCGCGATCGGTCTGGCCGGCACGTTGTTCTTCTCCGTCCCGTCGGCCGAAGCGCGGGCGAATGTCGTGCTCTACCTGGTGCTCACGGTCGCCCCCTTCGCGGTGATCGGACCCACCCTCGGTCGGATCCTCGACCGCACCCCGGCATCGACCCGCACACTGCTGGTCGCCGCCGCCGGCGGGCGCGCGTTCCTGGCGCTGACACTGGCCGTCGTCCCCGACTCCTGGTGGCTGTTCCCAGCGGCGTTCGGGCTGCTCGTGCTCTCCCGCGTCCACGGGATCACGCGCAACACCCTGCTGCCCTTGGCGCTGGACGCCCCTCGTGCGCTCGTCGCCGCCAACGCGCGCCTGGCCTGGATCGGCATGCTCGCCGGAGGGGTCGCGGCCGGGGTCGGTGTGCTGGCGGCCCTGGTGGTCGATGTCCGCGGTCCGCTGGCGCTGGCCGCCATGGCGGCGACGGCCGCCGCGTTGCTCGGGCGTCGCCTGCCGGCACCCGACGGCAGCGGTGTCCACCATGATCCGGACGACCCACTCCCCGACCTCAGGATCCAACGATCCGTGCGCATGGCCCGGCTGGCCACCGCCGGGGTTCGCGCCTTCAACGGCTTCCTGTTGCTGCTGATGGCCTTCGCACTGCGCGAGATGGAGGCGAGCCTCCTGGACTTCGGTGCGCTGCTCGGGGCGGCGGGTGCCGGTTTCGCGATCGCGTCGCGAGCGGTTCCGATCCTGGAGCGCCGTTCCAGCGAGGAACCGATGGTGGTCGCCGCGCTGGCCATCACCGCGGCCGCCGCGTTCTCCGCCGGCCAGTGGTTCGGTCTGACCGCGGCCGCCATCACCGCCGGGCTGGCGGGGATCGCATGGGGGACGGCCAAACTCGCCTTCGATGGACTGCTGCAGTCGACGGTGCCGGCCGAGCGGCGGGGTGCCGCCTTCACCCGGAGCGAGACGCTGTTCTCCCTGGCGTTCGTGCTCGGCGCGATCATCCCGACCGCCCTCCCGATGCCGGCCGAACTGGGCCTGGTCCTGACCGGTTTCGGCGCGCTGGCAGCCCAGATCGTCTACGTCGTGGCGCTCCTGGTGCCACCCGAGGGTCCGGCCGGGGAGCCCCTGGGCCCCCGGAACGGGACGGCCGCACCCGACGAACCCATCGACGACCGCCAGATCGCCTTCGAACTCGAACCGGTCGACATCACGGGCGACCTCACCGACGAGATCCCGCACGAGGCCACGGAGTCGGAGCGTCCGGGCGGACCTGCCTGATCCCGCCGCCTCACAGGCCGGCCAGCCCTCGTAGGTCGGGGTCCGAGAGTTCCGCGGACACCAGGGTGCCGTCGCTCTCCAGGATCGGGACACCGCCGATACCGCGGCCGCGATCGGCCGTCATGCGCTGTCGGACCGAGACCCGCGCGCCGGGATCGCGCAGTCGGATCGCGACCTCATCCGGATCCAGGCCGGCACGCTGTGCGAGGTCGCAGAGGGTGTCGGGGGCGTCGATCGGCGCGTCGTCGGTCCAGTAGGCCCGGAAGACGGTCTCACGCCAGGTCGCCCCGAGCCCCTGCGACCGCGCGATATCACCGACGAGGTGGGCGGACAGCGTCGGGGGCCGCTGGGACGGCCGCCGCACCGTCAGCCCCAACGCCTTGGCGCGGTCCTGCCACCGCTCGATCTCATCGAGTTGATCGAGCGTGACGGGCAGCGCCATGTCCACGCCCAGGACGTCGATGCCCTGGAAGCCCACATCGCCGCCCGCGTCGGCCAGGGCCTGCAGGCGCAGCGCGGCCACCACCGCGGGCAGCGAGGTGTGATCGAAGTGCAGGACCAGCATGCCGGCGACACTACCCCGTCCCGGTGGCCGCCTCCCGCTGTGGATCAGCGCTCCAGGCCGACCACGACCCGGGGTACAACCGGCCGTGGATGCCGAACTCCTCCAGCACGAGCAGATCGTGGCAGGCCGCGACACCGGAGCCGCAGTACGCGACGACCTCACCCGCCTCCAGGGCGCCCGTCGCGCCGTACCGTTGCGCCAACACGTCGCGTGCCTCCAGTCGGCCGGCGACATCGAGGTTGTCGGTCACCGGGAGGTTCACCGCACCTGGGATGTGACCGGGGCGGGGATCGACCGGCTCGGTCTCCCCGGCGAACCGCGCGGGCTCCCGCGCATCGAGGACCACCCCGTCGCGTCGCGCGGCGATACTCGCCGTCAGGTCGGCATCCGCCAGCCGGTCGACCGGCCAGTCGCGCTCGGCGCGCACGACCGGGGTCCGCGTCACCTCGCCCGCTTCGACCGCGCCGGCCCAACCCGCCAACCCGCCCTCCAGGACGGCTGCCGGCTGGCCGATCACACGCAGCATCCAGACCAGCCGGGCCGCGATGATCCCGGGCCCCTGGTCGTAGGCAACCACCGGATCGTCCCAGCCGATACCGAGCTCCCCCAGCGAGGCCGCGAACGCCGCCGGGTCCGGGAGCGGATGCCGTCCGCCCGCGGGTGTCGGCGGCCCCGCCGCAACCGTGTCCAGGTCCAGGTAGACGGCCCCGGGTAGATGGCGCGCCACGTAGTCATCACGACCGAGGCTCCCGTCGAGTGACCACCGCAGGTCGACCAGCACCGGTGGCGGCGACAACGTCGCTAGCCGATCGGCCGACACGAACGCTGGGACGGCGGAGACGGACACGGTTCCCTCCAGGCACGACGTCACCCACCGTAGCGAGACGGCTTGGCGTAGATTGCGCCACCGACCAGCCACCGGACGTCAGGCGCACACCCGTGGATCGAGAAGCGACCAGCGCACAGGTCCGGATGCTCGGTGACCTGCTCGGGCGCACGATCGCGTCCATCGAAGGCGAGGAACGGTTCGCGCTCGTGGAACGGGTTCGCAGCCTCGCGATCGGCCACCGAGATGGCGAGCAGCACGCGGGACCGGAGCTCACCGAACTGCTCCGCAATGTCTCGCCGGATGACGCGCTGGTCCTGGCCACCGCCTTCGCCGCCTGGTTCCGCCTCATCAACCTCGCCGAGGATCAGGCCCTGGTCCGCCAGATGATCGCCGAACGGGTGCAGGCCGCCGCCCGCCACGAACCGTTCACGGACAGCATCGCGCAGTCGATCGACCGGCTCGCCACCCGCGGCGTGACCGCGGACCGGATCGGCGACGTCCTCGACGGCCTGGCCATCCGGCCCGTGCTCACCGCCCATCCGACCGAGTCCAACCGTCGGACGATCCTCACCAAACTCAACCGCATCTCGGTCGCACTGCGCCGCCTGGACCAGGAGACGCTCTCGCCCGAGGCGCGCGGGGGCGTGATCCGCTACCTCGGTGAGGAGGTGGCCTCGCTGTGGCTGACCGATGAGACCCGGACCCGTCCGCCGACCGTGATCGACGAGGTCCGCAACGGGCTGTACTGGATCGACGCGGTGCTGTTCGACCTGGTCCCCCGGCTGTACCGGGAGATGGACGAGGCGATCTCCCGCAGGTTCCCGTCGGCGTCGGTCGACGTCGGCCGCTTCCTGACGTTCGGGTCCTGGATCGGTGGTGATCGCGACGGCAACCCGAACGTCACCCAGCAGGTCACCGAACAGACGCTGCGTGAACACAAGCTGCTGGCGATCAAGCTGCTCCGTCGCAGCATCGACCGGTTGCACGCCCACCTGTCGGTGGGCGAAGCGCGAGGCACGACCTCCGCACTCGCGGAGCGCTACCAGGCACTGCGGGACCGTCTGCCGGACGAGGCGGTCGAGATCGAACGGCGGTACGAGGCCCAGCCGCACCGGCAGTTCCTCGCCCTGACCTACCGGGTACTGTTGATCACCGAGGACCGGGCCGGCGGAGCATGGCGCACGGATCACCACGTCGATCCCCAGAGCTACGGGCACCCCGACGAGTTCATCGCCGATCTCCAACTGCTGCGCGACAGCCTGCGGCACGCCGGCGGCGCCGCGATCGCGGATGGTCGGGTGCGTGACCTGCAGGTGCAGGCCGAGGTCTTCGGGTTCCATCTGGCGACCCTGGACCTGCGGCAGCACGCCCGACGACACCGTGATGCGCTCGGGGCGATCTTCCGTCGCTACGGCGACACCGATGATTACGGATCGCTGTCCGAGGAGGACAAGCTCACGTTGCTCAACCACGAGCTGTCGATCGACCGACCGTTGACTTCGGCCGTGCTCGACTTCGACGACGACACCAACGAGACGCTGGGGCTGTTCCGCATCGTTCGCCGCGCCTACGAGCGGATGGGCCACCAGGCGATCGATACCTACATCATCTCCATGACCGAGCAGGTGTCCGACGTCCTCGCGGTACTGGTCATGGCACGCGACGCGGGCTGCGCCGACGGTCTGGACGTCGTCCCACTGTTCGAGACCGTGGACGACCTGGAACGGGCGCCGCGGGTACTGGACGACCTGCTGCGGACCCCGACCTACCGCGAACACATCCGTCACCGTGGCGACCATCAGCAGGTCATGATCGGCTACAGCGATTCCAACAAGGACGGTGGGTACCTGACCGCCACCTGGCAGCTGCAGAAGGCCCAACGGGCTCTGGCCGCGGTCGCCGATGAACACGGCATCGAACTCACGCTCTTCCACGGGCGGGGCGGATCGATCGGTCGGGGTGGAGGTCCGGCCAACGCCGCGATCCGCGCACAGCCGCCCGAATCGGTGCGCGGGCGTCTGCGCCTGACCGAGCAGGGCGAGGTCGTCGCCGCCCGGTACCGCGACCCCGCCCTGGCGCACCGCCACCTCGAACAACTGATCAGCGCGGTGCTCGTGACCGCACGTCCCGACCGCGCCAAGAAGACCACGGACCGGGCGGACGTGGTCCTCGATGAGCTGTCGGACCTGGCCCGGGCGGCCTACCGGAACCTGGTGCACGACGACCCGCACCTGATCGACTACCTGCACGATGCCACACCACTGGCGGCGATCGGTCAGCTCAACCTCGCCTCGCGACCGGCGCGCCGCCAGGCCGGCCGCAGCATCGACGATCTGCGTGCGATCCCGTGGGTCTTCGCCTGGACGCAGTGTCGGATCCACCTGCCCGCCTGGTTCGGCATCGGCACGGCCCTGCACACCTGGACGCGCGATGACGAGGACCGGTGGGCCGAGTTGCGTGCCATCACCCAGGAGAGCCCCCTGCTGCGCGTGACCTTCGACAACGTCGAGATGTCCCTGGCGAAGGCCGATCTGCGGATCGCCGCCGACTACGCGCGGCTCGCCCGCGCCGAGGTCCGTGATGCGGTGCTCCCACAACTGATCTCGGAGCACGACCGGACGGTGAGCGGCCTGCTGCGTATCACGGGACACGACGCACTCCTCGCCCACGATCCTGACCTCGCCGAGGTCCTGCGGCTGCGCGACCCGTACCTCGATCCGCTGCACGCGGTCCAGGTGGCACTGCTCGACCGGCTGCAGCACGCGAGCGACGAGGACCGCACCAACGGGCATGCCGACTCCCTCAGCCAGGCGATCCTGGTCGCCACCAACGGCATCGCGGCCGGGCTGCGCAACACCGGCTGATCGTCGCCTCCGCACAGCCCGGTACAGTGGCCGCGCCGGCACCGACGGTGCCGGCAATGACACCCGGGGAGCTCGGGCACAGCCGGGCTGAGAGGGTGACCAGCGACCGCGAACGTGCCTTCGGGCGCGTCTGCGGGAGAGCGTCATCGACCCGTGGAACCTGAGCTGGGTAATGCCAGCGGAGGAAGGTGCCCGGTGCTCGAGTCATCCGCGTCGACCACGTCGTCACCCGACGTCGAGGTCATCGTGCTGGCCGGCGGCGACACCGTCGACGGAGCGATCCGTCACCTCCTGCCGGACCATGCGACCGTGATCGCTGCGGATTCCGGGTTGGCGCTCGCGCCGATCCTGGGGCTCACCGCCGACCTCGTCGTCGGTGACATGGACTCCGTCGATCCGGACCAGTTGGCGGCGGCACGTGCCGCCGGCACCGCGGTCGACCAGTATCCGCCCGACAAGGACCGGACCGATCTGGCCATCGCCCTCGATGCGGCGATGGCTCGGTCACCCGCGCGCATCACGGTCGTCGGGGGGCACGGTGGTCGGTTGGATCACCTGCTGGCGAACACCGCCCTGTTCGCCTCCACGTCGTACGCGGACACTCGGATCGTGGCCCACATGGGTCACGCCACCCTCACGGTGGTCCGTGGTGGCCGATCGGCGACCGGACTCTGCGGAGCACCGGGCGAACCGGTCAGTCTGCTCGCTGTCCATGGTGACGCCTGCGGCGTCACGACCAACGGTCTGCGGTTCGCACTGGACGGCCATGACCTGGCCGCAGGTTCCTCGCGGGGTGTCAGCAACGAGTTCACCGGTGACCGGGCCACGGTGGCGCTGCACGACGGCGTGCTGCTCGCGGTCCAGCCGGGCGACCCCACCCAAGGATGAACCCGATGAAGCGAACCCGACCGATCCTCGTTCCTCTCCTGCTGTCGCTGGCGCTGGTGCTGGCGGCCTGCGGCGACGGTCCGGCCGACGAGCCGGACGACACGACCGAAGAACCCGACCCCACCGATGACGCCGAGACCGACGACGGCGAGGCGGAGGACGACGCGGCGGCCCCCGACGAGCCGGCCGACGACGTGACGATCCGCCTGATGACCCACGACTCGTTCGACGTGTCGACCGACGTGCTGGAGGCCTTCACCACCGAGACCGGCATCGACGTCGAGGTGGTGCCGATGGGCGATGCCGGTACCGCGTTGAACCAGGCGATCCTGACCGCGGACCAACCGCAGGGTGACCTGCTCTTCGGGGTCGACACGACCTTCCTGTCCCGCGCCCTGGATGCGGATCTGTTCCAGAGCTACGAGTCCCCCCGGCTCGAAGCCGTGCCCGAGCGCTACCAACTCGACCCGGAGCACCGCCTGACCCCGATCGACGTCGGCGACGTGTGCCTGAACTACGACGTCGGCTGGTTCGAGGACGCCGGCATCCCCGTGCCACAGGATCTCAGCGACCTGCTCGACGAGCAGTACGAGGGGCTCCTGGCCGTCCAGAACCCGGCGACCTCATCCCCCGGGCTGGCCTTCCTGCTGGCCACGATCGACCACTTCGGCGAGTCGGGCTACCTCGACGCCTGGGAGACCCTCCGCGACAACGATGTCCTGGTCACCGACGGCTGGACCGAGGCCTACTACGGCGAGTTCACCGCCGCCAGCGACGGTGACCGGCCGATCGTGGTCTCCTACGCGTCCAGCCCCCCGGCCGAGGTGTTCTTCGCCGACCCGATGCCGGACGAGGCGCCCACCGGCGTGATCGAGGCGTCCTGCATCCGACAGATCGAGTTCGTCGGGATCCTCGGCAGCACCGAGCACCCCGACGAGGCGCAGCAACTGGTCGACTTCATGCTGTCCACGACGTTCCAGGAGGACATCCCACTCACGATGTTCGTGTTCCCGGTCGTCGATGACGCGGAACTACCCGAGGTCTTCGTCGAGCACGCGGTGCTCCCCGACGATCCGCTGGACCTCGATCCCGAGGTGATCGGCCAGAACCGCGAGGAGTGGATCGACGAGTGGACCCGGACCGTGCTGCGGTGAGTCACCGGTGACCACCGGGACCGCGGGCGCGCGCCCCTCGACGCGGCGGTGGACGACCGTCGCGCTGCTCGTGGTGCCGGTGGTCTTCCTGGGGGTGTTCTTCGTCAACCCGGTCGCGACCATCGTCGCGACCGGGTTGCGCCCGGAGGGCAGCTTCGATCCCGCTGCCATCGGGCGGGTCCTCCGGGACCCCGTGGTGGCGAGGGTCGCCTGGTTCACCCTGTGGCAGGCGACGCTGTCCACGCTGTTGACGCTGGCGATCGGCCTGCCGGGGGCCTACGCGTTGTCGCGCCTGCGGTTCCGTGGCAGCGCGCTGCTGCGGGCGTCGGTCACGGTCCCCTTCGTGCTGCCGACGGTCGTGGTCGCGGCGGCCTTCCTCGCTCTGCTCGGGCCCGAGAGCCCCATCAACACCGCACTCGGCGGACTGTTCGGCACGGGCGCACCGACCATCGACCTGCGCCGGACCGTCACCGCGATCCTGATCGCCCACGTGTTCTTCAACTACGCCGTGGTGGTCCGGACCGTCGGGGGTCTGTGGTCACTGCTCGACCCACGGCTGGAGGACGCGGCCCGCGTCCTCGGCGCCTCCCGCTGGAGCGCGTTCCGGGAGGTCTCGCTGCCGCTGCTGCGTCCGGCCATCGCCTCCGCGGCCGCCATCGTGTTCCTGTTCACGTTCACCTCGTTCGGGGTCGTGCTCATCCTCGGTGGTCCCGGGCGCGCCACGATCGAGGTGGAGATCCACCGGGCGACGACCCAGTTGCTCGACCTGCCCCTGGCTTCCGTCCTGGCGCTGCTGCAGCTGATCGCCGTCGTGGCCGCGCTCGTGGTCTACGGCCGCCTGCAGCGCCGGGTCACGACCCAGCCGCTGGTCGCCACGACCGCCGCCAGCCACCCGCCGCAGACCACGGGTGAGCGCACGTTCCTGGCCGCCAACCTCCTGGTCGTCGCCCTGCTGCTGGCCGCTCCCCTGGTGGTGCTGGTGGAGCGGTCGCTCGCGATCCCGGACGGCTATGGGTTCACCCACTACCGCGCACTGTTCGCCGCGACGCGCGACACGGTGCTCGCGGTGGCGCCGTGGCAGGCCATCCGCAACTCGATCGGCTTCGCCATCGCGGCGACCATCGTCGCCGTCATCGTGGGTGGCCTGGCCGCCACGGCAGCGGTTACGGGCCGCGGACGGACCGCCGGCGTGGTCGACCGTGCCCTGATGGTGCCGCTCGGCACCTCGGCCGTGACGATCGGTTTCGGGTTCCTGCTCGCGCTCGGACGACCGCCCGTCGACCTTCGCGGCTCACCCTGGCTGGTCCCGATCGCACAGGCGCTGATCGCCACACCCTTCGTGGTCCGCACCCTGCTGCCCGTCCTCCGGTCGATCGACGAACGCCTCCGGGAGGCCGCGGCCGTCCTCGGGGCGACACCTCGACGTATCTGGCAGGAGGTCGACCTGCCGATCGTCGGCCGGGCGTTGCTGGTTGCCGCCGGCTTCTCCTTCGCGATCGCCGTCGGAGAGTTCGGCGCCACCGTCTTCGTCGCGCGGGCGCAGTTCCCGACCATGCCGGTGGCGATCTTCCGACTCCTCGGCCGTCCGGGTATCGCCAACTTCGGACAGGCGATGGCGATGTCCACCATCCTGATGTTCGTCACCGCGTCTGCCATCCTGCTGATCGACCGTCTGCGCGTCGGCCAGGTCGGGAGGTTCTGATGCTGCAGATCGATCACCTCACCGTCCGCTACGGGGACCACACGGCGGTCGACGACGTGCACCTGCGGGCCGAGGATGGCGAGGTGCTGTGCATCCTCGGCCCCAGTGGCTGCGGGAAGTCGACGCTGCTGCGCGCCGTCGCGGGACTGGTGCACCCCACCGCGGGTGAGATCCACCTCGACGGGCGGGCCCTCGACGGGCTGCGTCCGGACCAGCGACGGGTCGGCCTGATGTTCCAGGACCATGCGCTGTTCCCGCACCGCACGGTCGCCGACAACGTGGGGTTCGGTCCCCGCATGCAGGGGTTGTCCAGGTCCGACATCGCCGCGCGGGTCGAAGAGTCGCTCGCCCTTGTGGACCTGGCCGGGACCGATGTCCGGGATGTGACCTCGCTCTCCGGTGGCGAGCAACAGCGTGTCGCCCTGGCCCGGGCGATCGCGGCGCAACCCGGCCTGCTGATGCTCGATGAACCGCTCGGGTCGCTGGACCGTGCGCTGCGGGATCGGCTGCTCACCGACCTCCCGCCGCTGCTCCGCTCGCTCGGCACCACGGTCGTGTACGTGACGCACGATCAGGACGAGGCCCTCGCCCTTGCGGACCGCATCGCGGTCATGCAGGCGGGTCAGATCGCGCAGGTGGGGGAACCCGATGAACTCTGGCAGGCGCCACGGACCGAGTTCGTCGCGCGGTTCCTGGGACTCGACCCCATCCTCGACGCCACGGTCCACGACGGCGTCGCCACGACCGCCGTCGGTCGGTTGCCGCTCCCCGACCAGCCGGATGGGCCCACCCGCATCGCGCTGCTGCTGCACGCCCTGCGACTGGTCGACGACCTGCAGCCGGTCCGGCCCGACGAGGTGGCGATCAGCGGCCGGGTCATCGCCCGACGGTTCGCCGGCGATCACCTGCGCGTGGCGGTGCGCACCGACCGCGACGTGGAACTGGCCGTGCCGGTGTGGCGTGGCCGTGGCCCGGTGGCCGGGGATGAGGTCACGGTCGCCCTGGCCACCGCAGCGGTCCACCCGCTGCAGGACACAACGCCTCAGTAGCTGCTTCCCCGCACGTAGGCCTGCAGCTGTTGGGCCTCGTTGGTGAGCTCCTCCAACTGCCACTTGACGACGTCGCCGATCGACACGACCCCGACCAGGTGCCAGGTTCCGTCGACCACGGGGACGTGACGGACGCGTTGCTCGGTCATCACCCGCATCAGATGGTCGGTACCGGTCGTCGGATCGCAGGTCGTCGGATCGCGCAGCATGGCGACCGAGACCGCCATCTCCAAGGCGGACGGCCCGGATGATGCGATCTCTCGGACGATGTCCCGCTCGGTCAACAACCCGGCCAGCGTGCCGTCGTCGTAGGTCACGACCACCGACCCGATGTTGCGGGCCGTCATCCGTTCAGCCGCCTCGGCCAGGGTCGCGTCGAGCCCGGTCGCTTCCAGAACCGTACCCTTGCGGTCCAGCAGGACAGATACCGGGACACCCATGTCGCCACCTCCAGACTGCCACCATGGTGGCACGGACGGCGCCCCGACGCCAGGGCCAATCCGCCAACGGTGGCGCCGACCGGTCAGGCCGACTGGCCGGCACGACCGATCAGTAGGTCGGGATGCTCGGGTCGACCTGCTTCGCGTAGGCGTTGATGCCGCCCCGCATCGACCGCGCCTTGAACCCGGCGTTGCGCAGCAGCTCGGTGGACTCCAGTGACCGGACCCCCGACAGGCAGTGCACCACGTACTCGGCGGTCGGGTCGAGTTCACTCAGCTTGCCGGCGAGCGTGTCCTTCGGGATCAGCACCGAGCCCGGGATCCGGTTGATCTCGTACTCATGGTCCTCACGGACATCCAACAACACGACATCGGGCTTGTCGGCGATCTCGGCGTACTCCGTGGGCAGGATCTCGAGGTCGGCCAACGACAGGTCGACCTCGGTGACGCGGTCGTGCGCGGGGACGCCACAGAACGCCTCGTAGTCGATCAGTTCGGTGACCGTCGGGTTCTCGCCGCACACCGGGCAGTCGGGGTCCTTGGTGACCTTGACGTACATCCAGTGCTGCTCGAGTGCGTCGTACAGGCCCAACCGTCCGATCATGGGCTCGCCGATCCCGGCGATGACCTTGATCCCCTCGATGCCCTGGGCGGTTCCGATGTGACCGGCCATGATCCCGAGCACGCCGCCCTCGGCGCAGTTGGGCACCATGCCCGGTGGCGGCGGTTCCGGGAACATGCAGCGGTAGCAGGGGCCCTCCTGCGCCCAGAACACGCTCAGCTGGCCTTCGAAGCGGAAGATCGAGCCGTAGACGTTCGGC
>Ga0207421_10003926_pt1 | contig 17449 bp, 18 predicted proteins | sample SodLakKL_010_SED_4_FD_187542 | JGI IMG/M metagenome (GOLD analysis project Ga0207421, IMG submission 187542) | Alkaline sediment microbial communities from Lake Tanatar, Kulunda Steppe, Russia - 8KL_010_SED (SPAdes) (version 2) | ecosystem: Environmental > Aquatic > Non-marine Saline and... | reverse complement strand
CCTGCGCTGCGTACTCTTCAAAGGGGACGCGGCTCGGATTCCCTTCCGACTCACCGAAGGTACCGATGTCCTGCTGCACGGTCGAATAGGCGTTTACGAACGGGCGGGGGAGTACCAGTTGTATGTTCGCGGGGCGGAGCCCGCTGGGCTGGGTTCCATGCACCTGGCGCTGGAGGAACTTCGTCGGCGACTGGAGGAAGAGGGGCTGTTCGATCCCGCACGCAAGCGGAGTCTCCCGCGTTATCCGCGGAACATCGGGGTGGTTACCTCGCGCAGCGGGGCAGCGCTCCGCGATATCGTGCAGGTAGCGCGACGGAGAAACCGGGGCGTAAACTTGTTGCTGGCCCATGCTTCGGTTCAGGGAGAGACCGCGCCGGGAGAGCTTATCGATGCTTTGCACCGGATCAATCGATCGGACGTCGAAGCCGTGATCATCGGCCGCGGTGGTGGCAGCGCAGAGGACCTGTGGGCCTTTAATGATGAAACGTTGGTGCGAACTGTTGCGGAGATGGACATACCGGTGGTATCCGCAGTAGGTCATGAGACCGACGTCACTCTCGTGGACCTTGTTGCGGATTCGCGTGCTCCCACGCCTTCTGCAGCCGCTGAGCTTCTGGTCACCGAAGCGCGCGTCATGGCGAGGGAATTGATGGGAATCGCGCAAAGGCTTTCGCGTTCGTTGGAGTATATGCTTCAGTCCGCTAGCGCGCGGTTGCGCGCAGCATTGTATGCCAGGGTGTTTCGTCACCCCGAGGACCTTATACGTGATCGCCAACAGGCAATGGATCGCTCCACCGAGCGTTTGTATCGGGCATGTCGGAACACGATTCGCGATTCCCGCAATCGCCTGAATACCGCGTCGGCCCAGATCCGGGTGTTGAATCCCCTGCGAGCCCTCGACCGCGGCTTTGCTCTCGTGATGGACCGCGAGGGTCGGGTTGTAGAAGACTCTCGGGATCTGGAGATCGGTGCCCGGCTACACCTGCGATTCGCCCGGGGTAGGGCCCGGGCTCAAGTGACCGAGACCTGGGATGAGGAAGGGGATGCACCGTGACAGATGTGAAGGATTCGGACAAACCTTCGTTCGAGGAATCCCTGGAGCGATTGGAAGAAATCGCGGCTCAATTGGATTCCGGTGGCATGAGCCTGGACGAATCCCTGGAGATGTTCGAGGAGGCCATGGAACTCGTCCGTTTCGCCACGGACATGTTGCATGAGGCCGAGGGAAGGGTCGAGGAATTGATTGAATTGAATGAGGATACGCTCGGGCGCATCGAGATGGAGTTGGATGGTCCATGAGCGCCTCTACCGTGGATGTCCCGGGATTCTTTGAAACGCTGACTCCCTACATCGAGGCAGAACTGGAAGGCCGTTTGGCCATCCCTGGCGCACCACCACGCCTGTTGCGGGCAATGCGGTACTCGGTACTAAGCGGCGGCAAACGGCTTCGGCCAGTTATGGTACTTCTGGCTTGTCGGATGGCTGGTGAATCCGTCGAAAGAGCGCTGCCCGCCGCTTCGGCGCTCGAGATGATCCATGCCTATTCGCTCATCCACGATGACCTCCCCAGTATGGATGATGATGATATGCGCCGGGGAAGGCCCACCACGCATCGTGCTTTCGGTGAAGCGGAAGCCATATTGGCAGGAGATGCCCTCCAGGCCCTCGCTTTCGAGGCGCTTGCCGATGTCGATGTGGAACCCGCCGCCCGCGTGCAAATGGTGCGGATTCTCGCCCGTGCTGCCGGGGCATCGGGCATGGTAGGGGGGCAGGTGCTAGACATCGAGGGTGAGGCCGAAACCGCGGGAGATCTCGACGTCATGCATGGAAAGAAAACCGGGGCACTCTTTCGGGCGGCAGTCTTGCTGGGTGGTTTGTGTGGTGGTGCAGATGATGATCTACTGGGCTCTCTCACCCAGTACGCTGATGCCTTTGGCCTGGTGTTTCAAATCTCGGACGATCTCCTCGACGTAGTCGGTGACCCCGATAAGACCGGACGCTACCGGGGGTCGGACGCGGAACGGGCCCGGCGCACCTACCCGGGCGTAGTGGGTGTCGACGCGTCACGTAAGCGCATGGATACCACGGTCAAAGAGGGTCTGAAAGCGCTCTCTCAACACGGCTCCGCGGGCGATGAATTGAGATCGCTTTTGGTCTTTGCCTCGGGCAGACAGGGATAATGACGGTGTCATGAAAACGGGCCTGGTGGGCCGGGGATCCGGTGGCTGTGGGGGATATAATCGCTGGACACCCACGGGCGCATTTGCTACGCTATTGGCGCGGGAATGAGTCTTTCGACTAGCCCGTGCTCGACAAGTGACCTGTTCGGTTTGATGTTTCGTCAGACTGCCGGACGGGGAGCAGTATCCTAGTCGGTGTCGCGGTGTCTGAAAACGGGCCTAAAAACCCGTCGAAGGCACATCGATGAAGCCTCTGGTGCCGGCTGCTGACGCCCAGTTAGGGGTCGGTGCTGGGGGAAAGTGAAGTGGGAGGCATCGCAATGGCATGCGAATCGCGTTCCTACTTCGCGCGGAGGCCCAAATGCGTGGCGCAGGAGTGATCGAGCTCCGGCTACGGTTTGGTGTCAAACCTGTATGCGGGATGACTGTGTACAGCGTAGCCCGTCCTGAGTGGATGGGGGTGAGGTGGGGTCGGTTCAGGACTCCAAGGCCTTGGCATCTTGGACTTTGTCCGCTGAAACCCCATCTGCAAAAAGGACTAGGACAACCGCGAACCGTTGAGGAAAACTCCTAGGCTGCTCGGGGGAACCCGAGGGATGTTGGGGATTGAAGTGTGCGCTTAGTGGTAATCCAGCTCCGGCATCGGTGACGAGTCGGAAGGGGGCTTAAAGGGAAACCGCTGGTTGGCGACGACCAGTGTCCCCTTGGGAAATCCTGCTGGACCTCATGCCACAGCATTTACCCGACAGCCTTCCCCGTTCGGTAGTCATTTTTTGCGTGATGATCATGCGCGTTATGGAGGCGGTTTCTTGTCAAGGCGGTCCAACAATCGACATTCCCGTCCCTTGCGCCAGGGGATATACTTCGGCGTCCTCGCCCTACTGATCACCCTGCTATTGAGCGCACCCTCACGGGTGATTGCAGATCGTTTAGACATATTCGGAGCCGGCCTCGTATTGCTTTTCATCGTTGGGGTGGGTGTGCTTTTCGACATGGTTGGCGTCGCAGCTGCCGCGGCAAATGAAGCCCCTTTTAACGCCATGGCGGCGCGGCGAATTCGGGGCGCATCCCATGCGCATCGCCTGGTGCGGAATGCCGAGAAGGTTTCAGCCGTTTGTGCGGATATGCTCGGTGATACCGCGGGTACGATCGCGGGGGCGGCTGGCGCCGCACTGGCCCTGCGTTTGGTCCTGTTGGATCCAGTGCTCACCGATTATGACACGGTCGTCCACACCGGGGTGTTGGCTCTGGTGGCCGGACTTACGGTCGGGGGCAAGGCGGCATGCAAATGCCTTGCCATTAACCGCTGGACGAGTATTCTCCTGATTGCGGGTAAAATAATGTGGTGGGTGGAGCGATATCTGCACATCTCCATCCTCGGTAGAGAGAATTCCAGGGGGAGGCGTTAGTTGTGGCGGAATGCGGGTCCCTTTTGTCGAAGATTACCTGCCCGCAAGACTTGCGCAACATGGACTCCGCGCAATTGAAACATCTTGCCAAAGAGATACGCAGGTACCTAATTGATAGCGTATCGGAGACCGGTGGGCACCTAGCGCCCAATCTAGGCGTCGTGGAGCTTACCCTCGCCTTGCACTACGTCTTGGATAGTCCGCGGGATCGCATTGTTTGGGATGTGGGGCATCAGAGCTATACGCACAAGATCATTTGCGGCCGACTCGGCGATTTTTGCACGCTTCGCCAGCCTGGTGGGATAAGTGGTTTTCCCAAGATGTCCGAGAGTCCGCACGATGTCTTCGAGACGGGACACTCGAGCACGTCGATTGCCGCAGCCTTGGGCATGGCCGTCGCTCGCGATATCCGGGGTGAGGATGGGGAAGTCGTGGCGGTGATCGGTGATGGCTCGCTTACGGCCGGACTGGCTTACGAGGGGCTCAATAACGCTGGACACCTGGGCTCCAAGTTGATCGTCATCCTAAACGATAACAGTATGTCAATCTCGCCAAACGTAGGTGCCATGTCCGGATACCTTTCACGCTTGCGCGCCGATCCCACCTATAATCGCCTGAAGGAGGACGTAAATAACCTGATAGATCGACTACCGAACCTGGGTAAATCTGTGGCGGGCAGTGTACGTCGCGTAAAGGGTAGTCTTAAGTACCTGCTTTTGCCTGGAATGATTTTCGAGGAGCTCGGATTTACATACCTTGGCCCGGTGGATGGGCACGATATCTCCAGCACAATCGATGCCCTCGATCGTGCGCGCCGCGTACCTGGCCCAGTGCTGTTGCATGCGATCACGGTCAAGGGCAAGGGCTATGCACCCGCCGAGCGTCGTCCGGACAAGTTCCATGGTGTGGGTTCGTTCGATCCAGAGACTGGGGACGGGAAAGCATCGGCAGGGCCCAAGGCGCCGGCGTATACGGATGTATTTGGACAGGCACTGGTGGATATGGCAGAACGGGATGAGCGTGTCGTCGCCATTACCGCGGCAATGCCCGATGGCACGGGCACGGATAAGATGGCCCAGCGTTTCCCAAAACGCTTTTTCGACGTGGGAATCGCCGAACAGGGTGCAGTAACGTTTGCCGCCGGCCTCGCGGCCCGCGGGATGCGGCCAGTTGTTGCGATCTACTCCACGTTCTTACAACGTGGTTACGATGGCATCGTGCATGATGTCGCGAACCAAGAACTTCCGGTACTATTCGCAATCGATCGGGCAGGCATCGTTGGCGCGGACGGTGACACGCACCAGGGTGCCTTCGATATCGCCTATTTGCGACATGTACCCAATATGATTGTTGCCGCACCGAGCGATGAGGCGCAGCTGGTGGACCTGATGCATTCGGCGCTCGCATGGAACTTGCCGGTGGCCATTCGATATCCGCGGGGCTCCGGTCCCGGCGTACCAATCGAAGAACAACCGAAACATATCCCGGTGGGTAAGGGCGTGCTGCTTCGCGAGGGCGATCATGCCGCTATCCTGGCCCTGGGACATCCCGTCGACGCTGCATTGCAGGCCGCCGCCGAACTTGAGAAGGACGACCATCGTGTCGCCGTCGCCGATGCCCGTTTCGCAAAGCCGCTGGATGAAGACCTGGTCCTTGACCTGGCGAAAAAGGTTCCGTTGCTAGTTACCCTCGAGGAAGGAAGCGTGCAGGGTGGTTTTGGTAGCGGTGTGCTCGAACTCTTGCATGCCCGGTTATCCCCCGAGGATATACCGGAAGTATCGATCGTGGGTCTTCCCGATGCGTTCATCCCCCACGGGGATCAGGATGCCCAGCGTGCCGAGCTCGGCCTGGATCGGGCCGGGATTCTTCGCCTCCTGCGGGGCCTGCTGAAAGAATCGTCGTCGTATTCCGCGGATTGAGAGGCAAGATCATTGTCACAGCGCAAGAGACTCGACACCGTCCTCGTTGAGCGGGGCGAGTTTGCAACGCGTAACGCTGCCCGCGGTGCCGTAATACGCGGGGAAGTTATCGTGGACGATAGGCGAGAGCTCAAGCCCGGCCGTAGGATCCCAGAGACTGCTGCGATCCACGTCATGTCTTCGCCCCCCGTTGGACGTGGTGCCCTGAAGATGGAGCGCGCACTGGAAGTGTTCGGTCTCGATGTCACGGGTACAGTCGCGATGGATGTGGGCGCATCGACTGGCGGCTTTACGGAGACGCTCCTGCACTACGGTGCCGCTCACGTATACGCGATCGATGTCGGGCGGAACCAGTTGCATCCGGATCTGCGAGAGGATCCACGGGTGACCAATATGGAAGGCACCGATATTCGTCGGCTGGATGCTGGGCTCCTCGACGACCCGATAGGCCTCGCGACCGTGGACGTTTCCTTTATTTCCCTGAGCAAGATCCTCCCGTCCCTCGGTACCCTCCTGTCGCCCGAGACTCCCGTGATCATGCTGGTCAAGCCACAATTTGAGGCCGGGGCGTCCCGAGTAGGCGGGGGAGGAGTGGTCCGAAGTCGTGAAACGCATCGCGAAATCTTGATGAAGACCGCGGATGCTGTACAGGACCTGGGGTTCGTCCCTGCATCGTTGACGCATTCGCCGGTACTCGATCCCGATAGCAACCTCGAGTTTTTCCTATTGGCTTACGTGCGCCGAGCCCCCCAGGGAAACCGATTCTACCTGCCCTCGGAATCGGTTTCCGACATGATCGATCAAGTCGTTGCAGATGCTTGGTCGGAGAAGCAGGGTTGGACCACCCGTTGGGAGAAGAAGGCTTCCGATGCTGATATCGTCGGAGGCACTGATCGGTGCCCGGCGAAAGATGAGGAGGGGTGTAATGCATCCAGTACTGAAGGACGCACATGAGCGTCGCGAAGAGATGGTGTCGCTCCTTGAGACCCTGGTGAACATGGATTCCCCGAGTACTGACCCGGAGAAGACGACGGCGATCAGCCACTTCGTGGGAGAATGGTGCCGCGACACGGGTGCGGAAGTCGAGTACATCTCGCGTCCGAACGTGGGAGATCATGTGCGTGCGACATGGTATCCCGAGGGCGTTCAATCCCTGGACGATGGTCTGTTGCTCCTTTGCCATCTCGACACGGTTTGGCCCGTTGGCGAGGTGGCCGAGCGACCCTTCAAGGTGGAAGGCGATGTTGCCACTGGTCCGGCCGTCTTCGACATGAAGACGGGGGCCGTGCAGGCGCTCGTCGCCGTGAAAATGATGGTCGAAAGCGGATCCATGCCCGACCGTCCCATTACGCTACTTTGTAACACTGACGAAGAGAACGGCAGTCTCACCTCTCGTCCCATTATCGAAGACCTGGCAAAGCGCTCCTCGCATGTACTGGTACTTGAACCCTCCGTTCCGCCGGGTGCACTCAAGACCTTTCGCAAGGGCGTCGGAAGGTTCGATGTGACCACCCGTGGGCGCGCTTCCCACTCCGGGGCCGATCATGCAGCCGGGATCAGTGCAATTGACGAGATGGCACGACAGATCCTATACCTTCACTCCCTGACAGATTACGATACGGGGACCACGGTTAATGTCGGCGTTGTCGAAGGCGGCAGCCGATCCAATGTCGTCGCGGATCGTTGTACCGCGAGGGTGGATCTTCGCGTGAGCAGCATAGAAGAAGGCGATCGAATCGTTCCAAAGATACTCGGGCTTACCCCTGAGCTCGAGGGGGCTACCGTGGAGGTTACCGGTGGCCTAAATCGTCCACCGATGGAGCGAACAGAGGGAATCGTGAAAGCCTTCGAGAAGGCGCGGGGCCTGGGCCAGGAGCTGGGATTGGAGATCGAGGAAGCGGGTACTGGTGGTGGAAGCGACGGCAACTTCACCGCGGCCTTGGGCGTACCCACCCTCGATGGTTTGGGCGCAGTCGGGGCCGGTGGGCACGCCATCGACGAGTGGGCTTCCGTACAGGGCATGATCGAGCGTACGGCTCTGCTCGTTCGCCTGCTACAGGAACTATAGGCATCTATTGAAAGGGGGCGAGCACATGCACCTGGCGGTCATATCAAATCGCGCCCGTGATCAGGACATGTCGGTTACTCGTCCCCTGGTTGCCTGGTTGCGGGATCGGGGTGTGAAGATCACCCCCGGGCCCAGTCTGGCCCGTGACCTGGGCGAGGAAGTTACGGACATCTATTCCTGGCCGGAACTGGGCATTCGCTTCGTGATTGTCCTCGGTGGTGACGGGACGCTGTTGCAGGCCGCCCGCGACATGTATCCACTGGGAATTCCCCTGCTCGGAGTAAACATGGGCCAGCTGGGGTTCCTCACCGAGGTGGAGTTGGGGGACCTGTACAACAGCCTGCCCAGTTTCCTAGATGGAGAATACGAGGAGGATCAGCGCCACTTCATCCGCGCGACAGTCTTCCGCGATGGTACCGCGATAGAGGATTTTCTTGCCCTAAACGACGTGGTGATTGGCAAGGGGAGTTTTTCGCGTATGGTGGATGTGCGCGCCTGGGTGGACGGGGCATTGATGGGTCGATATCGCGCGGATGGTATCATATTGAGCACGGCGACGGGTTCAACCGCCTACTCGCTATCTGCGGGTGGACCGATTGTTCATCCGGAACTGAAAGTGCTGATCGTGACACCGGTATGTCCGCACTCCTTCTACGCGCGTCCGGTGGTACTTAGCGAAGATCAGCGGGTAAGGATCCGTGGAGATTATCGACACGAGGACGGCCATCCCTTGCTTACCATTGATGGACGCCAGGGTCGGACCTTGATGGATGGAGATGTCGTTGAGGCGAGGTTAAGCGAACGCACCATTACCTTACTGCGCCGTCCCGACTGGAACTTCTACGAGGTATTGCAGCGTAAGTTTTCGTCCATCGAAGCAAGTATCGACTGGTAGTGATTGGGAGGAAGGTTTGCTCGCTCACCTACAGGTGAAGAACTTCGCGCTCATAGAAGATATCGAGGTTGAGTTGTCCGATGGGCTCAACGTCATCACGGGTGAAACCGGGGCCGGAAAGTCCCTCTTCGTCGACGCGATGCAGGTAGCCCTGGGGGGACGTGGATCCACCGAATTCGTTCGAACAGGGGCCGAAGAGGCCACGGTGTGGGCACTTTTTGACCTCCCGGACAGCCTACATGCCCAACAGATCTTGGATGATCTGGGCATCGAGGCACCGGAAGCCACCGTGCTCATCGAGCGAGAGATTCGCCGAAGCGGCGCTAACCGGGCGCGGATCAATGGTCGGCTCGCCAGTGTTGCCACGATTGCTGCCTTCTCGAAATCCATGGTCGAATTGCATGGCCAGCATGAACAACGGGGCCTCATTAGCCCCAACAGGCAGAGGGAAATTCTCGATTCGATGGGTGGGCCCAGCCTTGCCGCTGGCTTGCAGGCGGTCGAGTCAGCCGTTCGTCGCCTTAGGAGCATCTACGAGCGACAGCGCGAGATCCTCGGCGATTCTCGCGAGCGGGCCCGCCGTCTTGACCTGCTCCGTTACCAGAGGGACGAGATCGACGGAGCCGCACTCGATCCACATGAAGAGGACGAATTGCTCGATCGGCGCAATGTGATGGCCAATGTGCAAGCGTTGCGAACCGGGATTGGGGAAGCCGTAACGGTGCTGAGCGAAGGAGATGCCGGTCGAGTCCCGATGTTGGAGGAGCTCGGACATTTGTCCGCGTCACTGGGCCGCTTGGCCGACATGGATCCCGCGCTGGGCGCCACCCAGGAAGTGATTCATTCGGCGCAACTCGAGCTCGAAGAGGCGGCTCGTGCCCTGCGTCGCTACCTGGATTGCCTCGATTTTGACCCGCAAGATCGAGAGCGTGTAGAACAACGCCTGCAGCTTCTGACCGAGCTAAAACGTAAGTACGGGTCCTCGATCCAAGAAGTCATTGCTTACGGGCAGGAAGTCGTGGCCGAGATTGCGCGCATAGAGTCTTCTGAGGAGGAAGCCGAGCGGCTGGGGGAGGAGCAACTTCAAGCCGAGAGAGAGGTCGCGGAAGCCGCGAACGCATTGGGCGCCATGAGACGGGAGGCCGCCGAGTCTTTGAGGGCCGGGGTGGAATCGGAGCTAGCCGATTTGCACATGGAAAATACGCGCTTTGCAGTTCATTTCGAGCGGCATGAAGACCCCGAAGGAGTGCCCTTAGGCGATGGTCGCTTCCGCGTGGGCCTGCGTGGGGCGGAAGACGTCGAGTTCATGATATCCCCGAATCCTGGAGAACCGCTTATGCCCCTGCGTCGAGTTGCTTCGGGTGGGGAGCTGGCTCGCATTTCCCTTGCCCTAGAGTCGGCCGCGGCCGCCATCGAATCTCCCCCTACGCTGATTTTCGATGAGATTGATGCGGGCGTGGGTGGGAGAGCGGGCTCGGCCGTGGCGCGTAAACTGGCCGGACTTGCCCGCTGCCACCAGGTTCTGTGTGTGACCCATCTACCCCAGATTGCTTCGTATGCCGATGTACATTTCTATCTCGCCAAGCATTCGTCGGACGAACGGACGGTCAGCACATTAACTCGCCTCTCGGCTGAACAGCGGGTGGACGAAGTGGCCCGTATGCTAGCCGGCGATATAGATCGTGAAGCAGCAATCGCGCACGCGCGCAAGATGATTGCCGCCAATTCATCAGATGATAGCTGTACGTCTTCCAACACCTCCTCTCAAGGGTGATCCGAACCGTGGATCCCAATATCCGAGCTTGACCGAGACGGTAAAATTCTCTATTCTTCGCATATACCCCCATGGGTATACTGCGAAAGGGTGGGAGGCTAGGTAGATGCGGTTTCTGAAGGTTGAGCGCAGGAATACCATGGTGCGCAGGTACGGATGGTTATTTGTATTCTTGGTTGCGCTGGGCGGTCTGTGGATGCCCAAGTTGGGTTTGCTGCTGATCCCCATGATGGTCACGCTGGCAATCCTCGGATTGTTCAGGGGCAAGTATTGGTGCGGGAATTACTGTCCCCACGGTAGTCTGTTCGATGGGATTATCATGCCCCTCGGGCGAAACGCACCGCTTCCAGGTGTGCTGAAGTCACCTATGGTCATTTGGACAGCTTTTGCGGTTTTCGTGGTTGGGCTCGTTTCGAGGTTGGCCCCCGTTATCTCGGGGTGGGGCGCCCTTGACTCGTGGGATCGACTGGGTTACGTGTTCGTCTTCAACTATCTTGTGGTTACCGTAGTCGGGTCGATCGTAGGGCTTACCGTCAATTCGAGGGCTTGGTGTGCGATATGCCCCATGGGTACATTCCAGGCCGTAGCCTACGGAGCGGGTACTCGGCTCGGATTGAATCAGAGAACGGATCTTAGGATTTATGCCTCTGATACCGACGCCTGCAGGGCATGCGGAAAGTGTGCCATGGTGTGTCCGATGCAGATCTCTCCTTACCAACAATGGAACAATGAGGGGTGGCTCGAGGATAACCGCTGCATAAGGTGCGGGATTTGCATTGATCACTGTCCGTTTGCGGTAATTGACCTGGTGAGTGCTGATGATGTCGACTCAGGAGATGAGCCGTCTCTGCAGCAGGTTGGTTAGATTGGAGGGGAGGGAGTTGGGTAGAGTGGATCCGAAGCCGATTCTCAATCGTATTGCCCGTCTCGAGGGACAGCTCCGAGGTGTTCGAGCGATGATGGAATCGGGTCGAGAATGCGAAGAGATCGTGGGACAACTCAGCGCTTGTCATTCGGCGCTCGAATCGGCTACCAAGATGGTACTGATTCACTACCTCGAGGAATGCATCACCGACGGGCAGACCGGCGGCTCCGATGCGGAGCTCGATAGGGTGGCCGAGCTGATCATGAAGACGCGATTCTAGGCTGCGTGGCCAGGCATTTGCACATAATGTTTGGTTTGCGGTCAGGGAGTACAGGTCCCCACTTTGTTGATTCGGAGGAAAGAGCGCATCTGCCGTGCTTTATTCAGGGTTGGACATTCTCGGTGTGTACGGTCTTTCGGGTTAAGATACCGATAGGCTTGGGCTTCTTTCTGCCGGCACGTTGGGGCGTGGTTTCCAGCAGAATGTTAGACCAGACCGCTTGCCCTTTTCAGACATGTTTTGACATCACCTCAGTTTTGGGTTTTCGGGTGTTTGTGATATTTCAACGTTGACCACCTCCGCTACGACTGTGCTATAATCCTTATTGTCAACAGATCTTGCGGAAGTGCTGGAATTGGCAGACAGGCATGGTTGAGGGCCATGTGACCTCTTGGTCGTGCGGGTTCAAATCCCGCCTTCCGCACAGAACGACTCTTCGATGAAGCCATGGGCCGCATAGGTTCGTGGCTTCTCTGCGTACCGGGTGGATGAAACTTTGTCACGGATTTGTCACTACCCTGCCTGATCCCATCCCGTTTGATCATCTGAGTCATCAGTGTGGAGCAATCTCCAACACATTCTTCTTTTCGAGTCAGAGCCAGCAGGCTCATGCTGAACGAACGAGAAACCGTTACTACGACTGGGTTCTGTTTGGTGGTACCGGTATGTTCGTGTGAGGGGAGTTACTTACGATATGTTCAGTGGCAATGGAATCGAATACGTGGCCTATTCCGATGAATCTGGTGCGGGAAGCGATAGATTCAGAGGCGTGGCCGTTGTTAGCGGAGAGAGGCGCTACCTGGATGCGCTGAGGGATCGATTGTGCGAGATTCTTGAGACGACCTGTTTGCAGGGTGTGGAGTGGAAAGATGTGAAAGGGAATCATAGACGCACCCGAGCGGCGAAAGACTTCATCCTTGCTGGTGTCGATTCTGTTGGTCCGGGCAAGCTGCGGATTGATACTGTCATCTGGGATATGCATGACGTGCGTCACGACGTGATTGGCCGCGACGATATCGCCAATCTGGAGAGAATGTACTACAAGGTATTTGTGAACATGGCACAGAGACATCGCCAACCAAAATGGTTACTCAAACCTGACGAAAACAGTGCCATGAACTGGGTGGAGATCTCCACATACATAAATGCAACGCGTCTTCGTAAGCATAGGCCAGGTCTGATCAACTTACTCGAGCAGGGCGAAACGACGATTGACCTTGTAGATGTAAAGCCGCAGGTTTCCTCCTCTGAGCCACTCGTCCAGTTAGCCGACCTCTTTGTTGGATTGGCGCGGTTTTGCCGGTCTTGCCCGAACCTGTTGGTGAAGCTGGACTATCGGATATCTGAGACGGCAGACTTGGAGCAACTATCCGTTCTGCCTCGAGAGCCAGTCAGACTGTCTAACAGTGAAAGGTGCCGCTTGGAGATCCTTGATGCCTTCGACGGTGCCTGCAAGAACGCGAAGCTCGGTGTCAGCCTTGGGACCCGAGGGTTTCTGTGGACTGCGGATCCGGTCAATCCTATCAACTTCTGGCACTATGAACCGCAGCATGAATTGGATAAGGCTCCAACACGATCGGAATGACCTTGGTGTATTGGTCGCACCTGGTTCTTGCCACTGCCGCACGACAGGGTAAAGACCACCCCGTGCCAACCCAGCATTTCTTGAGGAGATTTCTTCGGCGGGATGGCGGCGAGAATTTGGACAACACATGATCCTCATGTGGAGAAACTGTATTACGACCTGTGTGTCGATTCGGAAACGCTTGAGTTCAAAGATCCGGCTCCGATCAGCGGATCTGAAGAGGACTTCGACTGGACGCTCTCCGAGGGCTTGTTGGAATCTGAGATTAAGACGCATTACGCCACTATATTAGAATCCAGACAGCCTGTGGATGCGTTTCTTGACGCCTACGTTATCTACCATGAGCTCCACAACCAGGGGGGATTCGCGTTCCGGTATCGTAAGGCCAACATCATCGATCGGGATCCAGCTCCGGTCGAGCCAGGGCCTGTACGAGTCAGCACTGCCACGGCAACTGGTTCCGGGGTCTCAGGAGGATCCATCCGAGCCACCATTATCAGGCAAGCATATCCAAATCCACCCGAGGAGTTCTGTGTCGATCTCGACGTGCGTTCTGTTTGGGACAGGTACCAGATGTATCTCAAGGGACAGGATCAGTTGACCAACATGTCACATTTCTGTCTAACGGCGCTGGAGCGCCCCACAGGGGTGGAAGGTCGAAGTCCGTCACGTAGAGAGGGTGAGAGGCTCTACAGCATCGCGTTCGCGGTACTTAACAAACTGGGGGACATCTCATCCGATGTTGGCACCGACAAGACCGCCCGGAAAGCACAGCGGAAATATGATCGCCCGCACACTCCTGAAGAATGGAGTTTCATGGAGGAAATCGTGAAGCAGATGATCGAGCGAATGGCCTATCGTGCGGCAACAGGCTGTGCACCTGATCCGGTCTTGACACTAGATGATCTACCCGGTGGAACCGGTCTATTGGCCTAGCATCTCCTCAAACATCTCCACAGCCTGCCTACCCATCCCCGGCATCAGGTGCGCGTATAGGTCCTGGGTGATGCTCAGGCGGGCGTGACCTATCCGGGCGGAGATGAATTTCACGGGAACTCCCGCCTTGATGAGCATCGATACGTGGGTGTGTCGCAGTCCGTGAAAGGCTACCTTCAGGCCGAGCGCCCTGGCCTTGCGGGTAAATTGCGTCCCAACGGTCCGCGATATCAGCGCACTCCCCTCCTCCCGGGTGCACACTAGATCATGTCGGTTTTGCCACGAGCCTCCGGCCCGAATCCTCATCTTGGCCTGATGCGCACGATGTCTTCTGAGCATCTGGACGAGGGCGGAACCGATCTCCACGGATCTTCTTCCGGCCCTAGTCTGGGGCTCCTTGAAGATGGGCTCACCATCCTCGTCCATCATGGTGTAGGAGCGTCGGACGTCGAGGGTGCGTTCCGAAAGGTCCACATCCTCCCAGGAAAGAGCCAGCACCTCTGCCAGACGCATTCCCGTGTGGTAGGAGACAAACGCCGGCATATACGCACAGGTGTTCCGAAGCTCGCGTAGCAGCGCGGCGGCATGGAAACGCCGGGTTTCTCGGATTCAGGGTGCGGCGAGCGGTGCGGGGTATTCGCGTGGCTGGGAGGAGTCGTTGCTATCGCAACGCCTTCCCCCGGCGGGGGCGGGACGGCGGCGCGTCCCGATGTCGATTCGAGCAATTAGTATGGCGTGATGGTTTCATCCGTGTTGCCGTCCTCCAGGTGAGGATAGCGCAGGAGTCGCGACAGGGGCACGATGCGGTAACCCACCGCCCGCAGGCCCTCGATGATCTCCACTAGGGCGTCCACGGTCCGCTGACGACTGGCGCCCTCGGATCGGATCAGGCTTCCTCCGTCGTGAAAGAGAACAATATCCCCCGGTTGCACTTCCTTGAGGATCCGATTTTTCATCTTCTCGGGGGTGATGGAACCCCTCCAGTCCTGACTCGATAGACTCCAAAGGACCATGTGCATACCCATCAGTTCCGCCAGGCGGCGAAAGCGCGCATCGTACATGCCCCGGGCTGGCCGCACGTATTGCGGATGCTCCCCGATGATCTTCATGATCTCGATGTTGGTGGTAAGTAATTCCGATGACAGGGATGCGGCGGGGGTCGTGGGGGCGTTGATGTGACTATAGGTGTGGTTGCCGATGTCGTGCCCCTCGTTGTAGATTCGTTTGACGATCTCCGGGTATTGCTTCACGTGTTGTCCCACCAGGAAGAACGCAGCTTGCACGTCGTATTCTTTGAGTAGATCCAGGATTTGGGGAGTGTATGCGGGGCTCGGGCCGTCGTCGAAGGTGAGGGCGACGAGTTTCTCAGGCGTGCGAACGCGACGAACGATGTCTCCCTGATTGCCGAATCCGTAGTTTACGTAGAAGTTGAACGCGGCCAGGATCAGGGCCAGGGAGAAGACGACCGCGGATACGCTCATGATGAGTCGGTATAGCGGCGTGCGGGGCAGGATGGATCCCAGAAGGAGCGCTGACAGCACACCGAGGGAAATAAGAATCACCAGGACGATCAGGACGGTGAGAATTCTTTTGACGAGGACCAAGGTTTCATCTCCCCGGAAAACGGTAGTGGTCGTCTACATATGCCCATAGTGTAGGCCACCCGCCGTCTTCACTCAAGCCCGGACACCATTCGTCGTGGATGGGATTCCATCCGGTTCGATGGGAAGATGTGGGATCAAGCAGACCTCTGATCGGTGGACCTCGGAAAGACGCGAACGTGGGCTGGAAGGAGCCGTCTCTTCTACTCCGGGAGTGTCTTGCAGGGAACGCGGATCACCTATGGTAGGAGATGGGTCGCGAATGTCTCGCGGTGTCAGTACGATGCGTTCCTCCAAATCTTCTGAATTGTGCCCAGCGATGTTCAGGGTTCGCAGAATGCTCATGAACCCTGGGTCTTATGCATCTCCTCAAACAGATCCACAGCCTGCCTGCCCATCCCCGGCATTAGGTGCGCATAGAGGTCCTGGGTGATGTTCGGGCTGGCATGTCCGATCCGTGCGGAGATCACGTTCACAGGAACACCAGCTTTGATGAGCATTGATACGTGCGTGTGTCGCAACCCGTGAAAAGTCACCCCCAAGCCAAGTTCTTTGGCCTTGCGGGTGAACTGAGTGCCGACGGACCTCGAAATCAGGGGCCTTCCATCGTCTCGGGTGCACACCAGATTGTGCTGGTTTCGCCACGCACCACCAGCGCGAAGCTGCAACTCGGCCTGATGTGCACGGTGTGTTCTCAGCATCTCGACGAGGGTGGATCCTATCTCCACGGTTCGTCTCCCGGCCCGGGTCTTGGGCTCCTTGAACATCGGCTCTCCGCCGTTATCCATCATGGTGTAGGAGCGTCGGACATTCAGAGTCCGTTCCTGGAGGTCTACGTCCTCCCAGGAAAGGGCCAGAGTCTCACCCAGCCGCATCCCCGTATTATACGAGATAAACGCCGGCACGTAGGCCCACGAACCCCGGAGTCCATCAAGCAGCATCCGGGCTTGATCCTCGGTTGCGATCTGGGGCTCCTTGCGTGCAGCCCTCGGAACCTTCACCCGATCGGCGGGGTTGTGGGCAACCAGATTCCACTCCACGGCCTGCTTGAGCGCCTGGCGGAGTAGTCCCACCACATCACGAACGGTCTTGGGCGAGAGATGACGCTTTGGACCATACCCCCGGTGACCCTCGCGAAGCAGATGGTTGGCCATCTCCTGAATCTGGATGACGCTGAGTTTCTGAAGTCCCACGTCACCGAGCTGGGGAATGAGATGCACCCGAAGTAGCCCTCGATATCGCTGATCGGTGGTGGGGGAGAGACCCTGTCGGTGCGTCTCGTACCACTTTTCGAGATACTCCCCAAGAGTCATCCGGGTGGGCTCGGCGTAGGTTCCACGGTCGACCTCCTGCAGAAGTTCCCGAAGCTTCGCCTCGGCCTCCCGCTTGGTTCCGTGGACGGTATGGCGTCGGTGGATGGGGTTGCCTTGTGCGTCTGTGCCGATGGGGATGCGAATATGCCACGAGGTACCCCTCCTGCCCTCATATTTGGTGAGACTACCGCGTGCCATGGGGGTACTCCTTTCTCGGATGAACCGGCTCGGCATCGTCAAGCAGGCGATCGAGTTCTTCACGATCAATGCGCGATGCTCGCGCGGAGAGCTTCCGGATCTCGAGCCGCCCCTCGCGCGCCCATTTGTAGATGGTGCTTCGGTTGACGCCCAGATATCCTGCCGCCTCCTCGGGGGATAGCCACTGTCGTTGCACGGCCACACCTCTCTCCGTTGTTTGCGTCTGACTGTATTCGTGAGGATTATCGCGTGTAAATAGCGCCGGGCGGCGGTGACACTTGTGACACTTTGACACCCCTTTGCGTAAACTCTCCCAGAAGAAGAGAGATTGTTTTCTCAGGAGACTTTGTGTCAAACACCTCGAAAGTGTCACAAGTGTCACCGGGGGCAGGCAGACCTGATTAGGCCGGCGAGTTTGCCGGCGAC
>Ga0207421_10003924_pt1 | contig 17450 bp, 10 predicted proteins | sample SodLakKL_010_SED_4_FD_187542 | JGI IMG/M metagenome (GOLD analysis project Ga0207421, IMG submission 187542) | Alkaline sediment microbial communities from Lake Tanatar, Kulunda Steppe, Russia - 8KL_010_SED (SPAdes) (version 2) | ecosystem: Environmental > Aquatic > Non-marine Saline and... | reverse complement strand
GATGCACTCGTTGCCCCGGTTATCAGACCGGGATGTTCAAGGCATCACATGGAGTTTGAAGGGACCGTATCTATATCACCTGAGGGATTGAAAAGTATAGTAAAAGACTACTGTCATGCCTATGAGAAGCACGGATTCAAGACTATCGTGCTGATACCCTATCATGGGGGGAACTTCGAACCTATACAGGAGATAGAACCCGAGATACGATACGAGCTCAAAGATTCAGAACTGATACTAGTAGCGGATCTAGAGAAAAGTATGATGTTGATGAACGAGAGTCTGAAAAAATCAAATTTAGAACTTGTTGAACCTCTGATCCATGCTGGAGCTACAGAAACTTCAGTCGTGATGGCTATCGATGATACTTTGGTAAAAATGGATAGGGTAGAGAGGGGGTACATGGATGATATACCTTTAAATAGGCTTTTTTTGAAAGGGTTAAAATCATTCACAGATAACGGCGTATTGGGGGATCCTTCTAAGGCGGATAAGGAGATCGGCGAGAGTATCCTTGAATCGTTGTCCGATTGGTATGTAGAATATATTCGAAGAGAAAGATCTTGATCATATCGATTGGGGGAAAGATGTAACACGTGTGTATCTAGGCGAAAGTTTATTAAATGACCGTCCACGTAATGTTGGATTCGAAGTAGTTGTACAGGAAAAGAAAGTATGATAAAAAGAGTAAGCGAAAGCAAAGACAAAAAAGAAGTCTTGGGGCTGATGGAACCGCTGATCTCAGAGTGGTTCGACGATAAATTCGATTCGCTGACTGAACCTCAGGGGTATGCTATACCGTTCATCCATGACAGGAAGAACGTTCTGGTTTCCTCTCCCACCGGCTCAGGTAAAACATTGACTGCGTTTTTATCGATAATCAACGAGCTGTTCAAGCTCGATAAAGAAGGTGAATTAGAGGACAGGATATATTGTGTATATGTTTCTCCTTTGAAAGCTCTTGCAAACGACATACATAAGAACCTAGAAAAACCGCTGCAGGAATTACGAGATCTAGCTGAGGAGAAAGGTTTCAAGATACCGGAGATAAAGACTGCTATCAGATCTGGAGATACTCCACAGAAAGATAGGAGAAAGATGGTCAAAGATCCCCCCCATATATTCATCACTACTCCAGAAAGTCTCGGTTTGGTTTTATCATCACCAAGATTTCGTGAGAAGTTCGACGATGTTCAATATTTTATAATGGATGAGATCCATGATATATGTTCATCCAAGAGAGGGGTATTCTTATCGCTGAACACGGAGAGACTGGAAGAACATGTTAAAGGACAGATGACACGTATTGGATTGTCGGCTACTCAAGCTCCTATCGAGGAGATAGCTAAATTCCTTGGAGGCTTCGAGAACGATGAACCCAGGGAAGTGAACATAATCGAAGTAGCCGGTGAAAAGAAAAGATTGGACCTTTCCGTGATATCTCCTGTGGATGATATGACATTATTACCTTACGAAGTCGTAAACTCTCGGATGTACGATACTTTGGCGGATATGGTAGAAGAGCACAGGACCACGTTGATATTCACCAACACCAGGAGTGGAGCTGAAAATGTATCTTACAAACTGCAGGAAAGGGGTATCGGAGATATAGCCGCTCATCACGGAAGCCTAAGTAAAGAGACCAGGATAAACGTTGAAGACGATCTTAAAAACGGCGAACTGACCTCTGCGGTATCATCTACATCCTTAGAACTCGGTATAGACGTTGGTTATATCGATCTGGTCATACAGGTAGGCTCTCCTAAGTCAGTAGCAAAAGGACTTCAGAGGGTTGGCCGGGCAGGACATGCCGTGGGAAAGACCTCCAAGGGTAGGATGATCGTATTCGAAAAAGATGATCTTGTAGAGTGTTCTGTATTGACAAAACAAGCTTACGAACACGAGATAGATAGAGTGGATATCCCGACCAACAACCTGGATGTTCTATCTCAAGGGATAATCGGTATGAGTCTGGAGAAAAGGTGGGATGTAGATAAGGCTCTCGAGATGATCCGGCAGTCCTACTGTTATAGGACTCTACAAGAAGAAGATTATCTTAACGTGATAGAATACCTTAGTGGGAACAGGTTTGAGAACGTATATCCGAAGATATGGTACAATTCTGAAGAGGGGGTTTTCGGGAAGAAAGGAGGGGTGCAGATGCTATATTATTTGAATATCGGGACCATCCCCTCAGATTCTAGTTACAGGGTCTATTCAGATAAAGGGGTTCCATTGGGTAAGTTGTCAGAGAAATTCGTAGAAAGGCTCTCTAGAGGTGACGTTTTCGTACTCGGAGGTCATTCCTACCAGTTCTTGGATACAAAAGGTACCCGGCTGTTCGTTAAGGACGCCTCGGGAAAGAAGCCAACAGTCCCTAGTTGGACGGGAGAGATGCTTCCCCGGAGTTTTGACCTCTCGGTAGCCATCGGAAAGTTCAGGAGAGAACTGGCGGGAAATGTTGAAGACGAAGAAGTCATCGATTGGCTCATGAAAGATTACAGCATCGATAAGGGTTCCGCTCAGAGCATAGTTAGTTATGTTAAGGAACAGCTCGGTTTCATGGATGAGCTACCCTCCGATGATCATCTTGTTCTCGAGGGATTCGTTGACCAAAAGGGACATCATAATATCATATTCCACGCTTGTTTCGGTAGGAGGGTGAACGATGCACTCTCTAGAGCTTTTGCTTATAAGATATCGAGGAGGTTCAACTGCACTACCAACGTATCTGTTACAGACGATAACTTCATGATATCCGTTAAGAAAAAAGTACCGCTGGATGAGGTCTCGAAGCTAGTAACATCTAAAAATATCGAACAGATATTGAAAAGAGCAGTCAGGAACACAGAGATGTTCAAACAGCGTTTCCGGCACTGCGCCAGCAGGGCGTTGATGATCTTAAGGAATTACAAAGGGAGAGATATCTCGGTTTCTAAACAAAAATACCGGTCCAGGAAGATATTAGACGTACTTCATCAGCAGAGTGATTTCCCGATAATCAAGGAAACATATAACGAGATCCTTTACCAGGTTTTAGACATGGCCAATGCAAAAGAAGTTCTTCATTGGATCGAAAGTGGTCAGATGGACGTCGAATATCTAGATTATGGGGACACTCCTTCACCCTTCGCCCATAATATCATCATGGCAGGGATCTCCGATGTGATAATGATGGAGGACAAGAGCGCCCTTCTTAGACAGTTCCACCAGAAGGTACTCGAGCAGGTCATACCCGAAGAGGAGATCGAGCAGTTCAAGTTCGAAGCTGAGAAGGTGGAACAACATTTCTTCGATAAGAGACCGGAATTTAACACAAAAGAAGAGATGCTAGATGTCATCAAGGAACTTCAGCCCATCCATGTCTTTAAGGAAAGGGGTGAAAACGTATATCAGATGACTGAAAGATCCTTTGAAGAGGTCAGGAGCTGGGGTAAGGAACTGCTTAACGAAGGAAAGATACAATCCGTATGGGTGGGAGAAGTAAAATATGTTTCATCGGATTATCTAGAAACGCTTCTATCCAGTCTTGATCAGGGTGAACAGCCTCATGGTGCAGGCCCTGTCTTGAACTCCTTAAAGTTCGGACCTAGAACCATCCGAGAGATATATGATGATACGGACCTTAGATTAAAAGATATCAAGAATATCATGAGGGACCTCGAAAGGAAAAGGCTGGTAAACCGGAGAGGGATCGATGAAGATGATGAGTACATCTATGGGCTACTTGAAAAGAGGGATGTTAAATTAGAGAAGGTCGAAGAGCTGATCATGGATCATCTTGAATACCATGTACCCCAAGGACTGGAAGAGATATCTTATGTTCTATCTTTACCTGAGGATAGAACACTGATGGCTATGAATAATCTCGTAGATAGAGGAAAAGTCATATCGGGTAAATTGGTAGTCGGAGAAGAAAAGCAGTACATGCTTAAAGAGGACTATCATTCTTTAAGGTTCCCTGGAAAAGAACAGATCAGTGAGAAGAAATTGAATAGATACCTCTCTGAGAAGAAATTTGCGCGATTGGAAGATATACGAGATTATTTCTATAAATACGGCGATGCAGGGATGCCTTTCGATGTTTATAAAAGGGTAAAAGATTTTTCACTGGACCAGTGGAACGAGATGAGGGGGAAAGGTGAGATAGTCGAAGGTAGGTTCGTAAGAAGAAGAGTACGATACGTACTTGAAGAGGACGTACCTATGTACGTAGGGGCCTACAGGAATAAGGAACTGGATGAGGATGAAAAGAAGGTTTTCGAAACCATCAAAGATGGAAGAGCTAACACGCTCAGAGAGATAAAAAGGGAAGTTGATCTCGACAATTTGAAGATCAAAGAGATAGTCAAAGAACTAGATAACAATCTGTATCTGAAAAGGGAATATACCGGCACGGAAGGGTGGTCTTCCAAAAACAGATACGTACCTGTAAGTGAAGAACCTTTACCTAGAGAGGAGGCGGTCAAAGAAGTTATCAAACGTTTCTTGAAAGGTAACGGTCCTTTATCGATCTCCGACCTAAGATACCAGACCCGGTTCCACGGTAGAGAAGTAGAATCTGTTGTCTCGGAGATGATAAGAGAAGGGGAGGTTATGAAGATAAAGGTCGGTACTTCCCAGAGAGAATTATACATATTATCGGATGAACTAGATGAGATCAGGTCCATAAGTACTGAGAAGAGCAGTAAACTCAGGATCATCTCTAAGAAAGATCCTGCAGCCCGCTCTATCTGGACTGACATATATTCCAGGTACGGTGATGATTGGGTATTCCCGATAATCAAGGACGGGAAGATGGTAGGTGCCGTTGAAAAATGGAAGATGAGCGGGTGTATAGAGATCAGACATATCGATCTAGATGATGAAGAACTCCTGGAAAGAACACTTGATGCCATAGATGAGATCATGGGATTCCATAGATTGGAAGGTTATGATATCGTAAGGGTTAGACATTTTCAGAATACATCATCCGATGAATTGGATGACGATACTTTAGATATCTTCTATGGTAAAGGATATGAACTGGTCCAAGGGATGCTTGTGAAAGGTAATGTTACCAAAGAAGTTTACTCGGAAGAGGAACTAAGATCCTATGTTTTCCATAGGCAAAGATTGGATAGCAACAGATATGATGATATAGAGAGGGCTATCGAACTGATGAGAGGAGCTAGGTCCGATTTCGAGTTGAGGGCTAGGACCGATGATTTCTATTCATTGGAATGGCTGCATAAAAGGGGGAAAATATACGCCGGGAAGATGATCCCTCCCTATCATATGTACTCACTCTCGAAAGATATCGCCACATACAAGGCTGCTAAAAACGTAGAACTTGATAGTATAGATGAAACCGTTCTAGAGATAGTTTTCGACAAATCACCAGTCCCCGCTAGGACCATATATCACCGGTCTCCCTACAGTAAATCTAACACCGTCAGATCCGTAAAAAAGCTTTACGAGGGGCTCCATATATGTAAAGACCACAACGGCAGATATGTCCCGATACCGAACTTTTCCAACGGCGAATATGAAGCTAAAAAGCTGGTGATCAGATGGATCTTTGAAAATTTCGGTGTTTTCACAGCCGAGAGATTGTCCGGTTATATAGGTTCAGACATGAAGATGGGAGAGATAAGAGAGATACTTTCGGAACTCGTTGAAGAAGGAGAACTGATCAAGGGCTTCTTTTTGGAAGGTAGTGATAAAGTTCACTGGATGTTATCCAAAGGTCCTGGTAAGATCCCAGACGTTGATATAAATAAAAAATTCGTTATAACTCAGAAAGACAGGTTGAACCTTTACTTTAGGGGAGAGATAAAAGAGAAGTTCGATTTGGGGGCGTGCTATGTTGTTTTCGATGGAACTGAAATAGCTGCCGCATTCAATGCCAATGTGAGCAACGGTATGATCGATATAAAGGAATACGAAGGTCCGAAAAAATACCGCAATATTATCAAAAAATGGGCCTACGAAAACAACATGGGTATCAAACAAAAGAAGAAAAAGAAAAGGGTTTCTGATTACGAGATCCAGAAGTGGTATGAAAGAACTCGAGGGATATGATCATATCTTGGTCTTGGATCTCACACTGGAGGATTCGTGAACTTTTAGATCTTTTGCCTTCACCGATGCTATCTTACATCCGGGACCTATCCTGACATCGTTGCCTTTGACCGTATCGGCTATCGTGTTTTCAAGATAGATCTTATCCCCTGAGATAGTTTCTACATTTAACGTTCCCTTTTTAAAAAGAGAGAAGAATCCGCCTCCACCGCTTTCGACCAGGATATCTCCCCCTTCGATCTTCAAGATCTTACAATCTCCTCCAGGATTCAGTAATACCTCGTCAGCTTTCAATCTGCCTTCTAGTTTGAAAGAACCCGATGCTTTAAACCTACTACCTGTAAAATTTCCCTCTATCTTTAAAGATCCCGACGATTTAAAATCCTCGACGTTCACATCTGATACAAATTTTGAAGCTCCTTTTGAAATCACTTTTTTTGCTTCGACTTTCCCTAAAAACTTACTTGCACCAGAGATATCCATATGCTCTGCTTCTGTACTACCTTCTACTTTAAAACTACCGCTGACATCTACTTCACCCAGATATGCATCACCTGCCACGGTGGTGGCACCGGATATCTTTGCTTTATCTGCTTTAAGAAAGCCTTCTACCTTCGATGCACCGGAAGAACTGAAGTATTCGCAATCAACCTCGCTGGTCTTGGATGCACCTGATAATGAAACCCTCTTAGTTTTTTCACCGGTCCCCACCTCCTCATCTGGTTCGATACCTTCATCTTGAAATTCTTCGTGTTCGATCTCTTCTTGATCCTCATATCTAGCCTTGATACTCTTGTAAGTTTCTTCAGATATCTCTCCTTTAGCGAGCCTTTCATCAAGCTTCTTTAAGATTTCTTTATCCATTTTCATCACCTTTTTGATAAAGATATATCTCCTGTAGTATTTATGCATATTTTGAAATTAAAAATAGATACCATGAAATCTGTATTTGATAACTTCAACTTGAAAGTTGAAAAAACTAAATAGATGGAGTTACTTATAAAACCGATGAAGGGGTTCACGAAAGATCTTATCTCTCTGTTTTCGTCAGGTACTAGATGCAGGATCATAGAGATGTTGGGAAGTGGGTATGATCATCCAGAGGATATAGCTGAAGAACTTGGCATGACCAGGCAGGCCATCGACAAGCATCTCATCGAGCTTCATGATTGGGGATTGGTTGAAAGGAACGCAATATTCCCTCCAGACGGAAGACCAAAGATAATTTACGAGTTGACCAAAGAGTGTAAACAACTCCTTAAAGTCTTAGATAAGATCGGTGATAGATATAGAACTTCGATGATCGACCGAGCTGAAAGGGAGATGGAACAGCTCGATCTAAAACTGATCGAGGATGAGCTGGCTGAGAAGATATACGAAAAAAAGATAAAAGAAGTGAAAAAACGCTGGAGATATGATGATTTAAAAGAATAGATGATATCTAATCTTTTTCATCTGATCCCTCTAATTCTTTTTTGTTGATCTCTTCCGCTTTTTTTTCCATGTATTCGTCCATATCCTCTATTACCTTTTTTATGTTCCGTTTTCTTTTGTAAGTTCTCTTGGTTACCGCAATGTAAAAAATAATTGAAACAAATAAAAGTATCATCCATATAGAAAGAGGTGCTTTGATTATCCCAGTTAGTAAAACAACCCATGCAGCGATGATGATCATAGTCCCGGTAAGTTTTACTCTTGATTTCTTTTCCATTTAAAATGATGATTTTTTTGGTTTGATTTATATCTGTTCCTTGTTGGTAGAATTCCATATTCGACAATTTTATAATACATTTTAAATCCATATCTCAGGTGTGGAACAAATTTATATATCATGCTCTCTTAAATCATGATGAAGGGATAAAACATGAAATTTGGAAATAAAAAGAAAATATTAAGTGTGGTATTTGTAACCATACTACTTCTGATGACAGTCGCCATTAGTGGCTGTATAGAAGAGGAAGAAGACCTTGATACAGTGGTCATAGCGCAAACACATGAACCTGCTGAATTCAACCCGATATCGTACACAGATGTCTATTCGGGTTACATCCTAATGCAGATCTTTGATCCGCTGGTACAGACGTACCCAGAGGGTGAGCCTAATACAGATGGTAGAGCTGTAGCAGATAACTATGAAATCAGTGAAGATGGATTACTATATACCTTCGAGATAGAAGAGGGTATCATGTTCCACCACGGTGAAGAGATGACAGCCTACGATATAGAATTCTCATTAAATACCGTTAAAGGTCTATCTGAGGATCTATACGGGGTAACTGATGCACCATCATCACCTAGAGTTGAGGATCTTGCATCCGTTGATAGTATAGAAGCGACAGGGGATTACACGTTAGAGATCCAAATGGAGGAGGCAGATGCAGAATTACTTCAGAAAGGTGCATTTGAAGCTTTAGCTGTACTACCAAAAGATTACATCATAGAGAACGGTTGGGGAGATTACGAAGACGAGTTGATAGGTACAGGACCATATGAATTCGTGGAGTACAAACCAGGCGACGAGATCGTACTCGAAGCCTTCGAAGATTTCAGAGGTACAGTCAATATAGAAAATATGATATTCGATTTCTACGATGATGAATCCTCAGCTATCGTTTCACTTAGAAACGGTGATGTTCATTATATGTCACGTATCGGGCCAACGAATTATCACGATCTCATAGAAGAACAAATCGAAGAAGTAATAACTGATACATACCAGCAGATCGGGCATCAACGTATATCTTTCAATCACAGAGATGAAGTTATAGATGGTGAAGAAAATCCATTTGCGGATGCACGAGTCCGGAAGGCCTTCGCATACGCTATCGACTTCGACGAGGTCATAGATGCAGTCAGGACCGATGAATTGGCAGATAACACCAGATCGCCATTACCAGAGGTACATCCAGCTCATCCACCAGGATTAGAGACGTATGATCAGGACCTCGAGAAAGCTGAAGAGTTATTAGCTGACGCCGGATACGAAGATGGTTTCGAAACCGAACTATGGACTTCCGACGATGAGAGAGCAGACGAGATGGTAATAGTTCAGGAGCAGGTCGCACAAGTAGGTATAGATGTAACACTTCAGGCTGTTGAATGGGGTACCTTTATAGATCAAGTAGAAGCAGGAAATGCCCCTCTTAACTTCGCTGGATGGTCTGGAACTGCAAGCGCTGAGTACACGATGAATTATATGCTGGGGTACTCTCCTTGGGGCTGGTATTCCGGTTGGTATAATAACACAGAGGTTAATGACCTAGTTAGAGAAGCACTGAGGACTCCTGGTGACGAAAGATGGGATCTATACCATCAAGCACAAGAGATAATGGTCGAAGAAGACATGGGTTGTCTGATAACTTACACCGAGAGAGTTCCACAGGCTTACCACGAAACATTGACAGTTCCAGATGATGCATGGAACCCATACATGGGCGGCGGACCACTTTATGCAGCACACCTATGGGAACTCGAAGAATAGATAATATCTTAAACCTTACAAAAAAGCTAAAAACCCCTTTCTCTATTTTTTCCTTATAATAGTGATGAGATGTTGGAAAGATATATCAAGAGTAAAAGGAAGAGATTTATCATAAAGAGGGTAATCAAATCGATTCCGGTTATATTGATAGCCACTTTAGTGGCCTTCTCACTGATGAGAATCGGTGGCAGAGATCCTGCTCGAGTGATATTAGGGCATACTGCCACTGAAGAGATGCTGCATGAATTCAATGTAGAACACGGCCTTGATAAACCGTATCATCGACAATATATAGACTGGATGCATGGACTTATTTTCCATGGTGAACTTGGAACTTCTCTACGATGGGGGAGACCAGTTACAGAACTCATCAGACCTAGATTACCTCTCACTATCCAATTGATGGGTTTATCTCTAGTTATCTCTGTAGTTATGGGGATCGGTATGGGCGTATTAGGTGCTCTAAATCCAAACACATGGATAGATTATCTAACATCCACACAGGCACTATTCTGGTGGTCTGCACCTCCCTTTTGGGTAGCGACTATATTCTTACTTATATTTGCATTCGAACTAGGTCTCTTCCCCACCGGTGGTTATAGAAATATCTATTACCTGGTACTTCCAGCTTTTGTAATAGGGTTAAGGCTGCAGGCGGTGATCTCTAGATTGACTCGATCCAGTATGTTGAGTGTATTGAATAAAGAATACATAAAAACCGCCCAGACTAAAGGCCTGAAAAAGCATGTTGTAGTTATCAAACACGCCCTGAGGAATGCTCTGATACCTGTAGTTACTATCATAGCCATGTATCTACCTTGGATGTTCGGAGGTGCTATGATCACTGAACAGATATTCAACATCCCGGGGATGGGGCGTTTCATATATAATGCCGCTATGTCACTAGATTTCATCGCAGTACAGAGTTCAGTTTTGATCATAACTATAATCGCTGTAACTGCCAATCTATTTGCAGACATCGCATATACTTTCGTTGACCCCCGGATCGAATTGGGTCAGTCCGAGGGGGTATAGGTATGGAAGAGGACCAATCGTATTTCGGCACAGAAGACATAGATATCGAGCAGGAAATCCAGGACCTTAAAAAGAAAAAAACAAGTCAGATGGAACTCGTATGGTTACGATTTAAAAGGAACAAGCTAGCACTAATCGGTACGGCCATTCTGTTCCTATTGATATTCGTGGCCATATTCGCCCCTATTCTAGCCCCATATGATCCCCTGGAAACAAACGTGGCAAGGAGAAGAGAGGATCCTTCTCGAGATCACTGGTTGGGTACGGATCAATTGGGCAGGGACCTACTATCTAGATTGATGTACGGTGCTAGGATCGCATTGTTCATAGGTTTGATAATCGTAGGGGTTTCCGGAGGGATCGGAGTAACCCTTGGTCTTCTAGCAGGCACCATAGGTGGTTGGGTAGATGAGGTTATCATGAGAGTAGTAGATGCCTTCATGTCATTTCCAGTTCTGATATTTGGGATCGCTTTTGCGGTATCATTTGGAGGAGGATTATACCCCGTGATAATGGCGGTAGGTTTGATAACATGGACCCAGTTTGCTAGAGTTACTCGTGGAGACGTATTAGCTATAAAGCAAGAACAGTATATCGAAGGTGCAAGAGCTATCGGTGAGAGTAGATTCAGTATAATCACTAGGTATTTTTTACCAAACGTTCTTCCCTCCATAATAGTAGTGGCTACGATTCAGATGCCTTCAGCTATACTTTACTCAGCTGCTTTGAACTTTTTAGGGGTAGGGGTAGAACCGCCCACCCCGAGTTGGGGTGAGATGGTCAATGCAGGCTCTAGATTCATGCAGTTCCGCCCGAACATGGTGACGGTTACTGGATTGGCTATAGTAGTGACTGTGTTGGCTTTCAATTTCATGGGCGATGGTCTTAGAGATGCTTTAGATCCGGTCAGAAGAGGAGGAAGATGAATGGTCGAAGGATTAAAACTCGGTGAACCACTAATGGTGATCGAAGATCTAAAAATAGATTTCTTGACTGAAGAAGGTACAGTGAAGGCTCTAGACAGTATAAACCTCACCGTTAGAAAGGGTGAGATACACGGGTTGATCGGGGAAACCGGCTGTGGAAAATCCGTCACGAGTTTGACAACACTGGGATTACTGGATGATAACGCTAGGATACAAGGGGGACACATTTACTACCGTGAAAAAGATCTATTGAAGATGAAGGAAAAAAAGCTCAGACGTCATATCAGGGGTAATGAGATCAGCATGATATTCCAGAACCCTGTATCATCTCTTAATCCAGTATATACAGCAGGGGAACAGGTCAGAGAGTCCGTAGTACTCTACCAGGATAAAAACAAGAAAAGGGCAAGACAGATAGTCCTAGATGAACTAGACCGTGTGAAGCTTCCTGATCCAGAAGATGTTTACGAAAAATATCCACATGAACTCAGCGGTGGGATGAAGCAAAGAGTGATGATAGCTATGATGCTAGCATGCAACTCGAATCTACTGATCGCAGACGAGCCCACTACCGCATTGGATGTATCTATACAAGCCCAATTCATCAAGGTGCTCAAGGTCCTACAGGAAAAAAATGATCTGACGATACTTTACATCACACACGATATGGCCGTAGTATCGGAGATATGTGATAGGGTCACGGTGATGTACGCCGGTCAGATAGTCGAAACAGCAGATGTTCATGATCTCTTCAAGGACCCAAAACATCCCTATACTAGAGGATTGATCCACTCGGTACCCGGTGTTAAAACCGCTATAGAAGATTTTGAAACCATCCCCGGTACGGTCCCTAGATTGATAAATCCGCCATCGGGATGTAGGTTCCACCCGAGATGTGAATACGCAAAGAAGAAGTGTTCAAAGGTCAAACCCACTCTTGAAGGTGTACCTGGTAAGAACGATAAACATGTCGTATCCTGTCATTTCTGGGAGGAGGTAGAATGAACATCGTTGAAACGAGGAATCTGAAAAAGTTCTTCGAATCGAAAAAGGGCACAGTGAAGGCGGTTAACGACGTATCCATCAATGTTATCAAAGGAGAAACCCTCGGTGTTGTAGGTGAGAGCGGATGTGGTAAAACTACCTTGGGAAGGACTATCTTAAAATTGATCGAACCGAGCTCTGGTAAGATAATCTTCGAGGGAAAAGATATCACAAATCTTAATGAGAAACAGATAAGGCCTCTGCGAAAAAAGATGAACATAGTTTTTCAAGATCCTGTGGCTTCACTGAATCCTCAGATGACGGTCTATGACCATCTCAGCCGTCCCTTAGAGATACATAATATGATCAGCTCCGAAGAGGAAAAGATCAAGAGGATCATCGATATATTGAACACCATGGGTTTGAAGGCCGAGCACATGATACGATATCCACATGAATTGAGTGGTGGTCAGAAACAGAGGGTGTGCATCGCTAGAGCACTTTGTCTGGAACCAGAATTTTTATTGCTAGATGAACCTACCTCAGCACTCGATGTGTCCGTACAGTCTAAGATACTCAAACTCCTCGAAAGAGCAAAAAGCAAATTCAAAGTTTCTTATATGTTCATATCCCATAACATCAATCTAGTGAGATCCATCAGCGACAGGATCGCTGTGATGTACCTAGGTAGGCTGGTCGAGGTGGGTGATACGAAAAAGGTTTTCCGGGATCCGAAACATCCTTACACAAAAGCGCTGTTCGCATCTGTTCCTCAACCAGATCCGGATAAGAAGGTAAAAATAGCTCTTGAGGGAGATGTCCCCAGTCCTGTAGATCCGCCGATCGGTTGTGCCTTCGCTCCCCGTTGTAAGGATAAGGTCGGGAAGATCTGTGACGATAAGATGCCAGAACTGGAGGAAAGATACGATAGAAGGGTTGCCTGTCATCTCTACGATTGATCGAAGCCATATCTTTTTGCGACGAAAATAGTTAAATAATGATTGGTCTTAATCGCTAAAGTGAACATGCCACTGTGGCTTAGAGGCATAGCGATTCCTTGGTAAGGAATAGGTCGCGGGTTCGACTCCCGCCAGTGGCTCTATTGTATCTATCCCAAAACTGATCTCTATCTTCGTTATCTTTTTCGATCAGAGTCTGAATCATATATCAGTCATACATGGAGCCTCTCTTTTTTGTTTAAAATATCTATGGATAACCTTCGAGGTGACGTAAGAAAGTGCCAATATCAGCGGTGAGAGTAGTACGAGTACTACCAATGCCACCGCCGCTCCTATAAATATGGTCGATAGACCGGCTGCAGACCTGAAGTCCAAAAGACCCGGGATGATGTAGATAGAACCTATGGTGACGCCAGCTGCTATCATGGACGCTGTGTAGATCTCAGCTCTCCATCTGCATCCGTATAGATAAGCCAAGAGAGAAGATAAAGGTACCATAAGGATCAGTATCCACAGGTCGGGGCGGAATAAGGCTATGGGTATGGCGAAGAGGGATATCGAAGACGCTTTAAGACAGGGATAGAGTTCAAATTCTATCACATCTACCCCTCTCAACCAGTCAGTGTACCTCCTGAACTTTTCCTTGATCCGGGTTGAAAGGTCAGTCTTACCCTTCGATAGATCTTTCTTGACTCTGCGGTAGTTCATCCACAGGTAGATCTCATCGTAAACCAGGGATGCTACGACCATCACACCCATGGACAATGAGGAGAATATGGTCACGGTCAATAAGTCCAACATCAACGCACCCCTTGCGGGGTCCCGTTCCATCACGTCCAACACGAACCCGTCTGGATACAGTGTCCAGAACGGTGAATACCGATTGTTCATCTGGAAGACGTAGTTGCCGTCTTCGGTGTCCTCTGGAACGTCTATCCTGAACCCTACTCTAGCAGATCCTCCGCTGTCGACCATCTTATATCCTTCTTCGAGTTCTATCCAGTCACGGTTTGAATCTACGTGAGTGTAAACCGAAGTCCTCATGACACCGTAATTGGTCATGCTGTGGTTCCCGTGTATAGTCTGTCCCGGTATGACCCTGGAGAACTCTTCATCTGCGGGTTCGGCTTCCTGACCAACACCGACTGAGATCGATCTATCCTCGCTCTGGTACATTGACGGAACCATCACCACCAGTGAGAAAGCTATGAGCAGTACCAGGAAAACCTTCCATGGGTGGACCTTATCGGCTTCCTCGCCCAAGATCAGACGTTTCAACTTTCCTTCTTCATCGTCATCCTTCTCTGGGAGGAGAAGTATCGTTCCGAGCATCATCAACCCTGCGGTGATCAGCGGTACCATCATCAGTATGCCACCGCTCCCCATGCTAGCCAGCGATCCCATGACGAGGTCACTCATGGATATCCATATCAGTCCCAAACGGGGTATCCTGAAAGGGGTATCACCGATGCTGATGACCCTGCCGAGTAGATCGTCTGAAGTTACAGGGTTCGGATCCGGGCGGTCGTTGGCGTCTCCCTGGGTGATCAGTTCTACATCTCCGTCCTGTTCTTCTATATCCACCACCCTGTGCGAGACGATGTCTCCGCCCCTGCTCCTGAACACGACTATATCGTCGTTTCGGATGGTATCTATGGAAGTCGGCGTCCACATCACGATATCGCCGACATCCATGGTGGGTTCCATGCTCTCGCTGGATACCACGGAGACCGGGGTTATGGGTTCCTCTCCTGCAGTGTAAGCTGTGACCCTGGAAAGAAGGATCAATACCATTGCGGCTAATATCAGGTTACCTAATACTTTCAAGATATCCAGGTTTATCGTGTACGTCCTGATGTCGGAGATCAGCTCTTTCAAGTCTCACCCCCTCCTTACCCCTATCTCTTTACCGATATAGGTGACGGTGAGCCCGACTATCATCAATATCAAACCGACGTGGATCCATTGTCTGTCCGTCTCTTCGGGTTCCGGTTCTTCCTCCTCGGTGATGGTGATCTGTACATGATCTGTTTCCGACCACTCATCACGTTCGTCCCTCACCCTGAACGAGATCTCGTGTTCACCCTGGCTCAGGGTCGTGTTGAATTCATTTTCACCGGATAGGTAGCCATCTATATCGGAAGTCCACTCGTAGGTGACGTTGCCTTGGGTGGCGTTGTGATTTCCGACGAAGTGGATGACTTCGTCCTCGGTGAACGTTTCTCCCTGTAGTGGCCTGTCTATCCAGGCGAATGGTCCGTGGTCATCCAGTGGTACTATCAGGTTGATAGGATCGGATGTCGTATTGAGATCGGGATCTTCGGCGTCGTGGGCCGTGAAAGTGACGTCTCTCAGGGAATCTCCTGGTTCTTCAGGCGTCCAGGACACGTTCCCATTCTCTATATTCAGCTGCTCTTTGTTGGTACTGAACGTCATGTTGTACGGATCCTCTCTATCTGTGAAATGGTCGAAGAGGTTCACTTCCCATGTCTCGTTGGGCATGATCACCCTGCTGTAAAGGTTTCCGAGGTATTCCGGAGGTTGGTTGATCCACTCGACCTCTAATGTTATAGGATCGGACTCCGCCCTCAGTTGAGGGAACTCCATGTCCTGTGCCGTGAAAGTCACATCTTCGATGAGTTCATGATCCCCATACTCGGGTCTCCACTCTACATGATGGTCATCCACTATGTTCACGTCTGGATGACTGCTGCTGTATCTCAGCCTCCACGGTTCTCCATAATCGAAGAGTTCCCGCAGGTTCACTCTCCAGGACTCTCCTTCAGTGAGATGGACGTCTTCGAGTTCACCAACGAACTCCGGTGGGTACCGAGTGTTGTTGACGGTTATCACGAAAGAACCCATGTCCGAGTAGCCTTCGTGCTCAACTCTGACTGTCACCTCTGTCTCACCGTGGTGATCCTCTTCAGGTACGGTTACAACATAATTGTTAGACAGCTCAACCGGTATGTTCTCTTGGTCGGTCTGTGCAGTGATCTCGTAATCGAAGTCTGAGGTATTCTCATCGGGATGATCCACGTACTCCGGTAGGTAGTATTCTCCCTCTTCAAGGGCTTCGTTCTTCTCGATCATAACGTCGGGCAGTGGTTCGAAGAAAGGTTGGTCGTAGGCACGGACGTGTACTTCCGTTGTATCTTCAACAGTGTAAGGTCCAGCTTCTAGGGTGATGGTCACGAACTCCGTCTGGACTTCTTCGTAGTACAGTTCCATGGTCAGGTTATCGTGAACATCTACGTGATCCGAATCGCCGGACAGAGTAACATCTTCGAGTCCCTCTGGTATCACGACATGATCATCGAGAGAGTACCATGTCCGGACATCTTCTCTCACATTGAACTGTTCCGGCAGGTCGATCTCTGGAGGTGGTGGTACGACATGCACTTCGAAGGTATTGCTTTCCAAACTGTACCCTACTTCGTTCACGGCGTTCACCCTGAACTCCCACGCACCGAGTTCGTCGCCGGCGTTGAAGTTGAGCCAGGGTCCGTCAACCGAAGCTGACAGGTCTTCCCTGGATTGTTGGTATGAAATGGAATACGATATGTTATGTCCCACCGGATCGTAGAAGTAGTCCGAGAGGTCGATGAGGTACTGCACTGTCTCTCCTCTCTGGAGAGAGTACGTGGAGGGGATGGGTTCCCGGAGTAGGGGTCCTCTAGATTCGTATGTTATGGTGGTTTCTACGGTGAAATTTACATCGTCCTCAGCTGTTATAGTAGCTGGCACATCTACCCAACCTTGTTCAGACTCTTCAACATCTTCCATATAGGATACAATGGATTCAGTGATATCTACGGTCGGGGAGTAGTCATAACGTATGTTCGGGTTCTTCAAAGTGAATGTACCGCCGTACTCCGAGTGAAGCGTGAAGGGGATCGTGATCATGGGGTTGTTCCACTGGTCGTATTCAGGGGTGGATTGATCTAAATAAGATTGGAGAGAGGAAGCGAGGTCTGAAACACGCTCGCGCTTCCAGTTGAG
>Ga0207421_10003922_pt1 | contig 17456 bp, 15 predicted proteins | sample SodLakKL_010_SED_4_FD_187542 | JGI IMG/M metagenome (GOLD analysis project Ga0207421, IMG submission 187542) | Alkaline sediment microbial communities from Lake Tanatar, Kulunda Steppe, Russia - 8KL_010_SED (SPAdes) (version 2) | ecosystem: Environmental > Aquatic > Non-marine Saline and... | reverse complement strand
GAGGACCGACGTCTCCGAAGACTACCGACGACACCGGCGAAGTTGGCGTGTGCCGAACAACCCGTATCCGTCCCGGGTTCCTACGTCGACGCGATGACCGAGCGGGATCGGCCGACGGCGGGCGGGACGCGCCGCCTCGAGCTACGCGTCCCCGGGATGGACTGTCCGTCGTGTGCCGAGAAGATCCGCGGGAGCGTCGAGGGGCTGGACGGGGTCGAGGGGATGGAAGCTCACGTCGCGAGCGGGACGCTCGTCACGACGTACGACCCCGAGGTCGCGGACGAGGGGGCGATCCGCGAGCGCGTCGGGGCCGCCGGCTACGCCGTCGCGGACGACGGCTCCGAGCTGGTCCTCTCGGTGCCGGGGATGGACTGCTGTGCGAACGAGATCGAGGCCGCACTCGGGGACGTAGACGGCGTCGAGGGTGTCGAGAGTCGGCCGGCCGCGGGACGGCTGATCGTCTCGGGCACCGTAGACACGGAGACGGTCGTCGACGCCGTCGAGGCGGCGGGGTACGAGGCGACGCCGGTCGACGGCCGCGACCGGCTCCGTGAGCCCCGAGAGATCTGGCGGGGGCGCCGGGCAGCCGGGACGGCCGTCGGCGCGGTCCTGGTGGTCGCCGGCGGGCTCCTGGCGTTCGTCGCCCCCGGCGCGAACCCGGAGCTGTTCGCGGTCGCCGGGCGGAGCTACGCCGCCTCGCACGTCCTCTTCGTCCTCGCGGCGGCGGTCGCCGGCGCCCCGATCGTCCGGAACGGCTACTACTCGGCGAGAACCCACAGCCTCGACATCGACCTCCTGATGTCCGTCGGGATCCTCGCGTCGGTGGCTGCCCACCACCCGTTCGAGGGGGCGACCCTCGCCGTCCTCTTCAGCGTCGCCGAACTCCTCGAGCGGTTCTCGATGGACCGCGCCCGGGCCTCGATCCGGGAGCTGCTCGATCGCTCCCCGGAGACGGCACGGATCAAACGCGCGGACGGCACCGAGGAGACGGTGTCCGCCGACGCGGTCGCGGTCGGCGACGTCGTCGTCGTTCGGCCGGGCGAGAGGATCCCCGTCGACGGCGTCGTCCGCGAGGGGCAAAGCGCGGTGAACCAGGCGCCGATCACCGGCGAGAGCGTCCCCCTCGACCGGTCGGAGGGCGAGGAGGTGTACGCCGGGACGATCGCCGAGTCCGGCTACCTGGAGGTCGAGGCGACCAGCGAGGCGGACGAGTCGACGCTCGCCCGGATCGTCGAGCTGGTCGAGTCGGCCGAACGCGAGAAGACCGATCGGGAGCAGTTCGTCGACCGGTTCGCGGGCGTCTACACCCCGATCGTCGTCCTCGCGGCGATCGTCGTCGCCGTGGCGCCGCCCGCCCTCGCGGGGGCGTCCTGGAACACCTGGTTCCTGCGCGGGCTGACCCTGCTCGTGATCGCCTGTCCCTGTGCGTTCGTCATCTCCACGCCCGTCAGCGTCGTCTCGGGAATCACGAGCGCCGCGAAACACGGCGTGTTGATCAAAGGCGGCCGATATCTCGAGGCCGCCGGCGAGAGCGACGTCGTCGCGGTCGACAAGACGGGGACGCTGACGACGGGCGAGCTCGCGGTGACCGACGTCTACGCTCTCGGAGGGATCGACGAGGACGATCTGCTCGCCCGGGCGAGCGCCGTCGAGAAGCGCAGCGAACACCCCCTGGGCGAGGCGATCGTCGCCCACGCGACCGAGCTGGGCGTCGAGAACGACCACGCGGTCGCCGGATTCGAGGCGCTGGCCGGCAGGGGCGTCCGGGCCGACCTCGACGGCGAGCGCCACTACGTGGGCAAACCCGGGCTGTTCGAGGGGCTCGTCCCGGCGCTCCAGCGCACGAGGACCGACGGCGGCGAGGCCGTCGCCGACGCGCCAGCCCGTCGTGGGGGCGTCGAGACCGCCCTCGCGGAGGCGGTCGTCGACCTCGAGCGTGCGGGGAAGACGGCGGTGCTCGTCGGCACCGACGACCGGTTGCTGGGCGTGATCGGGGTCGCCGACCGGCTGCGTCCCGAGGCCGCCTGGACCGTCGAGCGACTCGAAGCGCAGGGCGTCCGCGTCGTGATGCTCACCGGCGACAACGAGGGCACCGCGCGGGCGATCGCCGAGGAAATCGGGATCGGTGAGTACCACGCCGGGTTGCTCCCCGAGGAGAAGCTGGCGGCGATCCGCCGGCTCGAGGCGGAGTCCTCGGGGGTCGTCATGGTCGGCGACGGCATCAACGACGCCCCGGCGCTCGCGACGGCTACCGTAGGCGTCGCGATGGGGGCGGCGGGGACGGACACGGCCATCGAGACCGCGGACGTGGCGTTGATGGGCGACGACCTGAGCCGGCTGCCGTACCTCCACCGGCTCTCCCGGTCGGCAAACGGCGTGATCAGGGGAAACATCTGGTCGAGCCTGGCGGTGAAGGCGATCCTCGCCGCGGGCGCGCCTTTCGGGGTGGTCACGGTGATCCACGCGGTCGTGATCGGCGACATGGGGATGAGCCTCGGCGTGACCGGGAACGCGATGCGTCTCTCCAGGGTCGAGCCAGACCGGCCCGACGACCGGCCGGAAGCGGGGTGATCGCACTGCGGGGCCCGCCAGTCGAGCGATCGGGGAGGCGGATCGATCGCCCGGATCGTGCAGGCAAGCGGTGCTCGGCCGCGCCGGCAAGCGGTGCTCGGCCGTGCCGAAGATCAGTGTCGGATCGAGCCGAACGGCACCCCGGGGACGCGGCCGCCGATCAGTCCGCGTCCGGATACGGCACCTCGAGGACGTCGCCGTCGTCGGGGACGAACAGCTCGCCGTCGAACGCCTCGCTGGCCTGCCGGCGGTGGGCCGAGACGTCGCCAGCGTACCGCGAGGAGGTGCCGACGAGCGCGAGCCGGCGGGCACCCGCCTCGGCGGCGATCCGGCCGGCCCCACGGGCGGTGGCGTGGCCGGTCTCTACGGCCCTGTCGGCCCGGTCGTCGGCGAACGTCCCGTCGTGGATCAACAGGTCCGCGTCCGCGGCGGCCTCGACCGTCGCGGCCGTCGGCCTGGTGTCGCCGGTGTAGACGATCCGCCGACCCGGGCGCGGCTCGCCGACGACCTGCTCCGGCCGGACGACGGTACCGTCCTCGAGCTCGACCGGCCGGCCCTCGTGGAGCCGCGAGAACTTCGGACCGACCGGGACGCCGAGCTCCTCGGCGCGTTCGCGGTCGAACCGGCCCTTGCGTTCGTCTTCGATCAGCGCGTAGCCGACCGCGCGGGCGTCGTGGTCGACCGCGAACGCCCGGATCCCGTAGTCTTCCCCGCGGACGACGTCGCCGGGGGCGACCTCGCGGACGTCGACGGGGAACGCGGGTCGGTGGCCGAGGACGCCGACGAGCTCCTCGATCTCGCGGCGTTTGCCGACGGGGACGTGGATCGACAGCGGCGCCTCGCGGTCGTTGAACCCGAGGGTCTGGACGAGCCCGGGAACCCCGAGGGCGTGGTCGCCGTGGAGGTGAGTGAGAAACAGCTTCGAGAGGCCGAACCCGGTCCCGAAGCGCATCATCTGCCGCTGGGTCCCCTCCCCGCAGTCGAACAGCAGCTCCTCGCCCTCCCTGGCGAGGTGGATCGCGCTCGGATTTCGTTCGACCGTCGGGACGGCCCCGCTCGTCCCGAGGAAGGTCACGCGGAGTGGCATCGCCGGAGACTCCGGCCGCGGCGGCTAAACCGGCTTCGATACCGACCGGTTAATCCCCCACTAGCGACGAGAACGGTTCGCCTGTCGCGTGAACGGTGTCGTCGATTTACCACCGGTGGGGATCCAGTTTCGGCCGATCGGCGACACGATGTCCACCATACTCGCGCTCGGCACGGTCAAACGGCTCCTGGCGGTGTCGATCGCCGTTGCAGTCGTCCTCGGTGCCGGGCTGATCGTCGGCGGCGCTCCGACCCTCTTCGAGGACGAGATCGTCGACGAACCGGAAGCCTCCCTCGAGTTCCCCGATCAGACCGGCGACGGAACGAGCGTCACCGTCGAGAACGTCTCCCTCTCCCACGGCGGCTTCGTCGCCGTCAGCGACGGAAGCGGCGAGATCGTCGGCGTCTCCGAACACCTAGAGGCCGGCGAACACGGATCGGTCACGGTCGAGCAACGGGAAGGAGACGACCTGGAGATGCTCGGTCGGCTGACGGCGACGGCCCACCGGGAGACGACCGACGACGGCGAGTTCGCCTACGAGGAGACCGACGGCGAGGAGGACCGACCGTACCTCGAGGCGGAGTACCCGGTGAGCGAGTCGGCGACGGTGACGGTCGAGGAGACGCCGACCGACGGAGCCGACACCTCCTTTCTCGTCGAGTCGGTAGACGTCCCCGAGGACGTGGCGACCGACGCGCAGGTGACGGTCACGGCCGAAATCCGCAACCCGAACGAGTTCGAGACCCGCCAGCACGTCGAGATACGCGCCGACGGCACGGTCCTCGAACGGCGCGTCGTCGAACTCGGCGCCGGCGAGAGCCGCGACCTCGAGTTCGAGCTGGCCGGTGACGTGTTGACGCCGGGCGAGTCGGTCCTCGGCGTCTACACGGTCGAGGACGGCGTCGTCGTCCAGCTCGACGTCGAGTACGCGGGCGATCCGGAGCTGACCGTCGTCGATGTCGAGGAGGGGTCGATGACGGTCGAGGCGGCCCTCCAGACGACGGGGTTCGTCGGCGTCGAGAACGCCACCGGCGAGCTCGTCGGGACGAGCGAGCGACTCGACGCCGGCGTCCACGAGGAGGTTCCCGTCGGGTTCGAACCGGAGCTGGGGAACCTGACCGTCGTCCTCTTCGAGGGCGACCCCGACGAGCCCGAGGAGGCGACGCCCGCCACCCTCGACGGCGAGCCGGTCGCGACGACCGTGGCCACGGAGGAGTGAGCTGACCACCCGAAAGGACTGACGGGCCGGACTGCACCCGAAAAGACTGACGGGCCGGACTGCACCCGAAAGGACGGACGCGTCGGAGGGGCCCGAAAGGACGGACGCGTCGGAGGGGCCCGAAAGGACGGACGCGTCGGAGGGGGCCCGAAAGGACGGACGCGTCGAGGGGTCCGGGGCGGAGAATCAGTCCCTTTTTACGCCGGCGAGGGGTACTGCGCGTATGAGCTTCGAGGAAGACGACCGAGTCGTGCTGGAGGACAAACACAGCGAGTACGACGGCGAGGTCGGCACGATCACCCAGACGATGGAGTCGATGTTCGGCGACGTCACCTACACGATCAGCTTCGAGGACGGCCAGGAGACCGGCGTTCCCGAGGACGCCCTCGAGCCGGCCCCCGAAGACGAGGAGTAATCCGGCGGCCAGAGCCGATGCCGAAAATTCCCCTCCACTACGTCGACCTCCGGACGTTCTGTTATGTCACCGAGGACCAAAAGCGCGTCGAGGAGGCCCTCAGGACGTTCCTCCCGGAGGAGTTCGAACTCGAGCGCGCGGAGACCGAGGGCCACCACGGCGACCGGATCGTCGTCCTCTCCGCGCGGGTCGAAAACGCCGACGACGTCCGGGAGGTACTCTCGCGGCTGGCCGAGCTCCCGGAGTTCGACCGGCTCCGCGAGGAGCTCGACGAACGGATTACCGAGAACACCGAGCTGTTCCTCCGACTCGACAAACAGGCCGCCTTCGGTGGCGAGGTCGCCCGCGGGGAGGGGATCACGCTCCGGGCGAAAGTCGAGGCCTACCCCGCGAAAAAAGAGCAAGCGGTCGAGAACGCCACGGAGCTGTTAGAGCGTCTCGAAGAGGACTGATACTGACGAGCTTCCGGACGAACACTGGTCGGACACGGCGACGAAAACCCGTCGGGATTTTCGGCCAACGGTGGAAGTAGATGGCTGCTACCGACACCGAACACTCCGTCGGTCTCGAGCACCGAATTGGTAGCGAATCGACAGTGAACCGGCGTCACCCCGGCCGCGACGGTGTTCGTGATCGACTGTGTACACTGGTGGGCAAATTCGTTCTACACATCCCGTCCGAACAGAAGTTAGTGCGAATTCGATTCATAGTTTGCAGCATCCGTTCGAATTAATACGGGGGCGTTTTGATACTGTTGTGGAGGCAGGACGCCGCCACTGACCACCAACCACCACCATTCAGTTCGGACGTCGCGGTGTCGCCCTCGACGATGTCACGACGATCGGCGGCACGCGCGACGCCGGACGGACCGGATACCACCCGTTCGCGGCCGATCGCCTCCACGATCCTCTCTGGAGGATCGTGACTCTCTCTATCGGACCGTCGACGAGCACACGCTGGCCCGTCCGAGGGCCGTCGCTCGTCCGTTCGGTAGCGGTCACTCGTCCGTTCGGTAGCGGTCGCTCGTCCGTTCGGTAGCGGTCGCTCCCGTTCGGTAGCGGTCGCTCGTCTGTCCGAGGGCCGTCGCTGATCGATCGGTGGGACGGTCGAAAACGTCGACGTGGGTCGGCTCAGCCGAAGAGCTCGCCGAGACCCTCGCCGCTGGCGTCGTCCTCGTCGTCGTCTTCGTCGTCCGTCGTGTCCGGCACGTCGCTGGTCTCCTCGACGTCCTCGTCGTCGTCGGCCTCGTCGTCGGCGGCCGCGCCCGCAGCGCCGGCAGCGGCCGCGCCCGCGGCGGGGACGGCGGCCGCCTCGGAGACGGCCTCGTCGATGTCGACGTCCTCGAGGGCGGCGACGAGCGCCTTCACCCGCGACTCCTCGACGTCGACACCGGCGGCCTCCAGCACGGCGGTGATGTTGTCTTCGTTGAGCTCTTCGTCCGTTTCGTTCAGGATGAGTGCAGCGTATACGTATTCCATTGTCGTGGTCCTCCGTTATCCGAACATCGCACCGAGGCCGGCCGCGCCGTCTTCGTCGTCGTCGTCGTCGTCGTCATCGTCGTCGTCGGCCTCCTCGATCTCCTCGTGGTCGTCGTCCGATTCCTCCTCCGATGCCGGCTCGGGCGCGGGCGCCTCGAGACCCCGAAGCTCCTCCGGCAGAGCCTCCTCGTCGTCGATCCGGGCAGCGATCGCCCGTAGCTGGGCGTCCGCTTTCCCGAGCAGGTCGGGCATGAGGCTCTCGTCTTCGATCGCGGCGTGCAAGCCGAGGGATTTGGCCTCGGCGGTCGCCTTCGACAGCAGCGCCGGAGCGACTCCGGCGGCCGGATAGCTCGCGTTGATCGCGAGGTTCCGTGCGCGTGCGGCCGCGGTCGACACGTCGCTCTCGTAGGCCTCGACGTCGATGTCGAGGTCCTCGGGAGCGAAGAGTACGCCTTCGGAGTAGACCGCGCGCAGGTCGAGTCCGACCTCTTTTGGCTCGATGCCGAGCTCGCCGAGCACGTTCGCGAGGTCGGCCGAGACTTCTCCGCCGGCCTCGAGGACGACGGAGTCCTCGACGACCTTGATCGAGCCGTCGGCGATCCGGGCGTTCGCGCCGACGCTCTGGAGGTCGCCGACGAACGGTCCGGGATCGACGCCCGTGTCACCCTCCGGGATGACGATGTCGTTCGGGGCGATCTCGCCCTCGTTGATCGGGGCGGGGGTCTTCGAGGCCTCGAGTTCGCGGTACAGGCCGAACGGGTTGTCGTCGGTCGCGACGAGCCCGACCTGGCCGTCGACGTGCTCGACGAGCTCGTCGAGGCCGGCCTCCTCCAGGGCGCGGGTCGTCAAGGTGTTCCGGCTGACACGGACCACGGCGGTGCCGTGGAGCCCCCGGCGCATGTCCTGGAGTTGTTTGCTCGGGATGCCGGCGATGCCGACGACGCCGACGCTCTCGTAGTTCTCGATGAGCTCGGAGAGCGCTTCGACCTCCTCGCGTTTCCACTCGGGGATCGTCTCGGTTCGGCGGTCCGCTTCGGCGCTCATCTCAGGCCACCTCCACGGACGGCCCCATCGTCGTCTTCACGTAGACGGAGTCGATGTTCTGTGGGCCCTTCTCGAGGTCGGCGTGGAGCCGACGGAGGATGACGTCGATGTTGTCGGCGATCTCCTCTGCGCCCATGTCCTCCGCGCCGACGCGCGTGTGGAACGTCCGCCGGTCGCGCGAGCGGATCTGCACGGTGTTTTTCAGCCGGTTTACCACCTCGACGACGTCGTCGTCGGGGCCGAGCGGGTCGGGCATCTTCCCGCGTGGACCCAGGATCGTCCCCAGGTAGCGGGCGATGTCCTGCATCATCGCCTCCTCGGCGATGAAAAAGTCGGTCGCGTCGGCCAGGTCTTTGGCCTCGTCGTCCTCGAGGTCGGCGACGTCCTCCTGGGAGAGGACCTCGTCTGCGACCTCCTCGGCGCGGACGGCGGTCTCGCCCTCGGCGATGACGACGATGCGCGTCTCCTGGCCGGTTCCGGCCGGCAGGACGATAGACTCGTCTACACGGTTCGACGGTTCGTTCAGGTCAAGGTCGCGCAAGTTTATCGCGAGATCTACCGTCTCGGTGAAGTTCCGATCGGGCGACTCCTCGAGTGCGCGAGCCACTGCGGTTTCGATATCCGAATCTGCCATCGTTCACCTCCGTAGTACGCAGGGTCTGCTCCTACGGGTCAGTGAAACAGGCCACGCCTGTCTCCTTCGAAGGAAGTCCCATGACGGACTTAAACCCGTCGAACCACGGCCACCGGTCAGTTCGTCGTCTCCCTGGAGGGGTCCTCGGGTTCCGGCGGTGGCTCGGCACCCTCGATGGCCTCGGCGGTTTCGAGGTCCTTTTCGACCTCGACGTGCCAGCGGTCGACCGTGTCCTCGTACTCCGCGAGCCGGTCGGAGACCTCCGCTTTGAGCTCGTCGTCGTTCACGTTGACCTCGAAGACGAACTCGGTGCCGTTGCCCCGGCCGGACTGCTGGACGTTCGCACTGATCAGCTCGTTGTCGAAGTAGTACGGGGCCAGCTGGGTCATCACCCGCTTGTAGACGGTGTCCTCGACCCGCCGGAGGGCTTTCCGACCGGCCGAATCGGCCGCGCGGGTGACGTAATCGATCGACTCCCGCCAGTTGTCGACGGCGCCCTCGGCGTCCTCGTCCTCTAAGGCCTCGTAGGACGCCGAGAGCTTCTCCCCGGCCGTCTTGACGTCCTCGTTTGGCTCCTTGCCGGCGCGCTCTCCTTTCCCCTCCTGGAGGTGTGCCTGCTCGGCGGTCTTCTCGCTGACGTCGGCGTCGAGGGTCTCGTGGGACTTCGGGCGCCACTCCTCCCACTCCTCGAACGCGCGTGCCAGGGGCGCCTCCGCGTCGGTGTCGGGCTCGTGGACGCCGGCGTCCCGCAGCGCGCGGGTGATCCGCTCGCCGTGTTCGACGACGTCGACCCAGTCGCCGCGTACCTTGAATCCGGAGATGCTCTCTTCCATTCGGCTGGCGAGGGTATGGCGTCGACCGACATAAACTTCTTCCGGCCGAGCGGGATTCGATCGGGCAACGAACGGGGCTCGCGACGACGGCGCGACGAACGGGCCTGCCGTGACGTACCGGTCGTCGACCGAAGCCGGACCGGTGTCGGCTACCGAAGCCGGACCCGGTGTTTGGGTCCCCGCGGGCCGGCCTAGCGGACCGTGCCGCCGGGAAAGCAACGTCTAAGAGGGGCGAGCGAGAGCCTCCGGTATGCCAGTAGAGACGCCGATCGAAGAGCTTCACATCTCCGAAGAGCCGGCAGTCGACGACGTTCCCGGTCCGGACACCGAGGCGCTCATCGCCCGACAGCGCGAGGTAGACAGCGGTGCGGTCGCCTACCCGCGTCGCCTCCCGTTCGCCCCGGAGGAGGCGAGAGGCGCCACCATCCGCGACGTCGACGGAAACGTCTTCCTCGATTTCTTCGCCGGCATCGGCGTGCTCAACGTCGGCCACTCGAACCCTCACGTACTCGAGGGCGTCCACGAGCAAATCGACAAGCTCACCCACACCGTCGACTTCCCCACCGAGGCCCGCGTCGAATTCATCGAGCGCCTCGGTGAGCGTCTCCCCGGCGACCTCGCGGGCAACAGCAAGATCGTCTTCGGCGGCCCCAGCGGTAGCGACGCCATCGAGGGCTCGATCAAGCTGGCGAAACACAACACCGGTCGCCACGGCCTGCTCGCGTTCGAGGGCTCGTATCACGGCACGACAGCCGGCGCGCTCAGCCTCACCGCCGGCAAGAGCTACAAGGAGGGGTACGCTCCGCTGCTGGCCGACGCCGTCCACGTGCCGTTCCCGTACTCGATGGAGGCCAACCCCGGCGGCGACGTCGAGGCGTTCTGTCCGGCCGAGAACTGCTGTCGGGAGGGATCGTGTGCCCGCGCGCTCGACGCCGTCGCCCGGAAGTTCGAGGGTGCCTACGCCGGCCACGAGGACCCCGCGGCGATCTGGGTCGAGCCCATCCAGGGCGAAGGCGGCGTCGTCGTCCCGCCGGAGGGCTTTCTCGAGGGACTGCGTGACATCGCCGACGACAACGACGCCATGCTGATCTTCGACGAGATTCAGACCGGCTTCGGCCGGACCGGCGAGTGGTTCGCCGCCGACCACTGGGACGTCACCCCCGACGCGATGACGATGGCGAAAGGGATCGGTGGCTCCGGTCTTCCGGTCGGCGCGATGGCCTACCACGAGGAGTTCGACACCTGGGGCCCCGGCGGCCACGTCGGCACCTTCCGAGGCAACGTTCCCGCGTTCGTCGGCGGCATCCGCGCGATCGAGTACGTCGAGGAACACGACCTGCTGGCACACGCCCGGGCGATGGGCGAGCGCATCCGCGGTCGGTTCGCCGAGCTGGCCGAGGACGTCCCGGAGATCGTCGACGTCCGCGGGAAGGGGCTGTTCGTCGGCGTCGAGTTCCGCCGGGACGGCGAGCCGACCGTCGACCTAGTCGAGGAGATCCAACTCGAGTGTTTCCGCCGGGGCGTGCTGGTGTGGTACGCCGGCCGCGAGAAGAACGTTCTCCGGTTGATCCCGCCGCTGGTCGTGACCGAGGGGCAGGTCGACGCCGGGATGGACGTCATCTCCGGAGCCGTCGAAGACGTCGCCGAAGACCACCGGGAGTAGACGGCGACGCCACGTCGGCGTCCTCGGGCAGGGAGAGAACTCGACGACCATCCAGCGCCGGGCACGGCCGGTCGTCCTCACGGATGTACACCCACAGAACTCACACCGGTGGCTCGAGTGCGACGGTGACTCACTGCGACCCCCTCCCGGTAGTCGCGCTAAGCGGCGTTCCCGGGGTTCTATTCAGCTCGCTTCGAGTTATAAGAGGATGGGACCGCGCGGATTTGAACCGCGGTCACGGGCACCCAAGGCCCGAAGTATACCAGGCTAACCCACGGTCCCACACCGGTGGTTTCGTCCCGACTACGTAAAGGGTTTCGTTCCCGGGGCCGGTCGCGTGCCGACGACCGCATGCCACTGGTCACACACCGACGACCGCTCCGGCCGGGGGCGGTCACCGCTTCGGAGCCGGCCGCGAGCTCACATGTCGCCCCAGGCCCGGACCGCCGTCCGGAGCGAGGAGACGGAGACGATCCAGCGTGCGGCGATCGCCCGTTTCAGCGTCCGGCCGGCGACTCCCTCGATCGTCTCGAACGGCAACCCGATCACGTCGTAGACCACGGTGTCGTCGCCGACGGAGATCGCGGTCCCCTTGTCGACGTGGTGGTAGCTCTCGAGCGGTTCGTCACGGAGATCGTGGAGGACGTTCCTGGCGGCGACCTCGGCGGCTCCCCAGGCCGCCTGAGAGGTCGGCGGAGCGTACCGGTCCTCGCCCTGCTCGACCAGGGCGGCGTCGCCGACGGCGAACACGCGGTCGTCGTCGGTCCGCAGATCCGTGCCCGCGTGGATTCGGCCGGACCGCCCCTCCCGCGCGACGCCGACGTTCGCGGCTTCCTCGTGGCCGGCGATCCCGCCGGTCCAGATCAACACGTCGTAGGCGAGCTCCGTCGCCCCCTCATCTACGTAGACGTGGTCGTCGTCGACCCGGGTGACGAACGAGCCCGTCCGGATCGTCACCCCGCGATCGGTCAGGTGTCGCCGCACCGACTCCCTGGCGCTCGGATCGCCTTTCGGGAGGACGTCGTCGAGCCCCTCGACGACCGTGACGTCGATCGGCTCCTCGAGGCGGTCGCGCAGCTCGGCCACCTCGCCGGCGACCTGGACGCCGGACATCCCGCCGCCACCGACCACCACGCGGGCCGGCTCCTCCCAGCTCGCTCCGTCGGCGGCAGCGCGGATCTCCTCGTGGATCCGACGGGTCGCCTCGAGGCTCTTGACGTAGTGGGCGTGTTCGTCCACGCCCTCGATGCCGAAGTCGGCGGTGGCGCTCCCGATGGCGACGATCAGGTAGTCGTAGTCGACCCGCTCGCCGTCCTCGAGTTCGACCGCCCGCGCGTCGGTGTCGACGCCGACGACGCGACCCTCGCGAAACTCCGTCGTCTCGTCTTTGATCTCCGCGACGGGGATCGCGACGCTCGACTCGACCGCCGGATCCCGGATCGTCCGGTGGACCTCGTGGAGCAACAGGTGGTAGTCGTCCTCGGAGATCCAGACGATCTCGACGTCGTCGCTCGCCTCGTCTTCGAGCTCCGTGACGGCTGCACAGCCGGCGTAACCGGCACCCAGTACGACGACACGCGTGGTCATGATCGACGAACAGCGTCCGATCCCGCAAAAAGTTACGGACGGTATGTGTTGAAACCAATCGGTATACAATCGTTTCTCGTAGGTCCATTATATCCCTACCCCACTCATTCGATCTCCCCTCCGGTCTTTCCGTCGACCGATCCGTCTTCGACCCCCTCGGTTCTTCACGTTCGGCCGGCCGCGTGTCGTCGCCGGGTGACGCCCGGATCGAAGGGGCTTTCCCCACACCCGGGTAGTAACACCCATGAATCCCGACCAGTGGCGGACCTACCTCGTCACCCAGGAGTCCCTCTCGGGGGGGCGGTCGAGCCGGGAGATAGTCACCGCGGCGATCGAGGGCGGCGTCGACGCCGTCCAGCTCCGCGAGAAGGGCGTCGACGCCCGCTCGCGGTACGAGCTCGGACTGGAGCTGCGCGAGCTGACCGCCGAGGCGGACGTCGCCTTGCTGGTCAACGACCGGATCGACCTCGCACGGGCGATCGACGCCGACGGGGTCCACCTCGGCACCGGCGACCTGCCCGTCGAGGTGGCCCGCGAGGCGCTCGGCCCCGACGCGGTCGTCGGCTACTCGGCGTCGACGGTCGAGGAGGCGATCGAGGGCGAACGTGCGGGTGCGGACTACCTCGGCGTCGGCGCGGTGTACGGGACGACCTCGAAATCCGACGTCCCCGAGGAGAACGACGGGATCGGAACCGAGCGGGTGGCCGAGATCGCCGAGCGCGTCGACGTTCCGGTGGTCGGCATCGGCGGGATCACCGTCGAGAACGCTCCGGCGGTCCGGGAGGCCGGCGCCGCCGGCGTCGCGGTGATAAGCGCGATCACGGCAGCCGAGGAGCCGGCGGCGGCGACCGCGCGGCTCCGGGAGGCGGTGACCGATGTCTGAGCCGACCACGACGACGGGCGAGGCGCTCGCCGACTCCCTGCGGGCGATCCGCGAGCGCGAGCCGCTGATCCAGCAGCTCACCAACGAGGTGACGAAAAACGACCTGGCGAACGTCGTCCTCCACTGGGGGGCGCTGCCGGTGATGGCCGACGCGCCCGGGGACGCCGGCGAGATGGCCGAGCTGGCCGGCGCGGTCTTGCTCAACACCGGCCGGATGAGCGACCGGAACGTCGAGGCCCTCCACGAGGCGGGCCGGGCCGGCAACGAGCTCGGCGCTCCGGTCGTGCTCGACCCCGTCGGCGCGGGGGCGACGCCCACCCGCGATCGGGTCCAGGGGAGTCTCCTCTCTGCGGTCGAGTTCGCGATCGTCAAGGGGAACTACGGCGAGATCAGCCACCTCGCGGGCGCTGAGGCGGAGGTCAAAGGCGTCGAGTCGGTCGGCGAGTACGAGGGGATCGGCGAGACCGCACGCGCGCTCGCGGCGGAGACCGGCGCGGTCGTCGTCGCCTCGGGCGCCGAAGACGTCGTCGCCGACGCCGAGGCGGCCTACCGGATCACGGCCGGCCACGAGCTGATGGGTGCGGTCGTCGGCACCGGCTGTATGCTCGGTGCGACGCTGGCGGCCTTCCGTGGCTCGCTCGAGGACGATCTCACGGCGGCCGTCCACGGCACCCTCGCTTACGGCCTCGCCGGCGAGCGGGCGGCGGAGCTGCCCCACAACGGCCCCGCGAGCTACCGTATCAACTTCCTCGACGCCGTCGCCAACCTGCGCCCGGAGGTTGCGGCCGATCTCGACGTCGGCGGACGGATCGGCCGGATCGACTGAGCCGGCGTACGCACTGTCCAGAGGGGGCGACGGTGGTCGGTTCAGTCGGCGTCGGTCGTTCGCAGCCCGGCTACCGGCGGCAGTTCGTCGTCGCGCGAGAGCGTCCGCGATCCGGCGTAGACGACGACCACGAGAGCGGCCGCGAGGTAAGCCAGCTCCCTGACGGGCAGCGTCGCAACGAGTCCGGGGGTCTCGCCCGTGACCACGAGAAACGGCGGGAGGTTGCCCGCAGCGTGTGCGATCATCACGACCAGCAGTCCGCCGTCGGTACTGTTGTACAGCCACGCGAAAACGACCGACTGTGCGACCGTCGTCAGGTAGTACACGTGAAGCGTCGCCGGATCGTACGCGGCCAGCTCGTACCAGAGGAAAAGCGGCAGATGCCAGCTCGACCAGAGGAGGCCGACGACGATGGCGGCGGCCAGCGCGCCGTGGGGCCCCTGCAGCCGGCTCTGGGCGAATCCTCGCCAGCCGAACTCCTCGAGGCCCCCGGCCAGAAAGAGCACGAGCAGGAAGTTCAGGAGGTAAAGCGCCAGCGGAGCCGTCGGCTCGAAGCCGACGTCGGCCCCGAGTCCCAGCGAGAGGAGCGCTTCGACGTCCGTGAGAACGGGCGGAAGGGCGAACGCGAGCGCGTACCAGCGGACGCCGACGCGCACGTTCCGGACGTGTCCGACGAACGACCGAACGTCCCCGTCGAGTGTCCACACGACGACGACGGCCGCGACGAGCGGCCCCCAGACCCGGGGTAGACCGTGGAGTTCGCTGGGCGATTCGAACGCGATCAGGGTGATCCCGTCGATGGTCCACGTGTACGTGAACGTCAACAGGACGAACGCGAGCACGGGTGCGTTCGCGACGGCCCGTTTCGATCCGACGACGGCTCGGCGCCACTCCGTCTGCGGTCCGGTTCCGGTCGAACGGTCGCCCGTGGACTCGGCTCCTCCTGGGCCTCCGGTCGAACGGTCGCCCGTGGCTCCGGCCCCTCCCGATCCCCCGGTCGAACGGTCGGGCATATCCCGACGTTCGAGGCAGCGACAAATAACGACCGTTCGACGGTTTCAGGCTCGGAAAGTCGCCTCTCTTCGAGTCTCGTCCCCGCGGCGGCTTCGAGTCCCGCGATCTCCCTTCGACAGCTACAAGCCCCGAACCCTCCCAGTTCGTCCCATGCCCGGGAAAGCCAGTCCGGACGATCTGCTCGAACACGTCTTCGGTCGGACCGGCGAGGTCGACGAGACGGTCCTCTGTGGGCCCGCCTACGGCGAGGACGCCGCGGCGATCGAGCCCCCGGAGGGGATCCTCGTCGTCAGCTCCGATCCCATCTCGCTGGCCGCGTCGGCGGTCGGTCGGCTCGGCGTCCACGTCGCCTGTAACGACGTCGCGGCCTCCGGGGCCGATCCGCGGTGGCTGACGGCCGTCCTGTTGCTCACCGACGAGGAGGACCTGGAGCCGGTCAGCCGCGACATCGACGCGGCCGCCGGGGAGATCGGCGCGACCGTTGTCGGCGGTCACACCGAGTACGTCGACGCGATAGAGCGGCCGATCGTCGTCCTGACGGCGTTCGGAACGACCGACCGGTTCGTCCCCACGGGCGGGGCCGAGCCCGGCGATCGGATCCTCCTCACGACGGGTGCCGCCGTCGAGGGGACGGCGATCCTCGCGTCCGACTTCGGGCACGAACTCGACGTCGACCCCGAGGTGCGCGAACGTGCCGCGGCGTTCCTCGAGGAGGTGAGCGTCGTGGCCGACGGTCGGGCCGTCCGCGAGCACGCCACCGCGATGCACGACCCCACCGAGGGTGGGGTCCTCGCGGGGCTGATCGAGCTCGCGAGTGCCTCTGACGTCCAGCTGACGGTCGACCGGAACGCGATCCCGGTCCGCGAGGAGACGCGCCAGCTCTGTGAGGCCGCCGGCGTCGATCCCCTCCGGATCTTCGGCTCGGGTGCGCTCCTGGCGACGGTCCCCGCCGGGGCCGTCGACGAGGCGCTCGCGGCCCTCGGGGCGGCGGACGTCCCGGCGGCGACGATCGGAACGGTCGAGGCGGGCGAGCCGGCGCTCGTGCTCGACGGCGAGCGGCTCGTCGACCCCGTTACGGACGATCTCTACCCGCTGTGGGAGGCCGCCGATCGCTCGTGAACCGCCGGCTACCCTAACTAGTTCGATAGGTCGGTTTTATGCCCGGCATCCATACGTCGATCGGATGAGGCCCACGCGACGGAAGACGGTGGCGACGGAACGGCCGGCGAGGGTGACGTGTGAATGACACATCCTCCGACGATCTCCTGTCCGACCTGTGGCGGTACGGTTCCGATCGGGGTTCCCCGCGGATCGACGATCGAATCCGTCACCGCGGGACACGCCGAGAACGACCACCCCGCGGATCCGTACAAGACACGCAGCGTCACGTGTCCTAAGGGCCACCTCCTTTCGTTCCGGTTCGTTCCGGGGAACGCCGCGAACGGCGGCTCCTGAGGGGAACCCGCCGGCTCTGCGGAAGCGCCGGCACCCGCGTCGTCCTCCCAGGGCGCTCTCCCCGGCGGGCGATACCGCCCGTCCGGATCAGCTCCCGCCGGTCGAGCCGGAGGTCAACCCTTCCAGTACCGGTGCCAGGACGCTCCCCGCGACGGCTCCGACGGCCGTCGGGCCGAGGATAGCGAGCGAGACGGTAAACAGCCGGGCGGCCTCACCGACCGGGTGGACGTCGCCGTAGCCGACGGTACTGGCCGTGACGACGGCGAAGTAAAGCGCGTCGATGCCGCCGTCGACGCCGGCGAACTGCTCGCGAAGGGTGTACGCTCCGGCGGTCCCGTATGCGAGTACGCCGCCGACGGCCAGCGTGGCCCCGATCTGCGTCGGCGTCGGTGACGGCCGGCGGGCGAACCGCCACCCACCCCGTGCCAGCAAGAGCGCTCCGACCAGTGCGGCGACGATCAGCGGCACGGAGAGCACACGCAGGTGAGCGACGCCGTGGGCGGCCGCGAAAACCGTCAGCGCCGCGGCGGCGAGGTACGCGAGGCGGTACCCCTTGTGCATTCCCCACGCGGCCGCCAGCAGCGCGAAGCCGACGATCGCCGAGCTGAACGCGGTCGTCGTCTGGACGGTCCCCGCGGTGCCGGCGGCCGCGTAGTCGGGCTCTGTCAGCATCGCGACGACCGCGGTCGCGATCGAGACGACGCCGACGGCGGCGACGATCGCCACCGGGGAGTCGACGGTCGGCCG